>Ga0066850_10000198_pt1 | contig 33208 bp, 31 predicted proteins | sample ETNtaG_4_FD_67282 | JGI IMG/M metagenome (GOLD analysis project Ga0066850, IMG submission 67282) | Marine microbial and viral communities from oxygen minimum zone, Eastern Pacific Ocean - ETNP201406SV67 | ecosystem: Environmental > Aquatic > Marine > Oceanic | place: Pacific Ocean: Eastern... | reverse complement strand
ATTCCCACTCGGCCATTACTCCGGGGAAACCCATCGCAAGGTAATGACAGGGATTAGTGTTAATGTCACAGGAGGCTCGAGAGATGGTAGCAGGTGGATTCTTGCCAAAGAAAAAGAGCCCATCGAAATAGGTGTCAAACCTCAGAATTTCTATGACTTGGAATACGCAATTGAGAAAGGGTGGGTTCACCCTGCTGAATCTGATGACCAGCTTATTTGGGTTGAGGGGAAGTCTGGTGATGTAGAAATAGAAGTCCAGAACATGGTTGCAACCTACTCACTGTTCTATCCCGAGGACTATGGGGAAGTTGCGAGAATGGACGATATCAATACTAAGGTTATAGACGAAGATGGCGGAATCAGGGCTGCCACTGACGAGGAAGTGGAGAACGAGGACGAACGAATTAGGGGAATTCTGCAGGGAGAGCCACTAGCAGCACTTCCAAGAAAACTCAATCTGAACAACCTGACCTTCCATTTGCCCTTCGACAAGGTCGAATACGAACCAGAGCAGTTCCCTGGACTAATCTACAGACTTGACTATCCACGTGTGGTATGCCTGATTTTCGGTAGTGGCAAGATGGTGATTACCGGCGCGCGACACAAAGACGAGATTCTCGAGGCCGTCGAGCAGATAAAAGACGAGCTAGCAGACCTGCTATAGTCGTTGAACCAATGTTATTGAGCAGACCGTCATGCGGATGCATGCGCCCGGTCTCCTATGCCATGCTAATGGTGGCAGTAATCGCGTTCGCACCAGTCGCCTGTTCATTGACCGTCACAGACCTTTCTCACCATCATCCCGGTTCAGGAGATGCATCAGTGCAGGTCAGGACAACGGGAACTGCAGATGTTCCAGACTGGCGGGTTAATGACAACTGGATGTATGATGGCTATCTTGATGTGGGAGACTTCGTAGCGGAATCCGGCGTATCCACGAACGTTGAGACGTTGGAGGGATCCCTTGACAGGACCGTTTCTGACATTTACCTGTCAGACATCGAAGGGAATGAAACCCTCGTCTACGAGGTTGAATCAGTTGGTGCTTACGAATCGAATGGTGCAATTGAGATTGATGGGACTAGTGGGTGTCTCTACGTTGACATGCAAACAACAGAGATAATCAGAGTCTCAGACTTGGCAACATTTTCTCAGGATGTCACGATTGACGTATACTTTGACCCGCTATTTTTCGGAAATTGCGTCTCATGGCTTAGGCAGGATATCGGTGTGTTGAGTGTGGATAATACATTCGTTCCCCCTCTGGAGAACTACGATTTCCCCCTCTCGGTAGGGGAGGCGTGGGGCATGGACTACAACCAGGATACAGAATATAGCGGTTCCAGCAATTACGTTGACATCCCAGACGACACAAGCGATTCCAACTCTACCAGCTGGGCTGTCGTGAGCCAAGGCAACTCCGGGGTCTCGTATCCTGCTTGCTATCAGTCATTCAACGTGACAGCCTATGACTCGGACGGAGACGAGATGGGGTACAACTGGTACTGCCCATCCATCCGTGGCGAAGTGAAGAGCTCGATAGAACAGGCATTCGGATTCTTAGCTGTTCACGAGCTAGTTAGCTACCAACCAGCCTTGAGGGAGAAGGAGATTTCTATAGACGTAGAGTATCCTCTCTCGCCTACGGGCATTGAGATTTCTGCATGGATAAACGTCACGGACCAAGGTCAAGGCCTGGCGGATCAGGATATTCAATTCCGATACGAGTCAGAGGAGCAAGTGCAGAATATCACCACTGATGCAAATGGCTCATATCACCTGGTCTTCAACTCGGGAGAAAATCCCGACGACACCTACGGTCCCGGAGAGCTAGGAAGTCACGGACTGATAGCGTGGACGCATCTTGAGGGCAAAGTCATCGGGACCAAGTCACTAGTGATCGACTCCGAAGTCCACGAGATCGACCTGGTCACTAGGTCATCAGCAGTAACGGTTCAGAGGCTCCGGCCATCCAGTGGGAACGAAGTTACTCTCGACTCATCCATAGGATTCACGGCCATATCGGGAGACATTCTGAGCTTCTCCGTCCCAGTATTGAACCGAGGTCTAATCCAATCCCCATACTCTACCATTGTTGTCAGCACTCCCGATGGCTCAGAGGTTTCAGGCACGGTCCCGCCACTCGATAGTCTCCAAGAGTCCCGTGTAACCATCGACTGGACCGTACCCGGATCACAACCATTTGGCAATGTCTACTTGTTCTTCGAAGTAGATCCGCAGGGGGAGATATCCGAGGATGGGAACCGTTCCAACAACCAGGGCTCTTTCGTCCTCTACGTAGGGGGGCTTCCAATCGCCGACCTCTCGACGTCCAACGAGGCCCTGACACATGAAAACGTGATTCTGGATGCCAGTTCTTCTTACGACTCAGATGGCGGTGCGTTGGGATGTGAGTTCATTATCGAAAAGGTCGATGGGACCACTGCCGTGATCGCCGATGAAGATTGCATTGTCGAATGGTCGTGGGCCGATGACGGCGTCTTCACGGTCACAATCCTAGTCACGGACGAAGAGAGTGACGAATCCTCGGCATTTTCGACGGTATCTGTGCAGAACCGCCCTCCAGTGGTGACTCTCGGATCGGACGAGGATGAGATTGTGGTTACCATGCCCATTACATTCGCTGTGATAGAAAGCAGTGACAACGATACTAGGAATCCATCCTCACCGGTGGAGATTCTCTGGAATGCAGAGTGCTCCGAGGGTCAAGTAGGCCAGTCATGCACTGTAATTCCAATGGTAGAAGGTAGTCTGACCATTGGAGTCCAGGCAACAGACGATGATGGTGCCACTACCTATGCCCAACACTCTGTTCAAGTCACAAACATCGCACCCTCAAATCCGGTCGCAGAACTTTATCTGGGAGAGGAGAGACTGTTCCCCGACAATCGTGGGGTTTTCACGGTCAACGAGGGCGACGAAATCACACTATGGGGCCAGGCAGATGACTCGTCAAACGATTTAGAAACTCTGATCCATGTATGGAAACCCGATGCCGAGTACAATCCGGAAAGGAACTACACCAGTTTAGGAGATCGGAGCACAGTGTCGGGAGTATCATACAACACATCTGGGATGCACCTCGCGACTCTGCAGGTATTCGACGACGATGGAGAGGAAACCGACATACTGATCGTACCAATCCAAGTTGTAAACGTGATACCAGAGATTTCCCCTATGACGACCACCCTCGGCGATTTGGAGGAGGACGAGGAGTTCACAATCGGTCCAGTGGTCTCGGACACTGGAAATGACTCCGAATCACTTGTTCACTGCTTCGACCTTGACCCATCTGCCGATTCCGACTCAGATGGGGACACGGCAAATGACTGCGACGTTCAGTCCAGTGTCCTAGTTCACTCGTGGCCCGACTCCTCTTCAGCCCCCGACTCTGTAATATTCCATGTCACAGATGATGATGGAGCAATGGATTCGCTGGAGTTCTCTTTCCTCGTCATTAACACCCCGCCAGAAGCCTTCGCCTCAGTCAGCGTTTCCAACCCTACAGAAGGGGACAAGGTAATCCTATCAGCCAACGGGACTGTCGACTCCCAGGCCGACATGGACTCCCTAGTTTTCCATTGGGACATCGACATCACCGTTGACTCAAACAATGATGGAAACCCGGCCAACGATGTCGATTACACTGGCAGGTGGATCGAGTTCTCCTATGACTCCGGTGGACCGAAGACGGCACAGCTAACCGTTCTAGATGATAGCTCCAGCCACTCATTCACCATGTACCTGGAGGTGGCCGAGAGACCAGCCACCATCTCTGGAACCATCCAGTCCAACGTCGGAATCATCATTTTCGCTTTAGCAGCAATCTTGATGGTCGGTTGGTACGTCATGAGAGAAGACGATGTTGAGACAGGTGAGACCTCCAAGGGGCCAGAGGGGATGGACATGGATGCGGCATTCGATGTTCCCGGTGAGCCATTGGACAGCACCAGCCCGTTCGAAGCAAGTCCCGAAACAGCACGCCATCGAGAGGATGCCATGGTGCTGGAAGGATTGGACAAGGTTCTCGAGGAACTAACTGGAAGTAAGCCAGAAACTACTCCTCCGCAACTGCCTCCGGCACCGAGTGTCGACGAACCAAAAGCCTCGCTGAACATAGAAGACATCGAAGCCCTCTTTGAGGAGTAACTCTCGGGCCGCCCGTGGTCAATCTATTCCGGCTTCTCGGACTCCCCAATCCGAACACGACTCCGAAGGCCAGTTCAGGGACGGGGATGGGTGCGACTGAACCCGGTCCCAAGGCTGGGAATAGATTTCACGACCTTGGTGAGTCCAGATGGTCTGATAGGACGGAGAGGGTTACTGAGAGGCCTTCTCGGAGGGTGATATACATGGAGCCAGATGGACTCCACAGACTCCAGTTGGACGGAATTGAGGGGGACCTCTCGATGGGGGACATGGTGATAATCGATCTAAACTCTCTCAATCACATGCCTAGCCAGCAATCCGTATGCTCCAGGAGGGCTCAGGACCTAGGGGATCGGACTAACCTCCCTGTCTTCGCTCTAAACGAGGATGACTCTCTCTTGATGATTGTAGGTGCCAAGATGAGGGTCGACACTCACAAGCACAGACTCGGCTCGCCCGCATTAGATCGGGCAATCGACAACTAATTCCTAATTGAGAATCATTCCTCTTCCAACCAAGAATCGAGATCTCCATTGGAAACCTCGATTATCGCATGCTCCGTGAAGTCTCGGTATGCGACCCATCTGGAAATTTCATCTTCCTGCCCCCCTCTGCCAGTCTTTCTGCCTATTGAGTCATTCGCGTATCTAACGCATCTCCTAAGAAATGAAGCAACCAGGCTTCGCCGCTCTTCAATGCTCATATCATCCGACCTTGAGAGCCTCAATCAGAGAGTCAACGTGCCCTTTCGCCCTCACTCCGTATCCGGCCCAGGATATCGTTCCGTCCGTCTCTATTGCGAACGTCGATCTCAGAGTCCCCTTGTACGTCTTACCGTACATGTTCTTCTCCCTCCAAGTGCCAAATATTTCGTGAAGAGATGCCCCCTCGTCAACGATTAGGTCGAATGGCAAATCATGCTTGTCAACGAACTTCTGATGGGATTTGGCACTGTCCGTCGAGACTCCCAAGACCTTCCAGCTGCTCCCTTCGAACCTGCCGAAGCTATCTCTGAAGTCACAGGCCTGCGTAGTACATCCAGGAGTGTTGTCCCTGGGGTAGAAGTACAGAATCACTCCCTTCCCAGAGGAGAGAATATCAGAAAGCGATACCTTGGACCCATCGGTAATCTCAGCCTCGAAGTCAGGAGCCTTGTCTCCAACTGCTAACTCTACTGTTGTCATGCAATCGCGTGTCGAACCAGACTCATGAAGACTACCATCACTCGATATACGATTTCAGAGTGACTGATGAGGGGGTTGATGGCGGTTCGCTGAAACCGAAGCAGGCATTGGTCTCGAATTCCATCTTTTCACCCAGATCATTGCCTTCGAAACTCGCTTCTGCCCTTAGGATTCGAGAAACAGATCTCACTGAGTACCACTCTCTCCTGCCATTCTCTGTTACTCCATGGGTCTTGGTCCCGAAGAGGATCCTCCCGAAGAGGGCTTCAATACTTGCGATGAACCATAGTGGCCTCCAGAAGGGGAGTGGGAATGGGAGTCCCCAAGAGATGCTGACGGCCAATCCACTCCCGCCAATTGTGACTCCTCTTCTGTTCCTCTCCACAGAAATCTCAGTCACTTCCACTTCTTCAAAGTTGTAAAGTTCCGAGACGTACGCAGCATGAACTTCAGACGGGGATATGAGGATCCTGCTCCCATCAGGCCTCGCCCACATCACGTTAGTGAAACTCCCCAGAGGGGATTCTTCCCAGTCCCCGATTACAATCCTGTCGCCACTTGTGAAACCAGTGGATGTAATCCTTCCCACGAAGACGTCCATTCAATCACCCATTTCTTCCTTGATACGCTTCTTTGTCGCAGCCCATGAGCACATCGGACAACGTCTCAGGTCATGTCTCAGTGCGGGACAGTGTTCTCTCCCGAAGTAGATTATCTGCAGGTGCCTCCTGTTCCACGTTTCCTCGGGGAAGGCCGCTTTCAGATCCCTCTCGGTCTTGGTCACATTACTGCCATTCGAGAGTCCCCATCTGGCTGCTAATCTGTGTATGTGAGTATCAACGGGGAACGCTGGAACTCCGAACGCCTGACTCATTACCACGCTTGCTGTCTTGTGACCCACACCGGCCAATGATTCAAGGAAATCCCAGTCAGGCCTCACCCCTCCTCCATCTTCTAGAATCTGCTCCGCCATCTTGCGGAGATTCTTCGCTTTGGTGGGCGCCAATCCAATTTCACGAATAATGCTGTGAATTTCATCCACTTCAAGCAAGACCATTTCCTCTGGGGATCCCGCAGCCGCGAACAATCCCGGGGTAACCTCGTTCACCTTCTTGTCAGTTGTTTGGGCAGACAGCATAACAGCTACCAGCAGGGTGTATGGGTCAACATGAGCCAGGGGAATTGGAGTCTTCGGGTACATCTCATCGAGTTTTCCGCCAATTATGCCAGCTCTCTCTTCACGGCGCAAAATTAGACCCCCAGATCCGGGCCCCTTTCATCTCTCCAACCAATTACCGCGCCAGCAGCAATGCATCCGAAGAATGGCGCATAGCATGACAACCAGAGCTTGGTACTCCACTCTTCTGGACTCCCGCTCAGTATCCATCCAAATATGGAGAGGAGGGCTCCTGGGATTATGGCAAGAGCTCCGAACAACACAGCCCTGCCAAGTCCCATGGCTTCAACGGAGCACTACCGGACTTGACTCTAACGGGGGCTCTCCTTCACTACCCATTTCGCCATAATGATCGTTTGGACTAGAGAAAGCAATGCCGCCCACCAAATCCATTTAGGCAGGCCAAGTGCCCATGTTTCACTATCATCCCACCACCAGAAGTCCTGAGCCAGGACGAATACGGCTGCTAGACCGGCTATTGGGGCCATTTCCCCCGAAACAACCTCGCCAATCCATCCGAGTTCGAGTTTTCTCTCGCATGCGTACTGCACCGCGGTCAATCCAACTATGGCAGCAACAAGGGAGGGAATTACTGCGGTGGGAGCCGCCCCCTTCACTGGTTCCACCCACCAACCATCGAATGACTCCGGAGAGAAAACCGCGAGTAACACGACCGCCTCTCCAGCCGCGATCGATGCAATCACGGCTCTTCCGTCGATATTGTCGAAATGCGATGCTGCGAAAACAGAGGGAAACATCACGGCGTACATCGAGAAGGCAAGGAGGCCCAGGTCGAAAATCGATAAATTAGACCAGAGTGAGAGAAGCAGACCTAGCACAGCTAGGCTGATGATCACCGACTCCCTAGACAAATCCACTCTGGCTTCCTCGGTAACTAGATCCCTCGTAACCAGAGATCCAGTGGCCAGAAGTTGCGAATCCATCGTGGACATTAGCGCTGCAAGACCAGCCACTAGAACCAGTCCTCCGAGCCATTCGCCCCCAACATCCATGATCATGGTCGGCAGGATATTGTCAGACCCGGCCCTATCGAGGCCGGGATTGTCCAGATGCCCCAATGTGCCAATCAATATGGGAGGGAGGAAGGCTAACCATGCTACGATCGGGTACAGAGTAGCCATCCTACCAATCGCGAAATCACTTTCCGCGGCACAAAGCCTCTGGTAAAGCTGAGGGAACATTGGATCAGCAAAAAGCCACAGAATCATGGTACTAGTCCATATTAGGAGAGTGTAGTTCCCATCCCTGCCTAGCAATCCTGACGTCTCTTCGGATGCTGAGATTCCATCCATTGCCACTCCGAGTCCACCTGCATCGCTGATCACCATGGCCAGTCCGAGCCAAAGAAGCCCTAGCGCTATTACACCCTGAACTGCATCCGTCCTAACGACCGCCTTCAGACCGCCAGTAAGGGTATAAGCTACTACGAGAGCTGTGACTAGAACGGCCCCAACCCACTCTGGGCCTCCGAAGAGGGCAGAGACAACGATTCCCGCGGCTCTGGGTTGTAGAGCGAGGTATGGGATTGTAGCCATTACGAGAACCGAAGCCATGGCAAGTTGCGCATTACGAGAACCCGTCTGCCCCATTACCATCTCGGGAGCAGTCATCGCCCCGTGCTCTTCTGATCGGGCTCTGACCTTCCTGCCCAGCAAGTACATCGAAACCGCCATGAAGCCGGTTCCGAAGGCCATGATCGGCAGAAAGGAAATGCCAATTCTGTAGGAGGCCCCACTCGAACCATACACAGTGAAGGCGCTGAAGTTTGTTGCTGCCATGGTAATCAGCAGGATGGGGCCAGAAAGGCTTCTTCCAGCGAGGTAGTAAGACTCGTCCTCTTCCCCCAGATCACGTCGTGCCCAAATTGCGAATGCCACCATTGCAATGGCATAACCTCCAACAATCAGCCAAGCAGAAGACATGTCAATGCCATGAGGACTTCTAGCATTATCTTGACTGTTCCAGACCTTTCATCACCAAGGGAACTTGTATATCCAAATCACGAAGTCATTCAGAATGCATTGTATAGCCAGCATGATTGCTCCGATTATCATCAGGGAGGATCCTTCGACTCCATCCTGATACGCTCCAAAAGCAAGTAAACCTAGCATGATGTTTCCGATAGAGGTGACCAATAGGGTTCCAATAACGAGGTACTGAGTCCATGCGAAGTTATTCTCTAAATGCATTATAGTACTCTCGATCCAGAGTGCCGACGGAATCAGGAATGCCGCGTATGCAATCAGCAATCTCGTCGCCCCATTCCCATCAGACTCTGCCCATGGCCATCTTAGGGATCTCATTATCGACTCGTCAAACTGGAAGAAAACGATGTACCAGTACATCAGGAATCCCAATGCAGCCAAGAACATGAATGGGACGATGTAGACCCTCCATGCTTCGGGAACGCCCCCCCACAGTTCGATGGGCTTCTCAGCATGAGACAAACCGTAAACGTATGATGCCAGAACAAGGGGCCCGAAAACGAAGGTGAAAGCTAGAACCAGTTGGCGAGAAATCTCCACGCACGTCGCAAGTAGTATCCCGTATAAAATCAAAGCCACAAACCCGTTCGTTGAATCGTGCCGGAGCAATTAGAGGAACCAGAGTACGATGTGACATCGTCTCATTCGGGATTCGAGGTCAGGAGGTACTCTGACACAATCCAGGCCAGAGTGAGGACAGAAGGAACGAACTGGCGCGGTTCTAGTGGCGGATTTCGTAGGATTGCCGGGTACATCTTCGGCAGGAACGAGAGGGAGCAGATGATAGCAATGACCGCCCCAGTGCACATCTGGGAAGAGGGCAATGGGACAATGATGGCATTCACCATGCCCTCCGAGTACTCAATGGAAGAACTGCCCAGTCCAAACGATGGCGGAGTGCATCTGGTGAATGCCGAGGGGGGGTCATTCGCAGTCCTCTCTTTCACCGGGCTTTCGGGGACCAGGAAGACAGAACGACTGAAGAAACGACTTATGAGGCTCGTATCCGAAACCGGACTCGAAGCATCTGGTCCAGCAATGCTGTCGGTATATGACAATCCAAACACCACCCTGCCCTTCTTGCGGAGGAACGAGATCCTTGTCCCCATCTCAGATTAGTCTCCAATTCAAGCGATAATACGATTACCTCTTTTCCTATCCACTGGCCAATGAGGGAAGAACGGCCAGTTGAATGGTGGAGGCAAGGCGCCGTGGAAGGCGCCCCCGAGCCGATACCAATCAGCCCCCCCGGGCCAAATCCAATCGTTCCCACGACACCTAATCCATTCCACGAATTCCAATTCGCTCCGAGGCCAGAACACGCTATGTCATTCCTGGACTCCATAGAGAACGTGATCCGAAACTTCGTAAATTTCAGCGATCGGGCCTCGAGGTCAGAGTATTGGTGGTTCCAACTATTCTTCTTCGTTGCCCTTGTGTCCGCCGATTTCATCGATTTCATGATAGGTACTATTGTCTTCTTGGGGCTAATCATCCCAAACCTAGCGGTAACAGTGAGGCGACTCCACGATATCGGATACTCTGGTTGGTTCATTTTGTTGGTGTTTATTCCCTGCTTGGGGTCGATAATCGGCTTAGTCATACTTGTCCTAATGGTGGGTGACGGGCAACCTCAGATCAACGACTACGGAACTGTTCCCTCCAACACAATCGTTCGAGAGTGAAACCGAAAGCAGATTAATCCCGAACCGAACCAGGGTCCGTGCAGCGATGTGGAGTGGCCGAGGTTTCCGATGCCCTAGACTCCGAGGAAGTCACGCTAATCCTCTTCCTAAGGGGCTCACTGGACCCCGAAGCCGACAGACTCCGGAAACTGGCCGAGAAGAAGGGAATCACTGTGCGCGAGTCCTCTAATAGGGACATGTGGAGGATGGCCCGAGTCAACGACGGAGAACAGCCCCCCGCGATTCTTGCCCTCGTGGGGAGGCGTCCTGATGCTAGCGTCGAAGTAGTCCTATCCTCAGGAGGGCTGTGCTGGCTTCTGGATGGGGCAAGATACCCGGTCAACATCGGGTTCACCATCAGAACGGCAGAGGTCAGTGGTGCCCAGGCCGTATTCGTCGATGGCCCACTGAACCACACCGAGAAGAAGGCAGCAAGACGGGCATCAATGAAGGCTCACAGATTCATGCCAGTTCATTGGATCGATGGAAATACATTGGTCAAGATGGCCAAGGAAGCCGGATTCAGAGTGATTTCCATTGAGGATACCGGCGAGATTGGGCCATGGGACGAGGATCTTACGGGTGACATCCTCCTAGTGGTCGGGGGTGAGCACGACGGTATCTCCAAATCAGTTCTGAAGGCTTCGGACTCGGTAATCAGAGTGCCTATGTCCGGATTCGTTCCTTCATACAATCTTCAAGCTCCGATGGCAGTAGTTGCTGCAGAGTCCTTGAGGCAAAGGGGTAGTGACTAGAATCTAGAATCTAACTCCCGACCAATAATCAATCTCTGAATCTGGCTGGTTCCCTCGAAAATCTGGTAGATCTTGCTCCCTCTCATTCTCCTAGCCAAGGGGTATTCCTCTGAGTATCCATATCCTCCCAATACCTGAACCGCATCTGTGGTCACTTCCATGCCTATGTCCGCAGCAAACCTCTTTGCGTGAGCAGATTTGAGGGTCGCTCTTTCCCCATTGTCAATTGCACTGGCAGCGCTGTAGGTAAGCAGTCTCGCAGCCTCAATCTTCGTTGCCATGTCAGCGAGCATGAATGATATCGACTGGTGCTGAGAAATGGGCTTTCCGAAGGTCTTCCTCTCCTTTGCGTATGCCCACGCTTCTTCCATTGCCCCTCGGGCGTTTCCTATAGCAGCAGCAGCAACTGCGGGTCTTGAGTGGTCAAAAGCCTTCATCGCATTCATCCAGCCACCATTCTCAACGCCCCCAATCAGGTTTGCCACCGGGACCCTCACATCAGTGAAGCTCACTCCTCTGGTGTCGGAACACCTCTGTCCCATGTTGACTTCCTTCTTACCGAGTATTATCCCCGATGAGTTAGCGTCAACGATGAACCCACTCAAGCCCCCGTACCCAGCGGTTTTGTCTGTGTATGCCAGGACGAAGAACCAGTCCGCGTAACCAGCCCCTGAAATCCAAGCCTTACTTCCGTTGATGACATACTCATCTCCATCTCTGATAGCCTCTGTTTTCAGAGATTGCACATCAGATCCTGCATCTGGCTCAGTAACGCAATATGCTGCTAATTTGCCTGCAACCACTCTGCCAAAGTACTCCTGCTTCTGCTCCTCTGTGCCACCTGTCAATAGCGGCAATGATGCAAGCATCGTATGATATGCTGCAGTACCGAAGCCTGGATCCCCGCGCGCTATCTCTTCGCAGATGATTATCTCATCCATAGCAGACATTCCCTGTCCGCCATACTTCTCTGGAATTGTGACGTTTAGAAGTCCCAATTCGTGAGCCTTGTTTATTGCTTCTAGCGGATAAGTTCCTTCTCTATCCCACTCCTCAGCAAACGGCACTACTTCTTTGTCACAGAATTCCCTAGTCATATCGCGTACCATTTCCTGTTCTTCACTGAGTCTAAAGTCCACCATGAACCAGCCGATGAATAGCACTATTTGAGTGATTTCTGTCTATGCTCTTTTTACATTAAGTGCATATTTTCCTACCATTTCTAGCATAGTCAAACCACATGATTCTTCTAATGGGGCCCGGTGGCTATTTCGTGCCAATAGATGACGAAAGGCTTGCTTCTGAAATAAAGAAGATCAAGTCCCCACTCAGATTCCTCCTATGGACCTTCATAAAGTTCCCAGCTTCTCGGTTCTCCGGACTCCAGTTGGACAAACTCGACGATGATTCCTGTGTTGTTTCAATTCCTGGGGGGTGGCGGTCGCAGAATCCTTTCAATAGCATGTACTGGGCCGTTCAGGGAATGGGGGCAGAACTATCCACTGCTGGTTTTCCTCTAGCACTGGTAAAATCCAGAGGAGGGAGGACTCGAACGCTTGTTGCCGGGCAGGAGTCGAAATTCACTAAGAAAGCCAAGGGGCGAATCAAATTCACCTGCGAGGACGGGCATCTCGCTAGATCAGCGATTGAGGAAAGTATCGAGACAGGCAAGCCAGTTAACGTGGAACTCACATCCGTGGGCACAGACTCCTCTGGTGACGTGGTTTCAGAGTGGGTGTTCAAATGGAACTTCCTCGTGATCGAGGAGGGATGAATTCGTGGTAAAAACGAGACTAACTGAGCATACCGGAGTAGACTACCCAATTATCTGTGGAGCAATGTATCCTTGCTCTAATCCCGATTTGATCGCTGCAGCAGCTAATGGGGGAGGGATGGCGATTATCCAACCCGTCTCCCTTACTATGGTTCACGGATTTGACGAGCCAGATCTAAATCAGGGCATGATAGAGGGAATACGTTACATCAGATCACTAACTGACAGGCCCATAGGCTTCAACGCCCTTATTGAGAAGGGCAGTGACAAGTACTTGCAAAGAATGTCTGAGTGGATAGACATAGCACTGGATGAGGGAATCAGGTTCTTTGTGACGTCCTTGGGTAAGCCCGATTGGGTTTGCGAGAGGGTTCACCCCAGGGGCGGCTTCGTCTATCACGATGTAACAACCCGATTTCACGCAGAGAAGAGTGTCGAGTGCGGTGTAGACGGTCTTATTTGTGTTAATGACAGGGCCGGAGGCCATCTCGGTAATGATAGCATGGAGAAGATGTACAAAACTCTCTCCGATCTGGGGCTGCCTCTGATTTGCGCAGGTGGAATTGGCAGTGAGAAGGAATTGAAGGAGGCACTCCATATCGGTTACGACGGAGTCCAGATGGGCACTAGATTCATCGCAACAGAAGAATGCTCAATGCCAGATGGATACAAGCATGCCATAGTCGAAGCCAGTGAGGATGATATCGATTGGACCGTCAAGCTGACAGGAATCCCCGTATCGGTAATCAAGACTCCAAAATATCGTAGGGAGAATTCATGGCTTGTTCGGGTTCTTCTTTCCAGTCGATTGAAGCACAGAACTAGGTGGCTGATGAACATAATCTCGTTCAGGCGGTGGAGGAAGATTTCCAAGGGCGCGAAGTCATCTGTCATATGGTCCGCGGGCAAGAGTGTCGAGACCATAGAAAGCGTGGAGTCAGCAACCATGATAATGAGGAGACTCGGAGAGTCCCTAGGAGAATAAACCAGGCCACTTTCTCTTTATGGCTCGGAAAATTACTCTCGAGACTACCATCGAAGTGAGTAGGAAGACTATCGATGCCCATAGTGGCGCTTCTTCACTAGTCGCAAGAAGATACGTTACAACCAGAATCCCCGCTCCGTAGACCGCACGAAATGCCGAGAAGACCAAGAAGGCCCGGAACGCTTTGTTGCTAAGCACCCTTTGCCTCAATGACTTATTGGCAGACTCTTCCATGATGCTCATGGACAAGCAGTCATTCACTACACTTAGTCGTGACCGTGCCGATTAGTGACCATGTTCTATTAGCCCAGCAGCATCGGCTCCGAATAGTATTATGACCATGATAACCACTCCCATTAGGACATTTATCATGGCCTCCCTGCCTGTCTCTGGATTGTGTATGTCGGGGAGGGTGTCAACCGCTGCCACATACAGGAAAGTGCCCCCAGAGAAAAGCATAGCAAGAGCGATCATATGATCGTCCAGTCCTTCGAGTAAGTAGAACGATACAACGATCATCAACGGAGTTGCGATTGAGAACAAGACGACGTCCCTGATGGAGTCATTCCTACCCTCTCTCTCGTGCATCGAGAACACTCCTAGGCTGAATGCCGCTGGGACCTTGTGGATCATTACAGCCAGTGCCACTGCAGCAGTGACAGCTTCCGAGGCTCCGGCGGCTGCAGCGCCTATCGCAAGCCCATCCGCAGCAGAGTGCAGCGAGAGTCCCAGAACCAGCAAGAACGGAGCAACTCCATGGTGGATGTGTTGGTGCCCATGCTCTTCCTCGTGGTCGTGGTGCTCCTCGTGTACGGCATGCCCGATTCCTGAGCCCTCCAGTACTAGCATCATTACGAATCCAGCTAGAATAGCTAACCCAATTGCCAGATTCTCTAGAGATTCCTCAGAGCCATGCCCTTCTTCGAAAGCGTGAGAGGTAATGATTTCCTCTATCTCACCTATTCCGGTCGAGGCGTTTATCTCTCCGGACTCTACTTCCTCAATGACGTGCTCAATGCTTTCTGATAGGGACGAACCCTCCCCTTCGTCATGGCCGTCATCATCCTCATCGAGGTCATCGTTTGCATGCTCTTCATGCCCTCCCAGAAGCTCCTCTATCTCTTCGATCCCATCAGATGCCGAGATATCGCCATGCTCAACCTCGAGGATTACAAGGGCTGTTGAACCAACTAGAGCCCCTTCATCGACGTGTTCATCGTGGCCATGCTCTTCATGACCTCCAGAAGCCAACTCGAAACCCTCTGGGATGACTACAAGAACTGCAGACGCCAATAGAATCCCGGAAGCCAGTCCTGTGATTTTTCGTAGATTGTCCAAATCTCGCTTCATACTGCTGAATATGGGGGCCAAACCTCCAATCAGTGCCAGAATCAGTGTTAGTGCAATCAATTCAGTCGGTAGACTCGCATCAGACATAAACCGGCCGTAAATTATTACATATTTAAAAAATGTTATTAATTATTTAGACATCCGAGGGCCATGAGCAGGATAATCTCATTCAGCGGCGACAATAAATTCCTAGATTCTCTAGACTCCTTGATTGAGAAAACAGGATACAAAAACAGGAGCATGTTCCTTAGGGATGCCAGTTTTCACTTCGCAGATGCCAGCCGTGGAGATCTCAGCACAATGGCAGATGACTCCGAAACCGAGGGCGTGATGGTGATTTTCTACCAACACGGCGTGGAATCGAAGATTCTGGACATCAGGCACTCACACTCTGTCGAAGTATCCTCATTCCACCACAACTGCCTAACAGGGAGTCATACATGTGTCGACACTCTTCAAATCAAGGGGGCAGCCGGCTCGTTGAGAGAAATCGTCTCGAGGCTGAGGAACACGAATGACGTTGACAGGGTATCCTTCGTACCTGCCCCTGTACGAGAAGCGGGTTGCTGCTGAATAGGGGGATGCTGGATACATTCGGCGTGGCATTCAAGGCCCGGCGCTTCGACCATGCACTGTGGAAATACCCTCTGAACTCAGTTCCATGTTGGATGGTTCAATGGGTCCGACCAAGCAGAAGGCTGCTCGCCTCGTAGTCGACCTTGCCTCCACAGCAGGCGCTACGGAGTACATTCCAGTGGACAATGCGCATGTTTCAGGAGTCAGCGTTATCACTGGGGGGCATGGATTGAGGAGATTCCTATCAGATCTCTCCGGGGACTCTGAAGGTGTGGTTTCGATCCCCACCACCCTGAATGCGGCTGGATGCGATTACGAGAAGATGGAGGAAATGGGGATTGACTACCCCGACTTCCTCGAGCAGCAGTTTGAGATCGTCCGCTCTTACTCCGATCTGGGGATCGAAGCAACCCTGTCTTGCACTCCATATGATCGTGGGATTGAGAGTTTCGAGGGCATAGGGTCTTGGGCCGAGTCCAACGCAGTTTGCTTTTCCAACTCCTACACTTCCTTGGTGACAAACCGTGAGTCGGGACTCTCAGCCCTAGCAACAGCCCTCACTGGATGGGCTCCGAAGTGGGGTTTGCACCTCGAATCAAACAGGAAACCAAATATTCTGGTTAATGTCGAGGCAGAGATGTCGAACGTTACCGACTGGAGCATTCTTGGAGATTGGGTCGGCAAGCAGATAATGCCGAATTGGGATCTTCCCTGGGGTCCGATGCCTAGGTTCGTGGGTCTTCCAAGGGCAAGCTTCGAGATGCAGAAGGCCTTGACTGCATCAGCAGCAAATTACGGCTGTCCAATGCTCTGGGCCGATGGAATCACATCTGATGCCCCAGAAATAGAATCTTTCCAGAGCGAGGTCACGTTCACTAAGGAAGACCTCGATCAGAGGTACAGGGATCTCTCGCCAAGGGGGAGGGTCGATCTGGTGGTTATCGGATGTCCTCAGGCCAGCGTGGGGGAAGCCAGAGAAACAGCTGCAGCAGTTAGGGCGAGGATGGAATTGGGCGAGGCCATAAATGATCAGAGGCTATGGATATTCATGAGCTCTCACAATTATGACCTTATTTCTGCAGATGGGACGTTAGACTTGCTCGAGGAGGCAGGGGCACTTGTGCTAAGGGATACCTGTCCAGAGGTAACCCCCTACAATCGTTCGAAGTACAATCATCTTCTGACAAACTCTCTCAAGGCGGAACACTACCTGACCAGCGGCCTGAATCGAATCCCTACTAGCGTTGCTACAATCTTTGACTGTGTCGCCCACGCATTTGACGACTCACTAGTGGATGGCCCTCCTCCAGAGTTAGGCGGTAATTCCACTACACTAATTCACACTTCCAAGGCCCATCAGACATCCTCATTCGATTCAATGGGCAGGGGCATTCCAAGCCAGACTCAGTGGGAGGTATCCGGCAAAGCCTTGGTTACCGACGTCCCTATCACGTACCTCGGGTACGTGAACAGGGATACCGGAGTGATAGAGGAACCAGGTCACCCGCTCGATGGAATCCCAATCAAGGACACAGTCCTGATCTATCCGAAGGGTTCAGGTTCCACAGTTGCACCCTTTGTCCTAATGGGGCTGATTTACACTGGATATGGGCCCATGGCCATAGTAAACAGGGATGTGTGCCCACTTACTCTCCCAGCAGCCTCACTTCTGGGCGTACCATATGCTCACGGATTCCAGGACGACCCGACTATCCATGTGAACACGGGGGACCAAGTCTCGCTATCCCTTTCAGATGGCGTAGTGTCACTCAGGGTAGAGGTTCGCTCTACCGAGGATTGATGGCACCTACTCCCTGCAAGTGCCATGGCCGCACGCAATGATCCTGAACCATGTAGGGAACAGGACTGGGGCCTTTTCGAGATCACTCATAGGGATGGTGCCGCCAGAATCGGGCGACTCCTCTCCAAGCACGGGGCAATCACCACTCCAATGCTACTCCCCGTAATCAATCCCAATATCAGGACGATCGAACCTAGGGAGATGTGGGAAAAATACGGTATCGAGGCCTTGATTACAAACTCGTACGTTATTTGGAAGCATGAAGACCTCCGCACACAGGCACTTTCGGATGGGATCCACTCGTTGCTCGACTTCCCAGGAGCGGTAGTGACGGACTCCGGAACCTTCCAGTCTTACGTTTATGGGGATATCGAGGTCGGTCCGGAGGAAATAGTGGCGTTCCAGAGAGACATGGGGGTGGACATAGGGACAATGCTCGACGTCTTTGGAAGGCCGGACATGACCAGGGAGCAGTTGGAGGATGCAGTTGAGGAGACTGCAAACCGCGCAAAACCCTCACTCTCGGTCGCTGGCAATGAGATGCTCCTGAATGGCCCGATTCAAGGAGGTACACATACCGACTTGAGGGAAGAATCATCAGTCCTCATGGGTTTATCCGAGAGCGAAGGAAGAGGGTTCGCAGTACACCCAATCGGAGGCATTGTCCCCCTCATGGAACAGCAGAGGTATCGGGAACTCTTCGAAATACTGCTCGCATCCAAGTCAAAACTCCCCCCCGATAGGCCAGTTCACTTCTTCGGATGTGGTCATCCGATGCTTTTCCCCATGGCTATTGCACTGGGTGTGGACATGTTCGATAGTGCTGCTTACGCAATTTTCGCGAGAGACGACCGTCTTCTGACTCCCGAAGGTACGGTGAAGTTGGGCGACATTCAGGAATGGCCATTCCACTCGCACGCACTATTCGGAACAACGCCTACAATCGTCAGAGAAATGGAAAAGGACGCGAGATCGAAAATTTTGGCCAAGCACAACCTGGAAGTCACTCAGGCCGAATTGTCAAGGTGTCGAGAGGCAATTCGAAATGGCAATATCTGGGAGTTAGCCGAGAAAAGAAGCCACGCATCTCCATATCTGAGGGAGGCTTTCGTATGGGTGCAGCAGCAGCTGGATGATCCCGATGAAGGCCCAGTAGGAGAATCCGTTCTTCGGATGATAGCCTCTACGAATCCGCTTAGGAGAGGGGGGGAGGATCTAGGAGAGGAAATCGACTTTCGCCCTCACATCCTTCACATTCAAGCCCTTCTGGCTACTAGATGGCGAGTACCGGGCTCTTGGTGGGACTCGTCTGAAGGTCCGCCTGAGAGAGTCCTGCTGATCGAGGGCGCACCTCCTCCATGGAGGGTCACCGCTTTGGCCTCAGTGATCGAGAAAATTGTAGAGGAGCCACGAACGGTCGTGATGATTTCCACCCCAATTGGACTCATTCCGTTCTCGTTAGAGGATCTCTCTCCATGGTGCCACCTAACAGGGCCAGACTGGATCTGGGACCCTATATTCGATGATCACGAGGTTTCGGAAGCACTCGAAGAGTTCGGTCTATCAGATATGCCACTAGTCCGAATCGTCCCTAGAGAAGAAGCGGAAGAAACCTCCGAAGAAGTAGCCGTCAGGGAGTGGCTCGATCGATGCTCCGTTGTCGACAAGTTGGCCCTATTGTGTGCGATCAACCCCTCTAATGGTTGCAATATGACCAATGAGATGACAAGTAGGAGATCTCGAACAGACCGATTGGTGAATGTCAATTCAGGTGGGAAGCACATTCTCTCACCTAGGCTTACGGACGGGGGGATATCATTGACCACTCACGGTGCTTCAATTGCAAACGAACTGAATTCCTCTCCAGTTCCAGAGTTTGGTTCGAGTGAAGAAGACTCAGACTTCCCTGGAATTCCCCGAGTGTGTATAATCGATGACGCAGTCCCCTTTGTGGGCATGGGCAGGAACGTTATGCATGGGTACATATCAGGAGCCGACTCTCACTTGACTCCTGGTCAGCCATGCATAGTGGTGGACTCAAATGGTGCCTTGGTCGCTCATGGAACCCCTATTACAACGCATCTGGAGATGTCTTTCATGAGAAAGGGAGTCGCTGTCAAGATCAGGGAAGGAGCCATGAAGCAGGACCAGTGATGGCACGCTTCGGGGATTCATTCAAGTGATTGGTGCATAACCCCAGCACGACTCCCGTAGGGAGTCGGTGACGTACCATGATTGACGACGACCCCATCTCCGAGCCCCCGGTCATCATCGCAAAGGGCCTGCGGAAGATGTACGGGTCCCATTTGGCTATTGACGACATCAATCTAGAGATACCCAGGGGAGCAGTAGGCATCCTGGGTCCAAACGGGGCAGGTAAATCCACCCTCTTCAAATGCCTCTTGGGACTAATCACCACCACTTCGGGAGAGGGTTCAGTACTCGGATTTGATATCCGGACCCAGGGCGAACAAATAAGATCGAAGATAGGGTATATGCCGGAGTACAATGCTCTAGATCCAAATCTGTTCGCAGTAGATCAAGTCAGATATGCGGGAGAACTCCTGGGGATGAATTCGAAGAACGCTACTCAAAGGGCCCACGAGGTCTTGGAGTACGTCGGCCTCAAGGACCAGAGATACAGGAAGATAGAGACATTCAGCACAGGAATGCTCCAAGCCACTAAGTTAGCATGTGCCCTAATACACGATCCTGAAATCCTGATATGCGACGAGCCGACAAATGGACTTGATCAGAGAGCAAGGGAATTTATGCTCCAGACTCTCAATAGAACGGTCCGAGAGGGAAACAGATCCGTTCTGATGAGCAGCCACGTAATGGATGACGTGCAGGACTTATGCGAAAGCATCGTGATGATTCACAAAGGAAAGATAGTGATTCAGAGCAGTATAGAGGAACTTGTCCAGCAGGTCGACAAGGAGATTGAAATGGTCATTTGGGGCGGAGCTAGCAAGATGGAAGACGAACTCTCATCCATAGGCCTGGAAACTAGGAGGCTCGGTAGGGTCATCCGAATAAAGGTGGAAAACGACTCCACAATCGAAAAGGCACTAGAAGCCGCTGTTTCGGCAGGAGTACAAGTTCGTCAGATGAAGGAATACGAACCGGATCTGGAAGATGTCTTCCTTTTGATCATGAATAAGCTAGGTGCTCAAATCAAAGGAACAGAGGACCTGATGACTACCGAACACACCGGAGGTGACTGATTGCCCGAAGAGAAAGTTGACCTCGAAGGAGAGGTTACTCGAATGGAAGCGGCATTCGGCTCCGGGGACGGGGACGAGAAAGCAACTGCCGTCGTGGCGAAGTCCGAAGCGTCCCTCGGGCAGATTTTCGAGCAGAAGTACCGTCCGTGGGATGGCGAACTTGGCCCGAGGTGGATGAGGAACTATGCCATCTTCAGGCACCACGTTTACGGCGTTTTCACCGGCAAGGGGCACAGGCAATACCACCCCATGGTCAGACTCCTTATTCTTGTAATCTTACTCGCTTCCCTGACACCCATACCAATGCTGTTCCTGTCGTCATTTATCGGTGATGAGGGGGGATTCTTCGAGAAGATGTGGGGCATTAATCGATACAACCTGTGGGGACAAGTTCTCGGGTACTTCCCAAGGAACCTGTGTATGTGGCCACTTCTAACAGCGGTCGTTGTTGGCGGGATGATCTCCGACGACAGGCAGTATGGGACAAGTGCGATATATTTCTCCAGGCCAATTTCTAGGCTAGACTACACTTCCATGAAGTATCTCAGCGTGGCAATAATCCTCGGGTTCGTCATAGTCTTCTCGTACTTTGCATACTACACAAGCGCAATCGTGTTCAAGGCAGAGGGATGGGCATACCTTGCCGACACCCTCCCAATTTTCCTAGGGGGGATGCTTGCCGGCACCATTCTGGTAATCACCTACACTTCGATAGGACTGGCACTCTCCAGCGTCAGTCAAAGCCGATTCTTCGCTGCGATAGGTTTTCTGAGCATAATTTACGGCACTAAGCTGGTCTCGTTACTGGTGGAGCTACAGTTCGGAACCACTTTCATGTATGCAACGAGCCCATACGACTGCCTTGCTCATACGGGGCAGTTCCTTCTGGGAATTCCCTCCAACTACGAACACCCCGTGTCAATATCGGTGGTGTCCCTCATGGCGATGAACGCCGTTTCAATCTGGCTCCTCGTCTCTCGAGTAACTTCGCTGGAGGTCACCAGAGAATGACAATCGAGCAACAAGACCCACCAGCGGTCCTAATTGATCAAGTCTCGAAGTGGTACGGGCAGGTGATTGGCATCAACGACCTCTCGTTGGCGATTGATGGCGGTGTGACTGGGATCTTGGGTCCCAATGGGGCCGGCAAGTCAACTTTGTTCAAGCTGATGATGGGGAGAATCAGGCCAAGCCAGGGGTCTGTGAGACTTTTCGGAGTAGACCCATGGAAAAACACGTCTCCCTATAGGAGGGTCGGATATGTCAGTGAATCTGAGAAGCTCTACGAGTGGATGACGGCACTAGACTTCGTCACCACTCTGGCTAGGCTACATGGCATGACTAGGGAGGAAGCAATAGAAAGATCTGCGCACGTCCTCGAATTCGTAGGCCTCACAGATGTCATGCACAAGGAACTAGGAAAGTATAGCAAGGGCATGAGACAGAGGGTGAAGATCGCCCATGCCTTGGTTCATGATCCAGACCTGATCATCCTCGACGAACCTCTGCATGGTTGCGATCCACTAGCCAGGACTAGCATTATGAGCGTCATTCGCGAATTGGGCGAGCAGGGCAAGACAATCCTCGTCTCGAGCCATATTCTTGAGGAGATAGAGCGGATCACCGAGCAGATTGTTATCCTCCACAATGGCCGCTTGCTCGCCATCGGGAACTTGCATGCCATTCGGGGCCTCTTGGACAAACATCCTCACAGGATTATGATCAATTGCGAGGATCCCAGAAGTCTTGCGAACCTGTTCGTAAGCGAGGAACCGGTTTTCGGTGTCAGATTCCCCAGAGAAGGCCAATTGGAGATCCAAACAAATGACCTATCGGCAGCACATGCTATCCTGCCCTCGATCGTCGTAAGCTCAAATCAGAAGATCAAGAGCATAGAGAATCCGGATGACAATCTCGATTCCCTCCTGGGCTACCTAATCAAGGAGGGAAGCTGATGGACAGGAAGGGCAAATCCCTATCCGAAACGGTTTGGACTAGGATGGACCGAAAGGCAGGAGCCGTAATCGAACTCACCATTAGGCAACTTAGGCACCGAATTTCGACATGGGTGGTTCTGGGGGTCGGGGTACTTCTGATGGCGCTTCTTCTGGCCTTCTACATCGATTCGGTAAGGGAGTCCTTCGAACCCATCGATAACGACGGGGACAGCGAGGACAATGACGGGGACGGATATCCAATGGGACAAGAGAGGAAGTGGGGTACTCCCGACTGGAACTCTGACTTGTATCCCGGTGCAAGCGAATACATCCCTGAGAGTGATATAGACTGGAACGACGAGAGTAGAACGAAATCCGGCAACAAATCATGGGAGGGCAGCGCATTCTTCGAGGCATCATGGGTCGACGACCAGTACACAGGGAATTGGTGGGACTCCCACATAGACTGGAACCTGAACCAGGAAGGGATGCCAGAACTGACCGATTGCTCCGATTGGGAGCTGGAAGAGATAATTGAAGGAATCTGGAGCGCTGCCTGTGATCTCGGAGACGGCGATGGGGATGGCATGACCACGTACTACGTATCAGGAAAGTGGAGGGGTGAAGGTACTGCCACTGTGCCAGAGGATTTCTACCTCTCATGGGGATACTGGACAGAGGAGGTATACGTCGAGCCCGAACCGCCCGAGATGTACATCAACGAGGATGGAATAGACTGCTTCGAGATTCTCATGTTGGGCCCAGACGATCGAGTCGATTGTCCCTCGGAGACCAGAATCTCCGGAAGCCATGGGTTCGATGACGACGGCGATTGCTGGGCTACCAACGAAGGTAGGGGGAACGATGACAATAAGAATGGCATAAGATGCGACGTCCAATGGATCGCATCAAACGGTGTTGTAACAAGGATAGAAGCGGACGAGCTAGTAGACGAGGACCCAGACGAGCAGGAATACATCGGTGAGCTCGGTCACCGGACTTTCGTCATCGCAGTCGGAAAGATGGCATTCATCATCCTACTGGGTCTCTTCATCCCCCTGTTCCTTTCACTTGGACTGGTTAGGGACGAGACCGAAAACGGGACGCTACACCTTCTCCTCTCCAAGCCGATACATCGAGCCGAGTTCATCATCTACCGATTGATGGGCTATCTGGCAGTCTCGGGCAGCTACGTAGTCGCACTCTCCCTAGTCGTGGGGTTGATTTCATCGATACTTGGTCCGGGGGACCAACTAATCCGCTTCTCAGACATTCCCGTTTGGATAGGGATCGGGGCTGCAACTGCCCTAGTCCTCGCTGCCTATGGTTCGATGTTCAATGCCATGGGGCTGATATCTCCCAAGTACGGCGTCTACCTATGCATCGTCTTCGGGATTTGGGAATTCATGATGGGTAGCTTCTCTATTGTCAATCCCAATTGGACGGTGGCAAGCGTCTCTATTTCCCACTGGGCACTCCAGATGATTGATGCAATCGTCCTCCTCGCATGGCCAGACACCATACAGTGGGCCGAGATGGACAGGGCGTTCGAGATCAACTCCGGACTTTCCTTTTTCTGGCAGCCCCCAGTACACACACTAGGTACCACATCAGCAGCAATTGCCCTCCTGAACAGCCTAGTGGTCCTTCTGCTGGTATCCGTAATCTGGATCTTAATCGCCAAGTCAGTCTTCAGCCGCAGGGAGATAATGTGATGGCCATTCAGGACAATCCGACCAAGTTCGAGGGTGACTTCTCGTCTCTTTGGCGCTTGGACGTAATGCCCCCTATTCACGGGCTTTCGTGGTGGTGGTACTGGGTCCTGATCCTAATCCCAGACCCGAATAATCCCAAAAGATCCAGGCAGTTGATGACTCTGTGGTCGACTAAGGAGACCAAAGCAGTCAGGGTGAGCGGACACTGGTGGGAGCCTGGCTCAAGGATGCACAAGGACGACCACGGAGGTTTCGTCATCCCCGGAATGGTCTGCGCATGGTGGTACGATGGCGAGGAGATGCACGAGCCACTGACCATGCGAGAGTGTCGCATGGCCGTCGTTAGCGACGAACACCCCCTCTGGCCCAGGGCTGGGGACGGACTCGGTGCCGGTGCCGTCGTCCCAATTGACAGGGTGGATCTCTCGATGGGGATGAATCCCGGGAACGAGTCAATGTGGCTCAGCCTCTCGAGCGACAAGGAAGCCCGCTCACGAGGAGCACCTTACAACTTCGAGGCACACCTCTCCCCTTGGTGGGGCCCACCGAGCGAACTCACATACAGGAACAACGAAATCGCTCTTGGAATGGGTTACGATATTCTCCGACTCCAGGGTATGAAGTCGCGTCTCGTTGTCGATGGCGAAGAGTTCGAAGGCTCGGCGTACTTCCAGAAGGTCACTGTACAGGCCCCCTCCGTTCCTTGGTTCTGGGGGATGGCTCACTTCGACGATGGATCCTATCTGGATTGGTTCATGCCTCACATCACTCCTCTATCGACTGTCAAGGATGACAAGCCATGGCGCAAGAGGGACACGTTCAGAGTTCCACTGAAAACTGCCGGCGTATTCCATGATAGGATTAGGAGAAGGACTGAGGAGTTTGACAACTGTGAGGTCGATTTGCAGAAGTCAGATCAAGGCCTCTTGGATGCACAAGGGAATTTGCTCCCCAACTTCAAAATCAGAGTCTGGAACGATGATGCTGAGATCCAAATGGGTATCAGGGCAGTGAGCCGAGCGAGATGGACGTTCGATCAACCAACTAGAGGAGGTCTGGTGAGCCATCTAACTTACAACGAGTATCCATTCGAGGTATTCTCTCTCACTATAAGGGACAAAGAGGGAACCAGGTCACTCGAGAACTACCAGTGGATACATGGGAACGCAGAGCATTCATGGGGGTTCCTGCATTGATTCGCAATCTCTTAGAAATAACCACTCCCGGGGTAAGTTAGATGTCACAATTCATTGAGCAATTCAAATCTGAAATCGACCCAGTAGCCGCTCGAAATGACTTCCCAGAGATTACCGAATCCGAGATCCCGATTTGGAGGGGTGGTCCAGCAACCGCTTCGATGGCAGACAAGTACATCCTAGCTCTCACAGTCCTCTTGGTTCACGTAGTCTTCTTCCTCGGCGAAATGCTCGACTCGCCCGAAGGAGAAGGCCAAGCCAACTTCCTCCTCTCCGTGGTTATGTGGCTTATCGATTCGACAGGAGTAATGGGCTTCGTAATCTGCATGCTTCTACTTGCCAAGATCAATCACTATGCGAATCTCTCAACCTCGGGCGGTTGGACAACATCGTGGCTTCTAGTGACCTGCTCCATCCCTCTACTCTGGAAATTGATCGATATCTTCGAGTGGATAGGGGGTTTTGTCGGGTCCGAGTTCACAAATCCACTTCCTACGTGGAATTTCTCTTGGTTCGCACCGTTGGGGATATTTTCATTCCTTGTGATGTTGGCCTTTACTCTCCTATACCAGCGATCCTTCCAGTACGCAATTACCGACAAACGAATTCACATCCGCCAGAGCCTCCTGTACTTCGAGACCAGTGCGCATGGCATATCATACCAGAAAGTGGAGAATCTCAAGGCCGACCCCACTATCCTGGGACGCCTACTTGGATATGGGAACATACACGTCGTCACTGGATCTGGCGTTGGTCTTCAGGTGGAGTCGCTTGGAATCAATGCAGCACCCCCTTACGAAGTGAGGGGGCAACCGACCGGAAAAAGAAGAATCCTCTCCTTCTTGCTGGAGTGGATTACCATTCAGAGGAACAGGGCAGTGGAGGCAACAGATCCAGCCGATTGTCTGTATGGGATACGTCACCCCATGGATGTTTACCGGCTGATAAACGAGCTTATGGACTCTAACGTCGGTCCAGCCGTTGAAAACCAGGCATAATTGAATAGTATTTCTCTACTATGCACTCCGCACCGTTCATAACCCTGAGTCCTTCCACCGATAATGGGACCAATATGTCGGATGAAGATACGATTACTAAGGCTGCGCAGTGCATTACTCAGGGAGATTTCATGGGTGCAATGGGGATTTTTGAAGAGCATATTAGCTCCAATCGCGACGACCCAACTGGTTATCACGGTTGGGCCGAATCAGCACTCTTTGAGATCCAGGAGAACGGAAACTTCGACGCGAAGGGCAACGACAGAATCAACGAGGGCCAGGTTGCTGCGTATTTCAAGAAGGCCGCCTCACTAGATTCTGAGAGCACTGAGTACCAAGCAGCCTATGCCAATGCATTGATCGAGTTCGACAGGATTCCCATGGCAATAAGGGAACTCAAGAAACTCAAGGAGCTGGGGGACTCTTCAGATGACTTCGATGTGACACAGGACCTTTACCAAGCAGCCAAGATGCTTATTGACAATATCGACTTCAAGACAAACTTCGACAGAAGCGAGGGATTTGCCAAGCAATTCCTTCCCGTGGCTGTCGAATTCGCGCTTCTTGGCATGGGCTTCGCCTCTGCAGAGGAGGCCCTAGAGTATCTCCAGACTGAGTAGGTGAAGTTCCGTTGAGCGACCGTTTTCTGGTCGCCATAGGCTATCATGGACATTCATTCCATGGATCCCAGATTCAGCCGGACGTGGGGACCGTCGAAGGCTCAATGCGTCAAGCACTAAGGAGACTAACCTGGTGGACTGAGGGTTGTCTCGAGATGTCCAGCAGAACCGATGCCGGTGTCAGCGTGAGGATGAACCTCGCAAGGATTGACCTACCCGCATCAGTCTCCCAGAAGGCGAGTCAGGAATCCATAGTTAGAGCACTAAATGACCATCTTCCCGTAGGAGCCGTCGCTATCTCGGCAAATCGTGCACCTCCTGACTCAAAGGTCAGGTATGCCGAATCGCGCAGGTACTTGTATCGTCTCGAATCCATAGAGGAGTGGCCTTTCAATAATGCCTCCGAGGTTATCTCCGAGGCCTGCTCCATGATCGAAGGCGAGAATGACTTTTCCAACCTATCAAAATTAGAGGCTGACGTAGATCCTGTGCGAACAGTAGACGAGTGCTCCCCATGGATGGCTGAAGATGGCAGAGTAGTAGGATTCTCAATCACGGCCAAGTCCTTCATTTGGAACCAAGTAAGGAGGGTGGCATCAGCATTCTCCGGCATAGCGTCCGGGAGAATTCAAATCTCAGATCTAGAATCCGCACTGAATTGCCCAGAGGTCGAGGTAGACATGGGGAGGGGGCCATCAGAGGGGCTTGTTTTGTGGGGGATCTCACATTGTGACTTCAAGTCTTCATTCTCCGACGATTTGCCCCCTCCTGCATCATTTTCCAGACGCCCAATGGACTCTCGTGATTATCGGAGGTGGTTGGCCATGTCGCAATACGAGATGGGGGCGCTCTTGGAGAAAGAGTGGCTCGGAAGACTCAACTGAGTTCGATGACAACCAAATCCCCATCCGAACAGGGAAGACTCTCACGCAGGAATGCTCCTGAAATTACCTCTGCGGTACTCGTGTGCCTAGTCAGATCAGGGATTAGGATCGCGCAATCCTCCCACTTCCCATCTGACTTCTGGATTCTCCCTCTGAAGGCAGTAGCACCTCCGAATGATTTCCCATCTCGCTCGAAGCCCGCTATCCTCAAGGGCTCAACGGACTCAGTTATTGAACCCTCATCCAGGCCCGCAATCATTCTAAGTTGAGAGAAACCATCTATGCTCTCGCCTCCAACTTCGACATTGAGCGTCCCAGGCCAGGCCCCTACTCCGAGAACGGCTTTGAATTGGGTCTGGTAGTGCTTCTGGGACATGAAAACGTGAGCTCTTCCGAGGCCACTGCTCACTGCTCCACCGATTCGCATGAATCCCGGTTAGACTGGCGATTCATAATATTCGGCTTGCAGTTCACAGCAATATTGTCGACCCTTGCTTGCCAACGGACCATCCAAGGGAAGACAACTCTCCGAATTGCTCAGAGTCTCTGTCGAGAGCAGGATTGGTGTGATTTAGGTGGATGAAAAATACCTTTGGGTCCCCCTCAATCCTCTTTCCCAGCCTACTCAGCGAGTCGGAAATAGTCGGATGAGGAATTTGGGACATGTCCCTGTCCCCCAACTCTTCACCACTCCAGAAGGTTCCATCGACAAGCGCATAGTCGATGTCCATTGTCTTCAGCCAGCCTCTGATGCTTGCCATGCCCACCATCTCCAGTGTCCGATCCCAGTCATCGTGATCCGGCAGGAAAAGAAGCGATGAGACAGGACCGCTAATTCTAATGGCATGCGTATCGGAGAACTCGTCCCTGTGGGGGACTCGGACAAACTCGTACTCAAATCCGCACCCATCGGATGGAGAAAAAGAGACTCCTGCAGTAACTTCATTGGTCTGGAAGGGAGCGGAAAGTAACCTCTCATCGAGAACACCAACTACACTATGGCTGGCGTACAGAGGAACCCCATCAAGCCCCATTGACTCTTTGCCGAATTGCCCCAATCCGTCTATGTGGCCAAGATGAGCATGAGTCAGGCACACTGAATCAGGAATGACCGAGACCCCCATCCCAAGAGAAACTGCTGCAATTCCAAGTTGCTCGGGAAGACTTCTCGTCGCCTCGACAAGATGCACACTGCCGTCCGAACCCCTGATAACGCAGGATGTGGGGTGCATCCTCTTGGTTCCGTCTTTCATTGCACTAACGCACCTCTCGCAAACGCATCCGGCTTGGGGCACGCCTCCGTCCTGGGCAATTCCGACTACAACTAACTCCGCACCTCTGATTGCCATGTACTGCGATGGAACACCTCTCATCAATACTCTCTCAAATCCCTCTCCGATTAGTCAATGAACTAGGATGTCTTCTGGGAGTCATGCCCGTCGACCTGTCATGGATGCGCGACAGGTATGCTGAACTCAAGTCTCAGGGATTGGATTGGAACCCTCCCACCTTGGAGGCAGCGAGTGAGCCGAGGTGCACCATTGATGGCAGAGAGATGATCATGCTCTCTGCTAACAACTATCTGAATCTGACCACCCATCCACGAGTCGTGGAAGCTGCAGTCGAGGCCACTAAGAGGTATGGGGCAGGATCAGGTTCAGTCAGGGCGTTAGCAGGGACCATGGATCTACACCTGGAAGCCGAGAGAACCTGTGCCGAATTCAAGGAGGTCGAGGCATCTCTGATCTACTCAGCAGGCTACACAGCAAACGTGGGGCTTATTCCCACATTGGTTCGTGGGCCAGAGGATGTAATAATCTCGGACGAACTCAATCATGGGTCAATCATCGATGGCGTCCGACTGACCAAGGCATCCAGAACCGTCTACCCTCACAACGACATGGATGCTCTTGAGAGGGTCCTGAATGACCACAAGAACTCCGAGCGCAAACTGATCATCACCGATGGAGTCTTCAGCATGGATGGGGACATTGCACCACTTGACGAGATTGCTGACCTTGCAGAGGATTACGGGGCGATGACATTCGTCGATGATTGCCATGGCGAGGGAGTCTTGGGAGAGGGCAGAGGTATTGTCTCTCACTTCGGGCTCCAGGGCAGGGTTACCTTCGAAATCGGCTCCTTCTCGAAGGCACTTGGTGTACAGGGTGGAATTCTGGCCGGAAGTGAAGACGTTAGGACACATGCCCTGAATCACAGCAGGTCATGGTTACTTTCAGGGAGCCAACCGCCAGGTGTGGCAGCCGCTCAGAAGGCTGCAATAGAGGTACTGATGTCCGAGCCTGAGCATGTACAGAGGTTGTGGCAGAACACGTCATACTTCAGGGAACAACTCGAATCAATGGGATTCGACACAGGTGTTAGCGAGACTCCGATTATCCCCGTGATGTGCGGAGATAGTAGGACTGCGCAAGAACTCTCCAATTTGATGAGGGATGAGGGAGTAATGGTTGGTGCGATTGTCTTCCCCATGGTTGCCCGAAACAAGGCTAGGGTTAGGACGCAGATGTCAGCGGGGCTTAGTCGCGAGGAACTCGACTCAGTTCTGGAATCATTCGATAGATGCGGTCGAAAATTAGGCCTGATTTGACTTCAACAAAGAAATGTAGTTGTCGGAGGGGTTATCATAGGGTGTCTGTTACCCTCTATGCTGGGAACCATATGAGCGATGAAGAAACAATATTCTCCATTTCTGAAGGACACTTGGATTCGGGACTGAGGGGGATTCCCGTAGGAACCTGCAAGACCTCCTACGTAGACCCAATCGAAGGCGTGCATTACGTTGGTTACCCGGTCGGAGACCTTGCAAATTTGGAGGAAGAGGACGTCATTTTCCTGCTAATGCACAAGAGGCTGCCAGATTCCGAAGAGTCAGCAGCATTTCGCAAGGAATTGGCACATAGGGGACAGGAAATCCCAACAGGGGCATTGAGGGTCCTGGAGCACCTTACTCCTGGCAGCGGCCACCCGATGGATTGGCTTTCCATTGGAATAATGGCTATGGGCGCAGCCGAGACCACTGGTGACACCAGAGTAGATTCGATGAACCTCATTGCTAGGATGCCCGAGTTGATGGCTCGGATTTTCCTCCTCCGGGGGGGCCATCCCGAGAAACTGCGACCTAGGAACACCAAATTGGGTCTAGTCGAGAACTTTGTTCACATGTTGGGAGTAGATGGCAAGGCAGCCGAGATGATGAACAGGGTTCTTCGATTCTTCTTCATACTCCATATGGATCACGGTGGGGGGAACCTCTCCACCTTCTCCGGCAAGGCTGTTGCGTCTGGAAAGGCCTCGGTTTATGCATCTCTCGCCAGTGCAATGAACGCACTCTCGGGTCCACTCCATGGCAGGGCGAACCAGGCTTGCCTTGAGTTCGTACAACGGATTGGCACCTCAGATCCGGACGAGATTGAGAAGTTTGTCCGGTCGGAACTTGCTGCGAGGAGGCCGATATATGGTTTCGGACACGGGGTACTTAGGGCAGAGGACCCAAGAGCCCGACTTCTGATTGAACTCGGCTCTGATGTCTGTCCGGATGACGAGTACTACAAGGTGGCTAAGGCACTCAGGGAGGTAGTTCCACCAATCCTGATGGAGCATCCGAAGATCAAGAACCCATACCCGAATGTTGATCTGGCAAGTGGAAGCCTATTGCACGCGATTGGATTCCGGAAGCCACACTACTACACCACTTTCTTCGGTTGGGCCCGGGTGGCAGGTATTTGTGCCCAGATTCTAGATGAGAGAAATGCTCGTGACGGTCGAGGAGTGCCCATATACCGGCCAAAGTACATCGCAAAGGAACAACCTCACAGGAGACTCGAGTAATCATCCACTAGGGGTTGTTCCAGCGCCTCGGTGACCGATGATCCTTGGGCTCCCCCACGGTAACCCACCTTCAGCCAGTCTGACCCATTTCTCAGTGCTTCCTGGCCAGCGCATTCTTGTAGCTTGACCTTCAATTATCTCCCTCTTCCTCTCAGGGGCAATCTCATCCCACATTGGAAGAGAAGAGGCCGCCTCACGCATTATTTCCCCTCTTTCCGAGGTACTAACCCTGCGGATCCTCTCATACCATTCTTCATCGAGCGGCTGGCTACCTGGTCTAGGCCACCTCGGAGTTCCATCAGGCTTCTCTATGACAGTGGGATCCATGTCGTCCGAGACCAGTGAGACTCCTGCTTTCAGCAATGCATCCTCATACTTCAGAGGGGCTGACCAGACGAAAGCACCCATCCCCCGTCGAGCGTCGAAGAAGCGCTGCAAACCTCTCCCGTGAAGCCCAGAGGGGAGTCCGGGGTGTATATAGCGAGGCCATCCAACGAGGTAATCCAGGGCAATCCCTATTGACTCCATGCCCTCTTTACGCAGACTTCTGATGATCCCCTTCACTGTGGTACTAGCGAAATGAGGCATTGCAAACGCTCTCTTAACTCTCCAATACCTGCCCCAAGCCTTGATGTGGGGCATTAATCGGAAAACCGGGATGCTGAATCCGGAAGCCTTCGATGCCTCTCCAATCTTGGGGGAGAAGCAAGACACGACTGTGGATCTGTCTGGTAGGTCAAGCGGCACCAGAGAATCTTCCAATTTCCCCATAATCGAACTCAGGTACTCCAATGCCCCTATTTTCGTCGAGGGATGGGGCAATTTGATCTCGATGTCAACCGTCTTCCCACCCGATTGCCAGGCATCAGTGAACTCCCGTTCAGCGAGAAGATCCCTCAGTGTTGGTATTCCAACCGACTTAAGGTAGTCGGTCGGCAGGGTTTCTACGCATCTTTCCCTGATTGGACCTTCTCCAGGGGCGAACTCGTCATGGAATATCACCAACTCCCCATCTCCGTCAACTCTGAGGTCAAACTCTACTCCGTCCCCAAACAGTATCCCATGCTGGAGTGCCTCGATAGAATTCTCTTCGGGTTGTTTCCAGTCACTCATCATCCCTTCCGAGAGGGAACCAGTCCAAGAATGCAGGGGCGTCACTCTTTCGCAAGATTCGTAACCAATCAAGTGTGGAATATGTTACCGAGTATCCGGGACAACACTGATACTGTGTAACTCGACCCTCGTCATGATAGACATGTCAGAGACAGTGGAATTAGACCGAGCATCAGACCCGAAAGCAGTCAGAGGATACGCAT
>Ga0066850_10000195_pt1 | contig 33289 bp, 31 predicted proteins | sample ETNtaG_4_FD_67282 | JGI IMG/M metagenome (GOLD analysis project Ga0066850, IMG submission 67282) | Marine microbial and viral communities from oxygen minimum zone, Eastern Pacific Ocean - ETNP201406SV67 | ecosystem: Environmental > Aquatic > Marine > Oceanic | place: Pacific Ocean: Eastern... | reverse complement strand
GAAGATCCAGAAACCTTGGCTGAGATAGGAATTGACGATCGGATTCTGAAACCCTTTGATGCCTTCAAACTCAAACAGCAACTTAGAAAACATCTCTCCCTGAAACAACCTTTACTGGAAAGCACCGAGGATTCTGGTAGATTAAGACAATTAGAACTTTTTGATTCGGAAATGACGGGGTTGATGGATGAAATACAAAACTCCGATCACCAGAACGTAATAGAACCTAGTTTAGAAAATGAAGAACCAGAATATGGGCTCACCAACAGGAATATTGAGGAAATTGCCATGAGTGCAGCAAACACACGTCCAACCGGCAGTTCCCAAAACATGGAAATCACGGATGCCAGCGAAATGGATTCGCTGATGCTCGATGATGATCTGGGAGATCTCTCGATTTCCCTTGAACCTTTAACCGAAGAGGAATTGCAGATGGATCAGCAAACACCATCGGTTCAGGAAGAACAATCGCAACCGGACCTTCCTGATGAGACAGGAACCGGAAGCATGCTTGAAGAAGATTTGGCAGGAGACCATCTCACTGATCGTGAGGAGGAGGATTTTGCAGTTGAACTAGCGGAAGCGGTTGCAGGAGGCCTTGATGATTTCGCAGGCGATGCACCCTCTTTTGAGATAGACCTGCAGTCTGAGTCGGTTGCTTTGGATGATGGAGAAGATCCTCCACAAACCCTGCGTGAGGGACAGACGCCGATCAATCTCAAGCTCAACGATTTTGAAGATCCCGAGGAACTCTGGAAAAATCCTCCGGACCTGAATCAGATTCCACGGGACAATCTGGCGGAAATCAAAATGGGGATCAACGATTTTGATCCTGAACTACCTAAAAACCTGAAACCGCTTGGCGAACCTGTCCAGCAGTCAGCTCCAAGGAAAACCACAGAAAATGGAGCGGCAACTGGGATGCAGGAAATGGATGATTTCGTCATCGAAGCGACCATTGAAGATGAGTATCACCCCGTTTCCAACGAATTGGATCATGTGATGCTAGCCGAACAGGGAGTGCAACAGACAGAAGATGGTAGTGAAACTGAAGATCTGGATGAGTTCATGCTTAAAACTTCAGAAGAAACGGTGGAAACGATTTCAGAAACCGAAGAGGAAATGATTGCCCTGGATGGTGATGAGCAAACCGGTTCTGGAGATTCAGCCCTCGATGAGCTGGATGCTCTGAATGAGGAAATGGCTGCCCTCGAAGCTGCCGAAGAGGTTCTTGCGGAAGAGATTGCCGAAGAAGAAGCGCTTGAGACATGGGAAGAGGCCGAAGATGAACTGCGTGAATTCGTTCTGGATGAACTCGATGGTTACCTTGAAGACGAAGAAGTCGAAGAGGAACTGGAGCGGGGGATCATGGCAGAGGCCGAGGAAGCAGAACTGGAGGCTGAAACAGTTCAGATTGCTGCGGTGGATGCTCTTCCTGCGGAAGATACGTTCGGCGACTGGGAATCAGCAGAAGACGCGTTCATGAATTTCGACCGTTTTTCTGAAGAAGAAGAAGATTCAGGGCCTACAGCTCCTGAATCTGCAACCCAACAGGAAGAAATGCTGGTGGAACCGGTGGCGGTTTCTGAAATGGTGGAACCAGGATTCGAAATGCTGGATGAAGAAGATACCACCATGATCGAACTTGAAACAACTGCAGAGCCATTTCCTCAGTCTGCTCCAGAATTCAGCGAAGAACTTTCTTCACTTGAAATGGATTCAACAAGACTGGAAGAACTGGTAGCTAAATCAGTGCAGAAAGGTCTGGAAAGCATCCTGCCTATGCTGGTCCAGCAGGTGGTCAAGGAAATTCAGGAGGCCAGAGGACGTTAAGTCTCTAAAAGCTTTTTCATTCCAGGCAGGCCTTTCAAAAGTCTACTCCTGCATTCTTCCCCAAACTTTTGTCCCTCCTTCACATTTAGGAGGGACTCCCATCCCCATCCAGTCAGGCGATCATTGATGAAATGGACTGGGGTGAACTGTTCCGGAGTGAATGCCGCATCAAGTTTACGGACCTCCGTCAGATAGAACAGGATTTCAATTTTCTCTTCCTTACTGAGATAGAAGGTCATGCTCTGGTGTGGATTTTCCAGCACGATGTTGGTGAAATACCCGCTGCTTCCTGTGCGCGTCCGTTCCCCCATTCTTCGTTTCGTCTCCTTAACTTGCATTCCTAATTTCAGCCCACTCAAGGCAGAACGGTTGGCCGAGGCATGAACGAGCAGGGTGAGCTTTTTTGAAATCGGAACCAGTTCATCTAAGGTACGCTGTGTCCTTGCTTTGTAGCGTGCTTCACGATCTTCATGAAGAAGTGCACTTTGGGAAAATTCCATTTTTTTCAGTCTACTCCTTGACTCATGGGTGATGGTGAGTTAGAAGTTTTTATTTTTTGAAAATTAGGCATCATCGGTTTTCAATAACAGGAGAAAGCTTAATTCTGATATCCATCAAAATGAATTTTCAAGAGCATAATTTCGAAAACAGGACAATCATATCATGACTGACATTGTATTGGTGAAGCGCTATCTGCAGCATTCTAGTTTGCTAGGTTTTTTGCAAGAAAACTACAACGTTCAAAATCTTTGGGAAAACCCTTCCCTGATTTTCAAAGATGGATTGGAAGAAAAAATTTCAGGAATTGTTACTGAAGGATTTGCTGACAAGGAACTGATCGACACGTTTCCAAACACAAGGGTTATTGCTAGTTTTGGAGTAGGTTTTGATGGAATAGATGTGGATTATGCCACTCAAAAAGGCATACAGGTTACGAATACACCAGATGTTTTAACAGATGATGTGGCTGACATGGCGATTATGCTGATGCTTGCTGCATCGCGTGGATTGTGTGTTGGAGACCGTTTGGTCAGGCAGGGAGAATTTGAAAAGGGCTTCAAATGGCTCACACAAAATGTATACAGCAAAAAACTGGGAATTTTGGGAATGGGTCGAATCGGTCAGGCCATTGCTCGGCGTGCTGAAGCCTTTCGTCTTCATGTAAGCTATCACGGTCCCCGAGAAAAACCGGGGTTGGTTTATCCTTATTATTCAAACCTCAATAAACTGGCGGAAGATTCTGATTTTTTGATCGTCAGTTGTCCGGGAGGTGAAGCTACCCGTATGCTGGTTAGCCGTAGTGTGATGGAAGCCTTGGGGACTGAAGGCATTCTGATCAACATTTCAAGAGGAACGGTCATCGATGAATCGGCGATGGTGGAACTGCTTAAAAACGGGGAACTGGGAGGAGCTGGACTTGATGTCTTTGAAAATGAACCCCATGTTCCGCAAGAGCTTTTGACCATGGACAATGTAGTGCTGCAACCACATAGAGGCAGTGCTACAGTACAAACACGTATTGCTATGGGACAACTCGTGCTCGACAACCTTGAGGCCTTTTTTGCAGGAAAACCGGTCCCCAACCCCGTCAACCAGGTTTTACAAAATTGAAGGATCATCATGGTTCATGTTCAACCAATTCAGGAACACGAAGCTTCCACTGAAGTGAAGGAGGTATTCGATGAAATTAAACAAAAACGTAAGGTGGATGAAGTCAATAACTTCTGGAAGTACCTGGCGAATCATCCTCCAACCTTGAGGCGTACCTGGGAAAGTCTGAAGGAGGTGATGCAACCAGGCGCACTCGAGCCCCTGGTCAAGGAAATGATCTATGTTGCTGTGAGTGCCTCAAACAATTGTGAATATTGCATCCGTTCCCACAGCGCGGCAGCCAAAAAAAAGGGAATGACCGATGAAATGTTTGGAGAACTGATGGCAGTGGTGGGAATGGCCAATGAGACCAACCGGTTGGTCAATGGCTACCAAGTCGAATTGGATGATGAGCTTCGGGACTAACCAGGATTTCAGTTATGTTGTATGAAATGCACGGGCAATCCGTGCTCCAACACGAGCATTGTTTTGGATCAGGGTGATGTTGGACTGTAGGCTTGCTCCTCCTGTTTTCCGGACGATCTGTTCAAGGACGAAGGGGGTGATATCCTTTCCTGATATGCTTTGATCCGCTGCCAATTCTAAGGCTTCCTTGACAACCTGCTGAAGCAACTTTGGATCAAGAGCCTCTTCTTCAGATAAAGGATTGGCAATCAGCAGACCTCCCTCCAACCCCAGATCCCAGTGGGTTTTCATACAGCTCGCCGTCTCTTCTTCGTCATTCATCCGGAAAGGAGCCTTGACTCCACTGAAGGGTGTGTAAAAGGCGGGGAATTCATCGCATCCGAAACCGATCACGGGAACTCCACGGGTTTCCAAGTATTCCAGGGTACGGGGAATATCCAGGATGGATTTAACTCCAGCACATACCACAGCGACTGGGGTACGTGACAGTTCTTCCAGGTCCGCGGAAACGTCGAGGGTTTGTTCAAAATCTTGGTGCACTCCGCCGATGCCTCCTGTGACGAAGACACGGATGCCTGCTTTGTTTGCACAGATCATGGTTGCGGAAACGGTGGTCCCTCCATTCTGTTTGCGGTTCAGGGCCGTGGAAAGATCTCTGCGGCTGATCTTGACCGTATCTGAATCTGAAGCGAGTTCCTCTAATCCCTGATGCTCAAGTCCAATTTGGATTCTCCCCTTGCGGATGGCAATCGTTGCAGGAACCACCGATTCTTCACGGATGATGGATTCGACAGAAAGTGCGGTTTCAAGATTCTGTGGAAAAGGCATTCCATGGGTGATGATCGTTGATTCCAGGGCCACAAGAGGTTTCCCGTCTGCCAGGGCATCTCGCACCTCTACGCTGTAATCGATCCAGTCTTCAGCAGGCATTGTTATGTTCTTGCTTCTTGTCCAATAGCGGTTTTAGGTATGAGGGACGAAGTCCAGGCCAGACACTGGAATCACATTCCATCGTTTTTGTGGCCATCATCATCCCCGCCTCAGAAGATATTTGGTAGGAGTAACCCTTTTTCTGCCCCCAGAGCACTCCGGCGCAGAGAGCATCTCCGGCACCGGTGACATCAGTAACTTTCACCGAAATGGCGGGTATGCTGAACTGAGATTCCTCGCTGACCCAGAGTAAACCTCCGGAACCAAGGCTCAGCACCACCTTTTTCACACCACGTTCCAGTAGGCTTTTGCAAGCATCGATCTGTTGTTCATGCTTTGAAAGGGATGTTCCTGTCAGTGATTCGAGTTCATCCAGATTAGGCTGAAGGGTATCGATCCCTTCGAGAGATTCTGGAAGTTTCCGGGATTTGGCAACCGAAACCGGATCAACATGAAGCACCAATCTGTTTTTCCTGCATTGTTCGATAACCCATTTCAGCACTGCTTTAGGAAAATTGGTGTCCAGGAATACTGCATCCGGAAGACTCATGGACTTCCAGATTTTTTCCATCTGATCCACGGTTATGGAATCTGCGAGTTGCATGTCCGCCATTGCCAGCAGCATCTCACCATCAGGATTCTGTAGGGCGGTGTAGCTTCCGCTGTTCATTCCTGGTTGCTTGAGGCTCGGGGAGCAATCAATCCCCATGGATTCAATTTGGCCCAGCAGCCAGCTTCCATCAAGGTCATCGGAAAAGGTACTCAGTAGCACCGCACAATAATCGAGACGGGTCAGGTTTTCTGCAACATTCCTTGCTACACCGCCGCAACTGATCTGGCTGGTGACTGGGTTTGAAGTACCCATCTTGAATGGTTCCGACAACCTCAGCTTGCGGTCCAGATTGGCACCTCCGATACATAACACGGTTGGATTCATGTTTTGGACGCTATCCGATCTCCAGAATCGTGTCAATGCCGAGAAAGCAGAATGATGAATACATTATCTACTCAATTATTTTAAGCTGCAAAGTTAACCAATGGAGCTGTTTTCAGCCAACCAGATTCCCTTTCATTCCTTGCTGACACGCCAGGCACTCATCATGCCAATCAGCACCAGGGGGATGAACGCGGCAAAACACCAGAATGCAACATTACGGGCCACTTCAGGACTGTTCGTTTCAGAAAATCCGGAATAATTAGCGATGATGCCGCTGAATGCAGAACCAAGAGCCATTGCCACTCGCATGAAGGTTGGAATGGAAGCAGAAACCTGAGTCCGTTCCGTTTCAGGGACGTTGGCAATGATGCGTTTGCTGACAAAACTCCAGGACATTCCATACCCTGTGCCCATAACAATGGAAAGCACCCCGATCGCCCAGAGGGGGCCCACGGGCATCACAAAAACCAGAGCCACGGTGGTGATGCTGATCAGGATCGCGCCACTGCGAATCAAACCTGGTTCAAAACGTTCTCTGGCCCCGGAGGACACAATCGCCGTTACCGTCCACCCCAATGATTCCAGAGCGATGATGTAGCCAGCCACCAAAGGTTCCGCGCCAAAGAGAATATACATCAGAAACGGTCCATAAACCGTGAATGAAATGGTGGCCATGAAAAATGCCGAGAGCATGACCAGGCCGGAACCTGAGATGGTGAGAGGATTCAAAGTTCCTTTAGGGAAAATCCGGTTATCGCTTTCGGAGTCCTGCTTCAGAAACAGGAACAGCAGCAATAATCCCATGATCCACAAACCAATGGCAGGGCCGTAGTCAATCACCACCCCGGATTGACAGATGGCCAGCACTGACAGACTCAAGATCCCCAAACGGATGAATGGAATTTTTTGAACAACCAGGTCGTGTTTCTGAGAATGGCCTCTCAGCAGTGGGAGGGCCACCAATACAGCGACTAAGCCTTGGGCTGCAAAGGCCCAGAAGGCACCACGCCAGTTTCCTGTAGAGACAAAATAGCCTCCAATCAGGGGTCCGCACAAAGCAGAGCTTCCCCAAACTCCTGAGATCACAGCGATGAGTCGGACCCACAATTTCTGTGGAAAAAGGGTTGAGGCTCCAATGAAGGCAATGGACACCAACCCTCCTCCTCCCATACCCTGAAGGAGTCGCCCAACGATCATGGTAGCCATCTCCGGAGCGTAGCCGCTGAGGCTGCAGCCAATCACGTAGCAGATTCCAGAGGCCGCAGTTGCCCGTGAAATTCCGGTACGCAAGACCAAAAGCCCCATGATGGCACCCGTTACTACTGAACCCAACTGATAGAGGGTATAGGTCCAGCTCAGGTAGGGTAGCCCTCCTATTTCATCCACAACTGAGGGCATGATGGTGGCTACAAGTGTTGAATCGGCAGCATAAAGCCAGACACCAAAACAAAGTACCAGTAAGCGCGGAAGATGCCCTTCCCGTATCAGTGCAGACCAGGGGACTTTTGACGAAAGAGTCTCACTCACTAATTTACAAGGGAAGGATGAGGGAAGAAGTCATCTTATTCATCCAACCTGATAGGGAAGCTTTCTTTGAATTACCCCAAAAAAGCATAAAAAGAATGCTTCTCCAGGAATGCCACCTGAAGAATGTTTTCAGCATGGCATAATGTGTTTTCCTGAGATTTAGATCAGTCATTTCCGTAAAAAAGGGATATATAGCAATCGCCAGAATGGCACGAACATATTACAGATGCATCCCGAATCATTTTTGGGACTTCACCCATTTTTATGGAAAAACAGGGGATGATTTCAGCCCACGTCTATAACGGACTTCAGTGCCCCTTGATTCATAAGCATTTTGAATGCATCAATGATGGCACCACAAAATTGAGGGTTCCGGGGGAGGTCTTCTCCAAAGATTTCGTTCTGTCCCAACACTCCTAAGACATAAGGTTCGGCGCAGGCTGGGTCAGGGATTTTACCTTCAAGCATGCCCGTCATTTTGGCGATCTGCCTCAACTCTTCTGCAAGGGGGTCGCGTATCTCGATCATGCGTCCGTGTTCGTCTTGGCCTGGGACGAAACGCATCCAACCTGCAACTGCCAATGCCAGTCTTGGAAATGATAATCCTGCATCCAGTCGATCACGGATCGTGCCGAGCAAACGCTGTGGCAGTTTTTGGGACCCGTCCATGGCGATCTGCCAGAGGCGGTGTTTGAGAGCCGGGTTCCGATAGCGTTCGAGTAGGGCAGATTGGTATTGAACGAGATCGACTGAACGAGGAAGCTTGAGCGTCGGCACAATTTCTTCCGCCATCATGTTTTTCAGCAGACGTTCAAAGTCAGGTTGCAAAACAGCATCTGCAACATATTCGAACCCTGCCAGGAAACCGAGGTAGGCCAACGTGGAATGAGTTCCGTTCAGCATGCGAAGTTTCATTTCTTCGAAGGGTTTCACATCCTCGACCATTTCCACTCCTGCCTTCTCCCAGGAAGGACGTCCACAGACAAATTGATCTTCAATCACCCACTGGCTGAAAGGTTCCGTGACCACCACGGCTTCATCGCGACACCCCAGAGTCTCTGAAACCATTTCCCGGTCCGATTCAGTGGTTGCTGGAACGATACGGTCGACCATGCTGCAGGGGAACGCACCTTCGTTTTGAATCCATTTTGCCAATCCCTCGTCCCTATGTTTCGCGAATTCCAGAACCAGATTTTTCAGAGTTTTCCCATTTTCCGGAAGATTGTCGCAACTCAGGGTTGTAAAAGGCGGAATTCCGGATTCTTTTCGAAGGGCCAAAGCCTGCACCAGGTATCCCAGGGTGGATACGGGTCGAAATGGATGTTCCAGATCGTGAATGATGTCAGGATGTTCTAAATTCAAATTACCTGAAGCCGGATCATGGCAGTAGCCCTTTTCTGTCACTGTTAATGATACCACTCTGGTTTGGACCGAAGTCATCCGGGTGAGCACGACTTCAGAATCTTCAGGAGCAAAAAGTATTTCCTGCACTGCTCCGATGATCCTTATCCGGTTTCCCGTTCCGTCCTGCTCCATCAAACTATAGAGCCCTCCCTGAGGAACCATCTGGTCTCGAACCTCGGGACGTCTGAGGCTGACCCCGCAGATGCCCCAGTCGCTTCTTCCCTCCTCTTCCAGTACCTGCTCCGTGTAAAATGCCTGATGTGCCCGGTGGAAGGCTCCTAGGCCTAGATGCACAATTCCGATCCCTATTTGATTCCTCGGATAATCAGGAATAATGACCCCCTTGCGGGCAAAATTATGTTCATTCAGACGCATCATTGTTTTTAAAAAGACCATATATTTATCTAACCGTAGATGTGGATAAAGTAATCCCTATTAAGGCATCACCGTCCATTCACCAAGACGGACGTTTTGTATTTCCCATTGTCCTTTTAATTTTTTCCACTCAACCCATTCAATCCTTTCATCGAGTCCTGGATTTTTTGACATTCCAATTAAGGATCTAGGATGTTCTGAGCCCCATCGGATTGCTTTTTCAAAAGGGAGGTTGAACCAACCTAAAACATTGAGGACGCACTGAGAAAGAGTGGAGGCTGACCCTGCTAGATTCTGGGTGCCAGGAATGTATGCCACATCTTCTTCCTGTCTTTCCAGTATCACCTTCCCCAAAGTGTATTTTCCAGGTTCTGCACATGATCCTGCTGTAGCATCTGAAACCAATATTGTCCTCTGGTCCTCTTTGACTCGGATAAAGACTTTTAGGGCATGTTCATTCAGGTGGATTCCATCAGCAATGAAACTTGCGTGAAGTCTATCCTCGGATAATTGATAAAGAATAGGGTTTTTTAATCTTGGAATATACTGGGCACAACCATTTCCCAAGTGTGTGCTTAGGCGAGCGCCTGCATCAACTGCTTTTTGAATATCTTCCAATGCGGGGTTGCAATGTCCTAATGCTACTGTGATGTCCTGATCACACCATCGGGGAATCATGTCGAGAACCCCTTCAATTTCTGGGGCGACCGTAATCAAACGGATCATTCCTCCAGCGGAATCTTGAAGTCTTTGAAAATGATCCCAGGTAGGATGAACCATGGATTCATGAGGATGGCAACCTCGAAAACCCTCAGCAGGATTAAGAAAAGGTCCTTCTAGATGATAACCCCTCACCATTGCTTCAGCAATGGGAGATCTTTTTCTTGCTTTTTCAAGGTTTGTAAAACATTTCAATTGCCACTCTTGACTTCCGGTTATGACCGTTGGCAAACAGGCTGTTACTCCAGTTGACAGTATCCGTTGAAGTGAACCCTCAAACGCTTCAGGAGTGATGGTCGGATCATTAAAATCAACTCCTGCAAAACCGTTGACCTGAAGATCGCATAAACCTGAAGTAGCAACAGTCTTTCCAGAGGTTTCAGATTCAATTTCAGAAGGAATTGCTTTTAAAAATCCAAATCGATCTGTTTCAGGAACAGCATCAGGGTTGAAGAGCATTGTGATGATCTGTTTTTAAAACGATTAGATTATTCAATGCCAGAAAGTTGTATTTCTTGATAGTGGTGGCAGCTTACATAATGCAAAGGTTCGACTTCTTCCATTTTGGGCTCTTCCATACTGCATCTTTCAGAAGCATGTGGGCACCGTGGATGGAAATGACATCCTTGAGGTGGAGAGGCTGGGCTAGGTACATCACCCTCTAAAGGAGTCATCTTGGATCGAATCCTTGGGTCTGCCACAGGTACTGCGGATAGAAGCGCAGCCGTGTATGGATGTTTAGGCTCATTGAAAAGGGAATTCGTAGGTGCTGATTCAACAATTTTACCAACATACATAACCGCGATCCGATCACTAATATGCTTCACCACACTGAGATCATGAGCCACAAACAAGTACGTGAGCTTCAGGCTTTCCTGTAATTCCAACATCAGATTGAGAACCTGGGCCTGGACTGAAACATCTAGAGCAGAAACTGGTTCATCTGCGACAATCAATCTTGGGTTCAAGGATAAAGCCCGGGCAATTACAATCCTTTGACGCTGGCCTCCACTAAATGCGTGTGGAAAACGTTGCATATATTCTGGACGCAACCCAACCATTTTGAGTAAGTCTGCAACCTTTTCTGTCCTTTCTTTGCGATTTTTCAACCCATTTACCAACATTGGTTCACCAATTAAATCAAGAATGTTCATTCTAGGATTCAACGAGGCAAAAGGATCCTGAAAAATCATCTGCATATCGGTTCTTAAAAGACGCATCTCTTTTTCCTCCAGAGAAGCCACATCAGTAAGAGATCCATCCGATTTACGAAACTGGATTTTTCCTTCAGAAGGTTTCAGTGCTCTGAGGATGCAACGTGCAGTAGTAGTCTTGCCGCATCCACTCTCTCCTACGAGTCCTAGAGTTTCCCCTGCATCAAGGTGAAAATTGATACCATCTACTGATTTTACCTGTCCCACAGTTTTTTTGATGAAACCTTTGCGAATGGGAAAGTATTTTCTCAATGATTGAACTTCCAAAATACGTTCTGGAGCTAACCATGCTGAGGATGCAGGCATCTTTAAATTTTCAGAGGGCATCGGTTTTTTCGTGATACTTGAAACAACTTACGTGTTGTTTCTCTGTAACTGGAAACAAATTTGGAGGGACCTGGTTACAGGCTCCTGGAATGGCATCATCACACCGTTGGTAGAATGGGCAGCCTTTTGGACGATTGAAAGGATGTGGAATAGACCCTTCAATGGTCGGCAGTTTGGATCGGTTCTTCGTTTTGATCCCAGGAATTGATTTCAACAAGGCTTTGCTATAGGGATGCAGGGGATTGTGAAAAATCTCATCCACCGGACCTTTTTCCATGACTTGTCCTAAATACATGACAATCACATCGTCTGCCAATTGGGCAATGATCCCCAAATCATGCGTGATGAAGATGATGGCCATTTGGTTCTTTTGTTGAATATCCCTGATGAGGTTGAGTACCTGAGCCTGAGTGGTGACATCAATGGCTGTGGTGGGTTCGTCGGCGATCAAAAGAGACGGATTGCAGGTCAATGCCATGCCTATCATGGCCCGTTGCCTCAGTCCTCCACTGAGTTCCCAGGAATATCGGTTCATCGCCTCCAAAGGGTTGGGAATGCCCACCTCATTCAGTCGTTCCACGGCTATATTGAAAGCTTGATCCTTACTCAAGGACTGGTGAAGTTGGACGCTTTCAATCAATTGGTTTCCAATCGTGTGAACTGGGCTGAAGGCGGCCATCGGCTCTTGAGGGATCAAGGCGATTTCGTTTCCCCTGATGGATCTCATTTTCTTTCCCTTTGAATCAAGTTGGGCAAGATCCAGCCTGTTTGACCTTCCTTCTTTCTGGTTTTCTAAATGAAACCAGATTTCTCCTTCGGAAATCTTACCAGGAGGTTCGATGAGCCTTAAAATGGACTTGATCGTGACACTTTTGCCACAGCCACTTTCTCCCACGATGCCCAAAACCCGTTGTGGAAAAACATCGAAGCTAACTCCGTCAACGGCTTTGACGGAGCCTTCATCAAGATCAAAAATAGTTCTTAAGTTTCTGATTGAAAGAAGAGGTTCGGTTTCAATCCTCATGCTCTATCTAACTGTATGGATCTGCTGCGTCTCGGAGGCCATCTCCAAGAATATTGAGTGTAAGTACCGTTATGATCACAGCAAGTCCTGGAAGCAATAGCCAGGGGGCCAAGGCAATGGACTGAAGATTTTGAGCTTCCTGAAGAAGTACACCCCAACTGATTGCAGGAGGCCTCATTCCAAGACCCAGGAAACTCAGGAAGGTTTCATTTATGATCATGACAGGAATCGCCAAAGTACTGGTGGCAATGATGTGACTCGTAAACGTAGGAAGCATGTGTCTGAAAATGATACGCATTTGGCTACACCCTGCCAGGTGGGCCGCCATGATAAAATCTTCCTCACGCATCGAAAGAAAACGACCTCGGACTTCTCTCCCTAGGGTGGTCCAACCCAAAAGGGAGAGGATGATGGTGATGGCAAAATAGGTTTGTTCCACAGTCCAATCCCTTGGGAGGGACGCGGTGAGGGCCATCCAAATGGGAATCGGCGGTAAGGATTGAAGAATTTCAATTAGTCTCTGGATGATAAGGTCGGCCCAACCCCCGTAGTAACCTGAAATTCCTCCAAGCAGAATGCCCAGGAAGATGCTGAGAAAAACCGCAACCAAGCCTATAGAAAGGGATACCCGAGTCCCATGGATTAATCTCGACAACTGATCCCGTCCTAATCGGTCGGTTCCCAACAAGTGGAAGGTTTTTCGAGATTTGGGGTCACTGACTCCCAGAAAATGAATGTTGGAGGAGATCAACCCAAAAATCTTATAATCATAACCCTCAACCCAAAAGCTAAGAGGAATAATCCTGGATTCATTTGCAACCCACTCCATCTTTAAAGTGGTTCGATTGCGCTTGCCTTTCAATTGATAGGCATGGGGGAAAATACCTTGTTCATGAAAAAAATGAATACCCTGTACTGGTATGAAGGACTTCATAGCACTGGATTTATGAGGATTCTGAGTACTAAAGAAATCAGGAAATAGGGCTATCAGTGCAATAATGATTAAAATCCATCCACTAATCACTGCCAATCGATGTTTCTTGAATCTCCACCAAACCAGTTTCCAATTCGGAGCCACTTCAATGGCTTCTGGTTCTTCTTGAGGAACTTTGTTGGAATCCATCTTCTTTTCAGAATCCATTGGGGCCGGCTGAAAAACCTCTTCTACTGAAGAATTGGTGGATTCTGAATTCATGTTGGCATTCCTGACTTAGCCCATCCTTCTATCCCGTTTCTTTTTTCAGACCAGATATTGTTGGGGTAAGGTCGAATCCATCCAGGTTGATGTCCGGGATGATCGGAGGTCATGGTCATATACGGATACGTTTTTTCAGAATGCCCATCTATGACGGATTGTAAAACTTCCGACATCAGTCTCTGTTCGAGTTCTAAATATATATCCTGAAAATCAGGATTCTGATGCAGGTTGTTTTGCTCCAATGGATCCTGAAGGATATGATGTAATGTTGTGACTCCATTCTTATATTTGCAAAGCTTCCAATCATCCTTAAGCATCATCACTCCTGACCCTGTAGAGCCCAGGACACTATTCCTAGCTATGTGTTGTTCAATCTCAGGAAGTGGTATCGAGTCTTGTGAAACGGCATTCTTTGATCCTGCCAAGGCCAGTATTGAGGAGTAAAGATCTGTCAGAGAAACAAGGCTTTTGGACTGTCCTTGATGGAATGGCCCCCCAGAGGCAATCAGGGGGATTCGGATTGAAGGCTCATGGAACAATGCCTTTCCTACAAAATCAAAATCTCCCAGGAAATCTCCATGATCAGAAGTAAACAAGACCACAGTTTCACGATGTGGAGATCTTGTTTCCATAACTTCCAAAATCTTTCCCACCTGTTGATCAATAATCTGAATCAAACCTGCATAATGCCGGCGGATTTGGTCCTTGGCTGTCTTTGGAAAATATGTAAAGTCTGTCTGGGCTGAACCTTCCTGGTGGGACTTGATGAATGAATCTCTAAAAACATTGGTCTCCTTTGTTGCAGGAGAGGCCTCAGGAACATCCAAGTCACGGACCTGATCGGCAATTTCCTGAGGGGGATTATAGGGATCATGCGGTCCAGCAAAACCTACCCAGAGAAAAAAAGGATTGGAGTGTGAATAGTTCTTAAGAAATTCCACAGCTTTCTTACCGATCCATGCATCTACCTGGTGTTCCATCGGGATGGGGCTGATAGATGCCATTCGCCCTTCCCGGTAGCCAGGTTCCTCGGGCCCACTCAATTTTCTTAATCCATGTTCTTTCAGGTAAATTGCGTAGTCATCCTGAATATGGATGTGGCGCTTGTCTTCTGCAATCACACGGTGGTGGAATCCTTCATCATGATCCCAAGGAATGAAGTGCATCTTTCCGATTGCTTCTGTACGGTATCCTTCTTCGGCGAGCATCTTTGCCAAACTCCTTTGCCCGCAGATATCGTGGTCAGGTCTCAGCCAAAAATTGTTACTTAAAACTCCTGTAGACAAGGCATTGTGCCCAGTCAGAAACGAAGCTCTGGCGGGGATACAAATGGGAGAGGGTGAAACAACATTCCTGTATAAAACTCCTTTTGATGCCAGCCGGTCTATATTTGGTGTTTTCATCCAGGAAGCACCAAAACATCCCAGAAAATCAGTCCGGAGTTGATCCGGCATCAGCAGGATGATATTCGGTGGATTATGGTTTTTTGCCATTATCGGTCATCTTCCAATCGAATTCGCGGATCCAACCAAGCCAGCAGGATATCAGAAACGAGTGTCCCGATGACCGCCAACATCATGTAAAAAAGTATAATGGTTCCCGCAAGAAACATGTCCTGACTGATTAGAGCCCTCAAGAGCATTGGACCTATAGTTGGCAGATTCATAACTGTTGCAACGATGACACTTCCCGAGAAAATCAATGGCAGGTACCAACCTATGGTACTGACGAGGGGATTGAGGGCCAGACGAACAGGATACTTCCATACAAGCTTCCATTCTGAGAGTCCTTTAGCTCGAGCCATTTCCATATAGGGTTTTTTCAATTCATCCAATAAATTAGCTCTCATCACACGAGCAAGACGTGCAGTTCCATCAAGACCCAATATCACCACTGGTAACCAGAGGTGTTTCAAAAGGTCATAGAAACGTTCCCAACTCCATGGGGCGTCAATGTATTCTGCAGAAAAGAGTCCTGTAACACTGACCCCATAATATTTGAAGGCTATCCACATCAGTACTAGAGCTGTCATAAAAGTTGGTGTTGCGATCCCGATGTAATTTAAGACAGTAAAAAAATAATCGAAAAAAGAGTACTTTCGGGTAGCTGATAGAACCCCAATCGGAATGGCTACGGCCCAGGTGAAAAGGAAAGTACCTAAACCCAGTGCTAGCGTCAGCCCCATTCGTTCTCCGATCAGTTCGCTGATCGGACGCTGCCAGTCCAGGGATATGCCTAAATCTCCGATCAATAAACGACTTATCCATTTGTAATATTGTATATGCATGGGCTGATCGAGCCCATAAAGGACCCTGAGTGCTTCGATTTGGGCACGTTCCATGGATGAACCTGATGCTGCCAGTTCTGCAATATAACTGGTCAAAAAATCACCGGGGGGGGCCTGAATCAGAACAAAAGCTATGATGGAGAAGATGAACAACAACAATGGCAGCAGCAGCAACCGCTTAAGGATGTACTGAAGCATCGTGTGTTTAAAATATGGTTGGAGTAAGGCAGTTCACCCGAAGGTGAACTGCCAAAGAAATAAAAAACCTACTTGGCGTAGAAATATTGCTCAAGTCTAGTATCACCTGGTGTCCTCAGAGGCCAGTCATTTCCGGCTACTACGGGGACATTCCTTAGATTGTCATTGGCAACAAGAACCCCCTGAATCATTGGAGTCATGCCGACAGTTCCAATTTCCCAGACATTGTCTGCCCAGATTTTGAAAAGCTCTTTGGCCAGAGCTACCTGTCGGTTCCGAGAAGAAGTTTTTGCTTCATCAATGATCTCAACAAGGCGTTTGATTTGTGGAGGAGGAGCCTGTCCATCTGAACCGCCTGACGCATACCACTTTGCAACCAAGGGAGCAAAAGTCAAAGCAGGGTCACTGCGCGGGTCAAATTTGGGCTGACCACTGAACGGAAATCCTGTGGTATCTTCATTCCAAATTTCTGCCATCAGTTCATTGGCAGGGCGCATGGCAAAGTGTTGACTTCTTTCACGGATCTCAACATGAGCCTTAACCCCAATTTCAGCCCAGTTCTCAACAATCAATTGAGCTATATCACCCCATGCTCCAAATTGGGGAACGACACCAATCTCAATATCCAATACCTTGCCATTGGGCATGAGTCGGAATCCTTGCGAATTTTTCTTGGGAAGAATTCCATCTAAAATCTGATTGGATTTGGAAGGATTTAGTTGGGTGTAACGGAAAGCATATTCATCCCCGGGGTAGTAGGGGTGAAAAGGTGCAGGAACACCTTGTCGAGCTTCTCCAAGCCCAAAGAATGCCAATTCCTTAATCGCATCCCTGTCTATCGCATGAGAGAGGGCAATCCGGAATTGCTTATTTCTGAAGAACTCTCCTTCAGCTCCTGTCCAAGTCTGATTCAGCATTACTACCGCATCAGATCCTCCAAAAGTAGGCCAAGTTACGACGCGATAATTGGCGCTTCCCTCGTTTTCCTTGAGAACAGGGTAGCTGCTCATATTGATATGCCGGCCCTGGAAGTCGATTTCGCCAGCAACAGCAGCTAGGTTCAGGGCTTCTTTGTCTGCGTAGAAAGTGAAACGGATTGCATCAATGTAGGGCAATTGGTTTCCTTTCGAATCAACACCAACAAAGTAGGGATTACGCTTTATCGTGAATACCTTGTCTGAAACTGTTGTTCCATTTGGTACCCAACCAGCCATTCCCGGACGATGTCCGCTCAGATGAGGAAGTGCCTCAACAGCGAATAATTGGGTCCAAGTATCAAATCCTGCTGCTTTAATCTTTTTATCCAATTTGGATTTGGAAGTGTATTTCGGATGAAACTGCTTGAGATAGTGTGCTGGGACAAACACCAGGTTACTGATTGATTTGTCGGCACCATCCAGGTTTGCCATATTCAGCAAAAATGCAGTGTTTGGTTGTTTGAAGGTCCATTTAACAAGGAAATCAGTCATCTTCTCCACCGAGGCAAGTGATCCGTCCTCGTTTTTCATCCAGTTCACACCACCCGGCATCAATTCTTTGTTCAGGAGCATGTCCCGGTACCAAAAAAGGATGTCATCAGCCGTAAAAGGTTGGCCATCCGACCACTTTGCTCCAGGTCGAAGGCGTATGATCCATTCGGTAAAGTTCGAGTTGGATTCCCATCCTGCAGCAATATGCGGGACAATTTGGCTGCCGTCAGGCGCATAACGGACTAATGCATCATAAACAGCACGGGTATAATTGTTGTGATCGCCAGGGCCTAAAAATGCGCGGCGTAACGTTCCGCCGTATTTTCCAATCTCATCCACAACTGGAAGGATCAATGGAACTTCCGGAAGACGTTCATTCAGGGGTGGAAGACTCCCGGCCTTCACTTGAGAAGCAAGTTGAGGGGCTTCTCCTGCTGATAGACTTGCTACTCCAATCAGGTAAGCAATACCGAAGGAAGCAAGAACATTTATAATTTTTAATAATGATTTCATAGTGTTATCCTTAATGAATTAATTTCAATAAGAGAAAATGTATAAGAACCGTTACTCAATTGACGGTCTTATTGTTAAGGGCATCAACCAATATTTTTCATTCCATAGGCAGTTCCTTGGGTTGGTTCAAGTTGGGAACTGGATTCAGGATCCAGGTACAGTTGCGCATTTGAAACGGTTCGGAGTATGGATCCGGGTCGTTCCTCCCCAACCGGTTTTTCAAGACATTCCCGAACCGCATTTGCTTTGCGGACTTCAGGCACAATGCAGAGTATTCGTTGAGGAGCAAGTAGTGCTGGAATGGTCAAAGTAATCGCATGTGTGGGGACTTGATCCATGTTGCTGAAATGACCTTCTCCAACTTGTTGTTTCCTGCTGGCTTCAGCCAATTCAATAAGCTTAACCCATTTGGGATCATTAAATTCTGCATAGGGTGGATCGTTGAATGCAATATGACCGTTCTCTCCCCATCCCATAGCAACTAAATCTGCAGGATATTTTTTCAGGAGTTCCGTGTAGGCTTGGCAGGCCTGCTCTATATCATCAGGTTGATTTGGAACCGGATGAAAATTTCCTACTTCTACATGACTTAAGAAGTGCTCTTCCAGGAAAAGGGGGAAACTGGCAGGATGGGTTGGTTCAATACCAAGGTATTCATCCATATGAAAGACACGAACTTTTGACCACTCAATATCCTCCAAATGCCTGAGAGCATAAAGGAAACTGAGTTGGGAATTTCCTGTTGCTAGGATGATACTAGCTTCTCCTCGGTTTTTTAGTGCTTCTTCAATAATGCTCTTAGCATCCAAGGCCGCAGCTTTTCCAAGTGAATCGACATCTTGGTAGATGTTTATAGGAAGTTGTTCCACCTGAAAGGTTTTCAAAGGTTCGGGTCGGTTCATGAATGTTCTAAAGAAATTTGTTTAAGGAGGTTGATGGAATAAATTAAAGCTCTAGGCAGATGGAAAGGATCCTTGACTGGAAGGGTTTTTAAGTAAGGGGATATCGGGTTCCCTTTTCGGTCAAGGTTGTGAAACCATTCTCCTTCTTTAGAATTAGGAAAATGCGAAAAAGTATAATCATGAATCTTTCGATACCACTCAAGAGTCCAATTCGCACCGGTAACAAGATAAGCCAATAGAAGGGATTGAAGGCTTTCAGTATGTGGCCACCAGATTTTTGATTCTGGACTATGCCAGGCTGGAATACCACCTTCCATATGGCATGCCAGGTAAAGTCCTCCATATTTTGAATCCCATCCTTTTTCGAGATGCCACTTGATCACCTCCATTGCCAGATGAATACGCTCCTGAATGCCATGGTAGCGATAGATCTTTTCCATGAACCACATGCTTTCAATGGCATGACCAGGGATAAAAGTCTTTCCTATGTCTCCATCAGCTTTTTTTCCTTCAGGACGAATGAATTCGAGTAGAACCTGCCTTTCCTGATCCAAGTGTCTGGTCATGACCTGATCTGCTAATTGAAGAGCCCTGTCAATAACATCTATGTTGTTAGAGTAGATTCCAAGTTCATGGAAAACCAAGGCAAACATCATTATTGGACCATGCGCTTGATAACCCTCCGGGATGGGATGGGGTAAAGTCTGGAAGGAGGAGTGGTCATCTAGGAGGGGATTCACTCTCAAATAACTGTCTAAAGCTGCTTGAAGAGCCTTAGTATCTCCGGTGGCTCGGGCATATTCAGTCAGGCCATAGATACAAAAGCCATCAACATAAATACTTTGAGGTTGAATGCCGGGGGAGCCATCTGCTTGGAGACTAAAAAACCACTCTCCCTTATCATTTCGACCATGTTCCAACAGCATTTGGGCTATTGGTTTTGCAAGTTCCAACCATTTTGGATCTTTGTCATGGGCATTGAAAAGATGACTGAAGACCCAAAGTGCTCTTCCCTGAGACCATAAATATTTTTCGGTTGAAATCACTTTGCCGTCATCTCTTACACAATTGTTAATTCCTCCATGAATATGATCTACGCAATGATTCATCCAGAATGGCAGGATCTGATGATGAAGGTGCTGCAAAAAGAATTCGAGTAATTCATCGAAATTTATATCCCCTGAATCTGGATCAAACATCTACTTGTTTGACGTCTATACTTTTTTGAATATTTCGTCCCTGATTTTTTCCCATCCAGCCCACATCTCCACTTTCTGCAAATCGACGAATACCCACTTCCTTGATAGAACTGTCAGGCACTTTAATTAAAGGGGTATATGTTGGATGGAGGGATTCCTTGTAGGGATTGTTTCTGGCAGCGTTATAGCAGCAGACCAAAGCCCAACGCGCTTTTTTAGAACGGTTCTGATCCGAGCGATGCAGCAAATTACAATGAAAAATTACTGCGTCACCTGGTTCTAGTTTGACATGAATTCGATCAAAACGTTGGAGGGCAACATCAATCCTTTCTTGGTCGGCACCAGCCTGATCTCCAGTCAGAGTATGATCAATCCGACCCCAGTGATGAGAACCTTTTAGTACTTGTAAACAGCCATTTTCTTTTGTCGCAGCATCCAAGGCAATCATGGCACTTGCCATCAGTGGTTGAAGACAGCCAAAGTTGTACCAATAACCGTAATCTTGATGCCATTCCCAGGCTCCTCCAATTTCAGGATCTTTTAGAATCATTTTGCTGTGGTAGTGATAAACTTCACCTCCCAAGAGTTGTTCCATTTTGTCCACTAATTTGTTACATCTTGCGAACATTCCATAAATTCCATCGCCTGGTTGATTCCATAGAGCCAGACGAACAGTTGTTCCATTTGCGTCTTTGCGGCCAAAACTTTGTTTTTCAAGTTCTCTATCATCGACTGCAGTCTGTTTGAGAAGTTGAATTTCTTCATTGTTAAATAATTTAGGAAAAATCAAAAAACCCTGATCTTGAAATTCCTCTTCCTGGTTTTTGCTCAAAAGTGTCATGGAATTAAACGCTATGGCAAGGATTCGAAAAATTAAGCATATTCATATTTTGATCAAGCTTTGGAAAGAAATCTCAATGTTTCCTAATCTAAAAAATCAATTAAAGCCGATAAGCTTTTTTGACCAGCCGATAGGCAAGGTCCATTGCGGTTTCTCGAGCTTCTTCAATGCTAAGTTGATGTTCACACACCAGTTCCGCAAGGTATCTGCAATCGATGCGGCGTGCCATATCATGACGGGCCGGTATCGACAGGAATGCTCTCGTGTCGTCGTTAAAACCAACGGTGTTGTAAAATCCTGCTGTTTCAGTAGTCAGTCTCCGGAAGCGTAACATCCCTTCGGGGCTGTCAAAAAACCACCAGGGAGGCCCCAGTTTGAGAATAGGATAATGTCCTGCCAAGGGGGCGAGTTCACGGCCATAACTCGTTTCATCCAGTGTAAACAAAATGACGCTCAGACTTGTTTCGTTGCCGAAACGGTTGAGCAAAGGTTGCAGAGCATGGACGTAATCTGTCTGCATGGGAATATCTGCGCCCATATCCCGTCCAAAACTTTGAAATATCTGTTGGTTGTGATTTCGAAAAGATCCAGGGTGTATCTGCATCACTAGGCCGTCATCCATGCTCATACGGGCCATCTCAGTCAACATCTGACCTCGAAACATTTCTGCTTTTTTCCCGTTCAGTCCTTGTTTTAATGCTTGAGAATAAAGCTCTTCACATTCTCTTAGCCCCAGGTTAGCGGTTACTGCGCTGGGATGACCGTGATCTGTTGAAGTTGCCCCCATGGATTTGAAAAATGCTCTTCGCTGCATGAGTGCTTTGAGGTAGCCTTCCCAATTTGAAGTATCCTCGCCAGTAAGGTCTGCAAGTTTTTCGATATTTTCCAAAAACCCTTCGAATTCAGGATCCACCACAGAGTCCGGACGAAAAGTAGTGATGACCCTTCCCTTCCATTCCGAATCCCTGATGATCCGGTGATGACTGAGGTCTTCCAACGGTGATTCCGTCGTCGCCAAAACCTCGATATTGAAACGATCGAATAGTGTTCTTGGTTGGAAGAATTCCTGCGCAAGTTTGTCATTGATTTCGTCGTAAATTTTATCAGCGGTTTTGGGATTTAAATGAAGTTCGATTCCCAACACTTCATGGAGTGCGTGTTCAAACCAGATGCGTGAAGGTGTACCCCGGAAGAGAAAATAATTCTCGGCAAAGGTTTTCCAGGTCTTGCGATGATCCTTTTCCACTTCAATCCCATCCAGTCTTGCGATTCCCAAAGATTCGAGAGGAATCCCCTGGCTGTAGAGCATGCGAAAGAGATAATGATCTGGAATTAAAAAGAGGTCTGTGGCATTGCTGAAATTTTCATTCTCAGCAAACCATTCTGGATTCGTATGACCGTGAGGGCTGATGATGGGTAAGTCTTTGACCTCCTGATAAATTTCTCTTGAAACGGAACGAATTGAAGGATCCGAAGGGAAAAGCCTATCCGGATGTAATTCGTCTATTGTGTATTTATCCATTCAATATTTGGTTTTCAAAGAAATAGAATTAATTTGTGAAATATTCTGGTTTTTCGCTTTGGATACGTTTCAAGTCATGAATGAAGTAATTCAAATGATCCCGCATAGCCCTCTCTGCTCCGGTTTCTTCGGAAGCTGCTATTTTTCTGAAAATGATCTTATGTTCCTCCAAGACCTTCGGCTGCCTTTCAGGTATGGTCAAGGATAGATGTCGAACACGGTCCATGTGGGATTTGGCTAAATTGGTAATCCTCCAGAGTCGTGGTTTAAAGCAGAAATCCGCAAGGGTTCGATGAAATTCCTCGTCCATCAAGAACATCAGTTCCTGATCTCCGGTATTAACCGCATCCTGGTAACCATCCAATTTTCTAGTCAGTGTTTTGAGCAGTTCATCATTTTTATTTTTTGCTGCATGGCGAACCACGGCACATTCCATAGCCTCACGGATGAACTGGCTTTCCCTGACTGCTTCAATTTTGATTTTTGAAACATAGGTTCCTGATTGTGGATAAATCTCAATCAAACCTTCATCTTCGAGCCTCAACATTGCCTCCCGGATTGGAGTACGTGAAACCCCAAACCGTTCAATGATCTCCTTTTCCTTAAGGCCTGCTCCTGGAATTAAATGAACCGAGACGATAGCCGATTGAAGGAATTGGTAAATTTGTGGTGTGATCAGTTTTTGTCGGTTGAGGCTAAACTCGTTAAGCCAGTTCAGGCTGGGATCTTGAATTTTCATTGTGAATCTAAATAATATTTTAATATATTAATTTATGGAAATGAGTCAAGAGCATTGAAGATGTTTTCTTGCTAAAATCAAAAAGTCATCATGAATTGAGAACTTAAAACACTTTTTCCTATCAAAAAACATGTCATTAACAATTAAAGAAATTCGGGTGATCGTCTGTTGTCCTGGTAGGAACTTTGTGACATTAAAGATCATCACCAATGAAGGAGTTTACGGCTTGGGTGATGCGACTTTGAACGGACGCGAACTAGCCGTGGCGAGTTATCTGGAAGATCATGTCATCCCTTGTCTAATCGGAAGGGACCCGCATCAAATCGAGGACATTTGGCAATTTCTCTATCGAGGCGCCTATTGGCGCAGAGGCCCGGTAACGATGTCGGCTATTGCGGCGGTGGATACCGCTCTATGGGACATCAAAGCCAAGACTTCTGGGTTACCTCTATACCAGTTGCTCGGAGGAAAAAGCAGAACCGGGGTGATGGTCTATGGTCACGCCAATGGCAGAGACATCGATGAGGCGGTCGAGGAAGTTGGCCGTTATATCGAGATGGGATATCAGGCGGTCCGGGCCCAATGCGGTGTCCCGGGACTGCCAAGCACCTATGGCGTTTCCGCAGACAAATTATTTTATGAACCCGCAGATGCGGATTTACCTTCGGAAAATGTATGGTCCACCAGTCGTTATCTGGATCATGTGCCGAAATTATTTGAAAAGCTTCGTCAGGTTCATGGGTGGGATGTCCATCTGCTCCATGATGTTCACCATCGCCTAACTCCAATTGAGGCAGCCCGCCTTGGACAGTCCTTGGAACCTTCGAGGCTTTTCTGGCTTGAAGACACAATACCCGCAGAAAATCAGGAAGGATTCAGGATCATCCGGCAGCACACCACGACCCCGCTTGCAGTTGGGGAAGTGTTCAATACTGTTTGGGACTGCAAAAACCTGATCGAAGAACAACTCATCGATTACATACGTGCTACCGTAGTCCATGCTGGTGGAATAACGCATCTTAGGAGGATTGCAGATCTGGCAGCACTTTATCATGTGAGAACCGGATGCCATGGCGCCACAGATCTCTCGCCTGTTTGCATGGGGGCGGCATTGAATTTTGATCTTTGGGTGCCTAATTTCGGGATTCAGGAGTATATGCGCCATGCTGAAATCACGGATGAGGTTTTTCCTCATGCCTATCACTTCTCCAACGGATTCCTGCATCCTGGTGAAACTCCCGGGCATGGTGTCGATCTTGATGAAAAACTGGCGGCCAAGTATCCTTACCAGAGAGCCTATCTGCCTGTCAATCGCCTGGAGGATGGGACGATGTGGAACTGGTGAAACGCAGATGGATGAAACGTTGATGCATCTCACATAAAACATCATGGAAACTCAAACAATCACTCCGGAACGCCTTGAGGCTTCAGTGATTTCGGTGCCGCCCCTAGCCCGGACCACTGGCGGGGAAATTTCATTGTCCGAGAACCGGAAAATCGTCAATCACTTGAAAAAAGGTGGGGTGACCACTTTCCTCTACGGTGGAAATGCTGCCCTCTATCATCTTTCTTCAAGAGAATTCCAGGTTCTGCTGGAAATGATGCCACAGTTCGGTTCAGACGATTGCCTGATGATTCCCTCAGTCGGACCGTTTTATGGAACGATGATGGACCAGGCAAAGGTCCTTCGTGAATTGGACTTTCCGACGGCGATGGTACTGCCTACACGGGACATGGTCACCTCAGCCGGAATCGTCGAAGGCATTCGGCGATTTGTAGATTCCATGGGCAAACCAGTCGTATTATATCTCAAGCACGAAGGGTATATCGAGGTCAAAGACACTGCGAAATTGATGGAGGAGGGTTGTCTGTCCTGGATCAAGTACGCCATCGTCCGGAAAGACCCTTCTATGGATCCCTTTCTGAGAGAATTGGTTCAGACTTTGGGAAGTGATCGAATCGTGAGTGGAATGGGAGAACAGCCTGCTCCGGTGCATATGAAGCAATTCAATTTGAAGAGCTACACTTCAGGCTGTGTCTGTGTTGCCCCTGGATTATCCATGGACATGCTTCAAGCGCTTCAAATGGATGACATGACCAAAGCGGAAGACATTCGAAAGCAGTTTGAAGGATTGGAGGGCTTGAGGAATGAAATCAATCCGGTAAGGGTACTTCATGCGGCAGTCCGACTGACACAATTGGCGGATACAGGCCCCATTCAGCCGATGATCAGTGAAATATCTGACTCTCAAGCAGCAAAGGTTGCCAAAGCAGCAATGGAGTTACTCAAACACGAGGAAAAACGTTCAGACTCCTAAAAAATCTTTCCTTTATTTTGAAGTGACTCAAACAAATCGAGGATGAAGGCTTGAATAGAAACGTCTAGAACGGTAACGCTTTCGTCAGAAACGACAAAAATCGGATTGAAGACCGAAATGGAAAAAATTCAGGAACTGCAGGAAAGCATCGAACAGCCTGGACGGTGCCTGGCCCACTCGGGACGCAGGGCAAAGTACTTTTCCTGTTCGGGTTGTTCGTCATAGGGTCTGCGCAGCAGTTCGAGCATTTCTTTGATGAGGGACGGATCCCCTTCCGTTGCCTGGTCGATGGCAATCTGAGCCATATAATTGCGAAACACATATTTGGGATTTGCAAGGTTCATGGATTCAACCTGCTGTTCCGGGTCCATTCCATCTTCGGCCAGTCTTTCCTGGTATTTGATGATCCATTGTTGAAACTTCTCCTGCTGTTCAGGGCGAATATCATCAGGACGGTAAAAGGCTTTGCCTAGAATTTCCAGAGGATCGGAATCTTCAGAAAAAGTGTTCGAGATCCTTGAAAGCAGTCGGAAGAACATCGTCATGTCGGTTTCGACCTCGGAAAATAACACCAGTAGTTCATCCCAAAGCATTTGATCCGGTTCCATACGGAATTCAGAAAAACCAAGTTTGGACGCCATCATCCGGCTCCAATGATCCTGGTAGAAAACTGGAAATTCGTTGAGCACCTCCTCCAAGCCCTGGGTATTTTTGAAAAGAGGTTGAATCGCATTTGCCAACTGCCAAAGGTTCCAGTGAGCAATCTGGGGCTGGTGGGAATATCGGTAGCGTCTTCCGCCGGCATCGGTGGTGTTGGGCGTCCAGTCCGGATCATAATCTTCAAGCCAGCCATAGGGCCCGTAATCGATGGTCAGCCCCAATATTGACATGTTGTCTGTATTCATTACCCCGTGAACGAATCCGACCCGCATCCAGTCCGCAATCATCTTCGCAGTACGCTGGCAGATTACCCTGAACCACGCGAGGTAGGATTCCTTCCCAGGGGGGCCAAGTTCAGGATAGAAATGCTTGAGTGTGAAATCCACGAGCCTCCGCAAAAGATCAATATCCTGTTGTGCAGTCAGGATCTGGAAACTGCCGAATCTCAGGAAACTCGGTGCAACCCGACATACAACCGCTCCTGGCTCCATTAGGCTGTTGCCGTTGTAGAACATGTCGCGCAAAACCTCTTCGCCGGTGAGATTGACACACAGTGCCCGGGTTGTCGGAACCCCCAGATGATGCATGGCTTCGCTGCAAAGGAATTCGCGGATTGAGGAACGCAGGACAGCCAGTCCATCGGCGCCGCGTGCATATGGAGTCGGCCCTGCCCCCTTGAGCTGCAAGGCCCAACGTTCACCCTTTTCGTTGATCACATCTCCAAGGTTGATCGCCCGACCATCTCCCAACTGCCCTGCCCAGTTTCCAAATTGATGTCCTCCATAGCACATTGCATGAGGATCCATTCCCGGAAGTAAGGCATTTCCGGTAAAGATCTCTGCGAATTCCTGACTCAGGCACTGATCCTCAGACAAACCGATCAGTTGTGCAGTTTCACTAGAAAAGGCAAGCATTCGGGGCTTTTCCATCGGCTTGGGCTTCACCCGTGTATAGCAGGCACATTTGACTTGCCTGCAATAATTCTCTTCCAGTGGATCTGCAGGAAGTTCGTCTAAAAAAGAATTTTTGAAACGTAGGGCATACAGACCATTGTCTGAGTCCTGCGGCGGCGGGGTGACGAAATTCATCTTTGTAGACAACAACAGAGTCAATTCATGATTTTGAAAATAAAAGAATCACTGAACTTCCACAATCATTTCAACTTCAACAGGGATTTGGTTCGGAAGGGAGCCCATGCCGACTGCCGATCTGGCTCCCCGTCCGGGCTCCCCGAAAACCTCGACCATCAAGTCGGAAAAGCCATTGATCACCTGGGGATGTCCTTTGAAATCAGGAGAGGCATTGACCATCCCAAGTACCTTGACCACCCTTTTGACTTGGTCGAGGTCACCGATCTCCGCCTTCAGTGTGGCCAGCAGGTTCAGGCCCGTAAGCCGTGCGGCCTGGTAGGCATCGTCGCTGGAGATTTCATCCGGGACTTTTCCGCTGAGGTAAGTCCCATCGGCCTGCAACGGTCCATGGCCGGAGAGATAGACCAGGTTTCCAAAACGTACTGCGCCCACATAATTTCCAGCTGGAGGAGGAGCTTGAGGCAGTTGAATGCCCAGGGAACTGAGCCGGTCTTCGATAGCTGACATACTTTCCTTTTGGAATAAGATGATAATTAATTTGAGAGCCTGCGATTGGCTTCCAGTTTCAGGTAGAGTTCGCGTGCAACATGCGCGTCCACCAGTGCGTTGTGCTTGGATGAACGGTCCCGCATCTCGAGAAAATCTTCCTTGAAATCTTCTCCTCCAGGAGTATGACCCTCCCAGCGGAAAAGACTGATCACGTCCATCGCCCAACCGTCAAGATAATCCGGAAGATCTTCTTTGTACTTGACTCCTAACAGGGAACGGAAGAGTACCCAGTCGTAGGTATTCCCACAGGAGGCGCAGATGATCTTTTCGCCGAAGGACTGCAACCATTCCCTCAAGCCTTTGGGGTGTGAGACGACCCAGTCCACATCGCCTCTCAAAAAGTGCGTCTTTTCCTTTTCCAAATACGAACGATCCTCCATCTCCGAAAGGATAAAGTTTTCTAACACGTTTTCCTCGAGCCATTCATCAATCTGGGAGGAATCATAGTCAGTGAACTCCGCATAAAACTCCCGTTTTCCATCATAGGAAACCATGCCAAGGCTCATGGGAGTTGTTTCTAGATGCAGTCGAGTGCATTCAAAATCGTAAAAGATAATCAAGCAAGTTCCAGCAGATGGAGGTTGAAAAGAGATGAGTATGACTCTCCAGTTCCATCTTTTCAATCAGGGAACGCTTGCTGATCAGGAATAGGCGGTGAGGAAGTCCAGGACCCGAACCAGGTTTTTGAGTTTGGAGGAAGGATCAATGGATCATGGATGCAAGACCCATTTCCGGAAGGTGGAACGGTATTATTCAAGAATGAAAAATTGAGGCCCAGAAAGATCTGGATCAGGGACTGGCGTTCCAGATCATGTCGACAAACTGCCCCTTGCCGTCCCAGATATCGATACATCCCGCACACTGAACCCCCTGAGCACGTTGGGAAGGAACGGTGAAATTCCCACCCTCATCCGGTGTCACGATGAAATATGCAATCAGGCCGATGACCGCCATCAATGTGAAGGAAACGAATATTTTTTTCATTGCCCCTCCTTGCCATGTTTGAGAAAGGCCGGGGCTTTGTTGGAAGGATCATGCCGTCACCGATAATGCCCCAAAACCTTCCGAAAATAACGGGTAGGCAACGGCATCTGCTTACATTGTTTCAACCAAACCATTTTTTGAAACCCGCAAATCTACTGAAATGGAACAACTGAAAATGATGAGATCCGAACCTAGGGAATCCGGATCGAACGTGAGGCTGAAATAAGGAAGAATAAAAAAAGGAAGAGGAAAATTTTCCGGTATAGGAAATCAATCCCTCCAGGAAAATTTAACAGGATATCCTGGGATCCAAAACCGCGTACCGTGCTTTAAGATTCCTGCTTACTACCCAAACCGGGAATGTATACAGAAAAGGTCGCAAGCGCTCCTAATGCCATATACGTGATCACTGTCCCTGGAATAGTGGCAATGAAAAGAATCCAGGGAAATACAAACAAGTACCAAATTTCTTCGGGAATCATGCTAGTGTTCAATCAGCTTTAGAAAATTCTTTAAACTTTAAGACAATTATTTTTTTAAAGTGTGAGATATCATACTGAGGTCCATGAGAAATGCAAGTCTCTCAGATCGATTTCAAAATTCATAAAAGATTTTTGGTGAAATTGCAGCTTGAGTTCATCCGAGGCATGCTGAACGAATTTGATATCAAACTTTCCTGGAGAAAAGATGGAAGAACAACAACTTGAAAGAAAATTCAGGGAACTCGGACAAAGTCTACAGGAGTTGAAGAGCAATGCAGTGGGAGACATGCAGCTTTTGAAGATGATGCTGGGCTGCAGTCTGGGCCTACAATTAATGATCTTTCTGCTGATGATTTTTGGAGAGAGCCTGACCACCTGGCTGGGATTAGCTGCCGGTTCATGAAAGTTCTCTCGGTTTCTATTCCTTGATATGGAAAAACCGACCCTCATGGGCTTTGCGGACGACCTTCAACTTGGGATCGTATTCTACTCCTTCCCAAGCCATATCATTGCGCCACTCACCAGCATAACGGGAACCGTCTCTTCTTGTGTAGGTCCCACTGCCGTGTTTTTTCCCATGCAGGAAATCCCCAACGTATTTGGAGCCGTCGAGCCAAGTGAAAATTCCCTTTCCGTCTTTTTCTCCATTCACGTATTCACCCACGTAAGTGTCACCGAAAAATTTGTCTCCCTCGGCATAGGTATAGGTCCCATGCCCGTGCATCTTTCCCTGATTGAACTCACCGACGTATTTCGAACCATCAAGCCAGACATAAGTTCCCTGTCCGTCTTTCAAACCATTGTTGAAGGTTCCTGAATACTGCGAACCGTCAGATTCCCAGTAGGTACCCTGGCCGTGTTTGATGCCGTTTCGGTATTCTCCAATGTACTGTTGCCCTGTGGGCCACTGATAGGTTCCCTGACCGTTTAAATCCCCTTCAGCGAATTCGCCGCTGTAACGTTCTCCGTTGTCCCATTGGTAACTGCCCTGACCTTGCTTATGTCCTTCCAGGAATTCTCCGCTGTAATGATCCCCATTGCTCCAGAGGTAATTCCCTCGGCCTTGGATGATGCCTTTGTGGAAATCCCCTTCGTAACGGGAACCGTCTTTCCAGACGAAGACTCCTTTGCCATGATATCGGTCCTGGTCCCATGCACCCTGGAAATATTCCTCCTCCTCACCCTTTGCCCCAGTGAGGTAGCGCCCCTGCCCCTGACGTTTGCCGTTTAGGAATTCTCCCTGGTAAAGTTCCCCACTCGGCCAACTGAAAGTCCCCTGACCATGCATTTGCCCCGTGTCGAATTCCCCCTCATAGTGGGCTCCGTCCGGGAAATCGAAGGATCCTTGTCCTTGAAGCATTTCCACCTGCATTTCCTGCTGGTATACTGCACTTTCTTGCAGAAGGATGGCGTCTTTTTCTTCCTGGACTTTCACAGAATGCCTAAATCAATGGGAATCAAGTATTCAACCTAATTTTTCTTTAGCCGTAATTTTTACCATATTTTCCAGCTTTTTACGAATTCTCATCAAAAACTCTAATAATTCAAAACCATTTTTCGAGTTGAGGACCTCTTTCATACCTTGAATCAGGATCGACAAGCTGGATATTGAAGGGCTCAAGCTTGATTTTCAAGCTTCTGAATGGCACGGTGATGCACCAAATAATTCAACCTCAGCGATCCTTCAAGAAAACCCTTTCAAACTTGATGAATTAAAAAATGCTCGATCAAATCAATCGCGATGATGGAACCGCTCTGCTCCGTGGAGCGGGACTCGGAGTGGAAGAAGCATTCCAATGGCTTGAAGAAACCCAAACACGCGTTTTTGGAAATTCTGAACTCTCGACGGAAGCACGTGATTGCGGAAGGCTTTGCAAAACAGCCCGGGACTGGCTCGAGGGACTGCCTCTGAAATCGGAACGGGATCTCAAACAGGAACATGCTGGTTCATTGCTGGTACGTGAAACTGCTGGTCTTTGCTGGCGTTTCACCCGTGCCTGGCGGAAGGAGCTTTTTGTCGAATCAGAGCGGATAGCCGGGTCCTTTCCACGTCTGGAGACGCTTGCAGAATCTGCATCCAAACTCTGTCCCGGGGTCTATCCTTCACAGCAGGAACTTCAGGTAGAACAAAACAAACTACTGCGTGACAAGGATGGACTGGAATTGCACCAGGGGATGCTTTTCGCCCAGTGGTTTTCGGATCCCGAACATGGCCAGAGGATGATCCGGAGCATGCGTCGACCTACAGCAAGAGCCCTTGGACTCCAGGAAGAAATCCTCAAAACTGGAAAGGCAGACCTCGAATATGCCCGTGTTGAAATCGAAAACGGTACCGGTACATTATTTTTCTCCAACCCCGAGTACCTCAATGCAGAAGACGACACCACCCTCGAACCCTCTGAAACCGCTGTAGACCTCGTCCTGCTCCATCCGGAAGTCAAGGTCGGAGTGCTCCGGGGGGATCCGGTGAGTCATCCGAAATATTCCGGCAGAAGGCTTTTTTCTTCAGGCATCAACCTGACACGGCTTTATCAGGGAACCCAGTCCTACCTCTTTTACCTGACCCGGGAATTGGGCCTGGTCAATAAACTCTTCCGCGGTCACTGTGGAGCAGAATGGCTTGGAGAGGAAATCGAACACGGACACGAAATTCCCTGGATTGCCGTTGTGGAGGGCTTCGCCATCGGAGGGGGCTGCCAGCTACTGCTGGTGATGGATTATGTGCTTGCAGAAAGTGGCGCTTACCTCAACCTTCCGGCCCGCAAAGAAGGAATCATCCCCGGTTGCGCGAACCTCCGTCTGCCGCGGATGACCGGGCAACGCCTTGCAAGTCAGGCAATTCTGTTCGACCGACAGTTTCCTGTCGATGCACCCGAAAGCCAGAGCCTGGTGAACGAAGTCTGCTCCAGAAACGAAGTCGAACACCAGCTCCGGCAATGCCTTCAGCGTGTTACAGGCTCAGGGCTGGTCTCTGCAGCAGGCAATCGGAAATCATTGCGAGCCGGGGAAGAACCCCTCGAAGTCTTCCGCACTTACATGGCCCAGTATGCCTACGAACAGGCTTTCTGCCACCTCAGCCCGCAACTGGTGCAAAACCTCGAATTCCACTGGAAAGCCCGTGAACGTTCACTTAAAGCATGAACACTGTGAAATCTCTAAAGCCGGAAATACCTTAAACTTTGGGATGAAATTTTTTAAAGACGGAATCAGGAAACAACTCGTCCACGGGATCCTCCTTCTGAACTGCGTCTTCCTATTACACGGTACTCTCCAGGCTGATGAGGCCCCTGTACCCTTTGACTCAGAAAGTTATGTCGGACAGATGCTGTTGTTTTTCAAAACCTCGGAACTGATGGAAGACATCTGGATCGACTACATCCAAAAACGCGCCGCAGTCTACCGGGAAACTGCTGATCAGATGGACCGCTACCCGATGCTCGCCAATCTGGATTATATAGGCAAGGCTCATGAATATTCTTATGACTTCCTGGCGATGCAGGCGGTTCGTTGTCAACGCTACCGGGACCTGTTGCAGGTCGGAACTGATCTCAAAAAGAAAGACCCTGAATACGAATTCCAGAGCGAAGCATTCAAAACCTGTGTGAGCCTACTTTATACCAAAATCCGGGAAGCACTGGTCGATTTGAAATTGAAAAAAAGCGGAAACAAAAAATAATTCTGGAAGAATATTCCTTCATCCGGAAGCTTCCTCTTTCTGAGTTCCAGATTCTGCCTCGGTTGGAGGCGGAGGCTGATAGCTTGCGATCCGGCACAGGGGAAACCGCTTCAACGCTTTTTCCGCCGATTCCTGACTGTCACATATGACCCTCGGGGTTTGATTCAGTTCCCCCGATTCCTTGACATGAAACACTCCCCAAAGCTGCATGGTTTTCTGATGGTTAGGGTGGATGGGCATGAAAATCCAGCATAACAAAACCCCAATGAGGAACCAAGCTTCCCTTCTCCAGAAGCAGTTCTCTTCACCGTCCAGGATGTTATTTCATTCCGTGAAGATGGTAATGAATCTTTT
>Ga0066850_10000187_pt1 | contig 34290 bp, 32 predicted proteins | sample ETNtaG_4_FD_67282 | JGI IMG/M metagenome (GOLD analysis project Ga0066850, IMG submission 67282) | Marine microbial and viral communities from oxygen minimum zone, Eastern Pacific Ocean - ETNP201406SV67 | ecosystem: Environmental > Aquatic > Marine > Oceanic | place: Pacific Ocean: Eastern... | reverse complement strand
AGATGGGTCAGACTGTAAAAACCTACGAAATCAACTGCCGTAATGTTGACACGAAGTATAGGGTAGTTCAGGCGATAGCGAATCAGTTAGCTCAAAGGGGTGATGCCCCGGTTCCATTCACCGGGTGGCCTACAGATCGGGTTCTAGAGACAGTTGTCAATAGAATGAGCAGAGTTGGTGGCGTCCATATTATTGTTCTTGATGAGGTTGACAATCTGGTGGAAAAGGGCGGTGATGATCTACTATATGCCCTTACTAGCTTAAACACTCTTCTCAGTAAGGGGAGGTGTTCAATAATTGGAATTAGCAATGATCTTCACTTCACACAGCACCTTGATCCTCGTGTTAGTTCTAGACTGAGTCAAGAAGACATTGTTTTTCACCCATATGTGGCAACTGAGATTCAAAATATCCTTAGCGAGAGGGCCTCAATGGGAATCAAAGAAGGTGTTCTCGATGAAGGAGTAATCAAGCTTTGTTCTGCCTTGGCAGCCCAAGAGCATGGAGATGCTAGAAGGGCCCTTGATCTCCTTAGAATCTCAGTTCAGAAGGCTGAACAGAGAACTCAGAAATGGGTAGACACCAAACACGTAAGGTTGGCTCAGAGTCAACTAGAATATGATCAAGTAACCCCAGTAATCAAGACACTACCCCTTCATCAAAAATTGGTTCTTTTCTCTATCTGTCTAAATGAGGAAAATGGACTAAGAAATATTTCAACGGGGGAGGTATACAGAACCTATTCAGAAGCCTGCTCAAAGATTGGGACGGAGCCACTTACCACTAGGAGAGTATCCTCGCTGTTGAATGAGTTAGACACAATTGGCCTAATTATGGCCCGAAATGTCAGCAAGGGCAGGGGAGGGAGGAGCAAGCAGGTAAATTCAGCCATTCCAAAGGCAATTGATGCTATTGGTCTGATGAATGAAAGTGAGCCACTAGTAAACGAGGCGGCGAGGGGGAAGTACAACCTCCAGGGTCATCTCTAGATGTTTTACCCCGGCAACGATTAAACCGAAGGTTCAGGACGGCGGCTCGATGTCAGAAGGTGGGCAAGAATGGAAAGAAGCCCTGATGAGCCCCAGCAGTACGCTTTCTATTGGTTCTTTTTTCCTAGGGGTTTGGGTTGCTTTCCTCACAATTGTCAATATTGCATTAGGGGCTTACTCTGAAGGAAGAAAGGTCAATTGGATAGATTTCATCACAAATGGTCAGAATACTAATTCAGCTCATGAGATATCACTGTCATTTCCGGATGACATTGTTTTTGGATTATTGAGTTCAATACTTATCGCAGGTGGGGTATTGGGGATGAATGCGGCTAGAGATGATGGATTCATTGGTTGGTTTTCTGGTTTGTCGGATGACAAACTGGTGACAAGTCTTTATTCAACAGATGGTGGTTTGACGAGAGTTTTTTCTAGTTGGATGATTCTGTCTGGGATTGGATACTACCTAGTCTGGAGCGCTATGGAATCAACATGGGTCGATCCTGGAGTCTATTCAGTAATGATCACCCTAGTTGCGGTGGGAATCGGTTTGAATTGGATTCAAGATTCAGACTCGTGAAATTAGCAGGTTTCAAAATCTTGTAATAGAGTCCTGCACCTATTCTTTGAGTCTTCGTCACAATATCTGATTACTACCCCCATGCCTGGTTGCCCATAGATTACGGCAGATCCTAGTGGGGCCAATGGATGAATGAGTAACGGGGTCAGATCTTCTTCTCCGGAAACCACAATTAGGCTACTCTCTCCTTTCTCTAGCCAAGAGGAGATTGCTTGCTCACAAGACTCAAGGAGTGATTCTGTTAATGATCCGGGGGGATTAGTACATCCTAGTACATTGTCGAATAAATCGAAGTTGAGATCTCTAGATTCTGGCCACTCAACTCGCTTAGTTTGTCCATCAATAAAGGCAATATCTGGAGTTTTTCCCACTCTCTGGAAACCTAGAACTGTTACGTCCCCTACTGCGAATAACGGGCCATAGAAATCAGAAAAATTGGATATCTGGGAGATTGCTTCACTTATTGCAATAGAAGTGTCCTCTTCCGGGCCCTCAATCAATTGTCCGAATGGTTGCTTCAACTGCACTTCAACCTGAGACGTGATGGTGGAGTCTGATCCTCTGAATGACTCTGGAATCCAGGGATTTCCCTCTCTGTCAATTTCGCCCTTTCTGATCCTAGAGCTAGAGATCGGTTTGCCATCCCAGCTTACGACCTTGTGAGCAGAAATGACTTCCAATTCAATAAATCCCTTTTCGGCTCTAAGTGAGTTGATTTCTAGACATTTGCCTATTGTCTCATTAGTACAAATAATTGCAGATGCGTAATTTTCTTCTAATGCAGGGCCTATATTATCGACTAGTAAATGAATGGTAATTCGGGAAGAAAAATCTGAAGTTGCATTTTCCAAATCTGACTTTCTTTCTTCCCAATTCTTCACCCTTCTATCCTTTAATCGGGCACTCTTGTCGTCTGTAACCCAGACCTCAATCTTTTCGCATTGGGAAAGTCCAGTTTTGATTAGTGACATGTGACCCAAGTGGAACCGATCGAAAGTACCGCCAATTAGTCCGATTCCGTGCATCATCTTCCTACCTATTTCGGACTTACTTTGTTCAGTGTGCCCCGGGGCGTAACGGCAACCTTCACCGCTTCGCTCTGGCGCCTGACCCACCCCGGGACGTCTGTCGGACTGCGGGGTAGTCCCTTGATTCATTCTATTCCGTCCTCAGGGGACCTACGCAATCCGGCCACCCGATTTGCGCCATCGATCATTCTCTCGGAAGAGTCTCGATGGTCTTCGACGGGTGGTCACCCAATCCGTGGTACCGTGTTTCATCCTCCACCTCCGGCGAGGGGGTTTCGTCCACACGGTGTTGCCGGTTGGGCAATACTCCGCGGGCAGATTTGCTCAAGAACCCAACGGTTGCACCATTTCGTCGTTTTCTGATAGTCCAGAGTGAAAACCAGACTTTCCCAGAATGAGTCTTTCAGAGATATTTGGGTCTCCCTCCATCATCATCGCCATTGTGAAATCTGGCCAATTCTCTTGTGGTTGTGCCAACCATCCTGAAAGTTTGTGAGATTTCCCCCCTGCAGGAGTTCTATTTGCTTGTACGGATTCCAATGCATCGAGCAAGTCCCACAGATGATTTAGGGAAGGGAGTGGCTCTTTTACTCCCTTTGATGAGCGTAGATAATTCTGCAGATGAGCCACTAGTTCGGGATCACACCCGTGATGAATTATCGATGAAAGGCCGGGAGCCGTGGAAATCTCACCTATCGGACGGAGGACCGTCGAACACCATGGAATTTCGATATCGAGAAATTCTTCTACATCAGCACTATTCAATACCATTACCAAGAATTCTGAGGAAAAAGGTGCCCACCAAGAATTTGGGAGATCACGGATAAAATGTGAAATATCGGCCAGATTAGCAACTTTTTTCCCCGAAGAGTGGTCGTGTAGTCTTGACCAAGTGTTCAGATGGTGCCCCTCGGCAAGACCTGATCCGATGGCCCTGATTCGGAAAATAGTTCTGTCAAACTCGTCTTGTGTCCTGTTTTCGAATCTATACAGCCACTTTAGTCCGATAAGTGCATCCAAGGATTCTCGGGGAGGATGGGAAAGCCAAGCCTCGACAGCCCATCCAAGAATATCCGAGTAAGTCTCCTTGGGCAACCATGCTGAGTTTTGAATGAAGTGGGATGCCAGCCAAGCCGCCCCACTATTGGCCTGAGTGGGATCTATTGCAGGCCATGATCTGAGAAGATTATCCGGATCAGCTCTGAGTTTTGCAGTGATGGTTTCGGAGAAGGCCTGCTTTACAGATTCTGGAGCTTGTTCTGCCAGTTCAGAGATCCTCTCAATTGGCAGATAGTCCAGGTCTAAGAGTGCCATCCACTCGGATTCCAATCTTGTAGATACTCTCTGCCATCTTTGCCACCTGGTATTTCTTGGGGATGCAATCCAAGCTGCTAGTGGATATCTGGCCTCCATCTGATTTGCCCACTCTTCATCCCCAATGGGATATTGGGATAATGCAGACCTTACTATCGATATCGATGAAGGATCGATTTTATGTTTGAATTCTTCATTCGACGGAGAAATTCCCAATATTTCCCAAGGAGAAATTGTTGAACTCTCAACTTCTTCAGGAAGATTTGTTGTTTTTCCCTTTTCGACCATTCGCACAGGGACCGTTGCTCCTGAATTAGTGTGATAACTCAACCATGGCAATGTCCTGATTCGATCAATTTCTATTGTGTCGAATGAAGAGAAGTGGCTGGTCATATTGTCCAGAATTACCAGTCTGAGACACTGATTAGAAGCGATTCTGGATAGCAATGAATCTGGCAATTGTTGTTGAATCTCCATTACCAAAGAGGTGTCTTTCACCTCAATGGACCATCTAATTAGAGACTCAATTACTGATTTACTCAGCCCCCTGAGATCTACCGATCTAATTCTGGACTCATCATTGGAAAATGTTCTTCCTCCCCATTCCTTTCTGAATTTCCTAAGTGTAGATTCCTCAACCTTAACTCTTCTAGAAGTGGAAATACGATCTCTGAGAGAGTTCAGTCGCCTCTTTCTTTCTGTTTCTGAGAGTCTGGGGTGGGCAATCTCAATCCAATAATCCAGAGCACCAAGTGGATACTCGTTGCCATCCATGTCTAATCCACTTAGATCCGCAATTACCAGAGAGTTTGCCCTTGCAGACCTAAGAAGCACTGAACGTGGAAGCCTCTCCTTAATAATCGCGGCAACTGGCTGTGATGGACGGATGTCAGGAGATTTGCTGTGTGGAGATCCTAGGATCCATTTTCCTCGGTGATATGTTGGCTCATCAAGGGGGGCACGTTGGATTTGATCTGGTTGAGAAAACCAAACTCCCGGCGTAATTATTGTACTTGCCTGGGAATCGAATAGTTTTGCCCTAACAATTCCAAAAATAGGAGGTTTGTCGACGAATGATTCAATACTTCCTGGTCCGGCTAATTCAGGCGGGGAATCTAGAACTTCCATTTTGGACCTATCAAACCACCTAGGAGAACGTTCGCTGAGAACTGCCCAGTTCCAAGACACCCCTTGATTTCTGGTGGATGTTTCATTTTCTGGAGACTTCTGAGTTCGGTTTGGAATTTGCACCATTGTTTCCCTTGGAGGTCTCAAAAAACACAGTGTAAGATTTTCTTCGTCCCTAGAAAGAATGCAGCAACTATCTCTGTCTACTGGCAGAACGTGCAACTCCAATACTTTTGACCATTCGTCCTCTTCCAGAGTCTTCCAACCACTCTCTGTAAGTCTGATCATTGCCCCTCTGGAACCGGCAGGAAGTTCACTAGTTGCCAGACCTTCGTCCCTCATTCTCTTGATCTCAGCAGAAACGTGAGGCATTCTCAGATTTGAATCAATAGACAATTCGGACACAGTGGATTCACTGTGTGCGAGCCTGGAGAGTAACCTCCTACGATGTTTACTTCTAATTTTTCTAGGTTTCTTTTGCCTATTGACGGAGGAAGGTTCTGACACCAATAAACACCTTCAGAATAAGACTACAAAGAAGATAGTAATAAAATGTTTGTTTTTGTTACATTTAGTTATATGTTTCCAGTGGAAAAATGGAGCGAGTCAACATGTAATGGAATAATTGAGTAATTTATTACAGCAAAAGTGTCATTATTTGTAACCAAGAAGAGGAAATACATACAGAAGCATTATATTACCATCCGCTATCCTGTAAAAAGTGGACTATGTGGGAGTCCAGAAAAGAGTAGAGTGAAAATATGAGGACTACCAGACTAAGACAGAAGATCAAGAAATTCCTGGACGAAAGAGGAGAAGCCAACACCACTGAAATACTAGAGCATGTAAACTCGACAATGAGGCATGGAACAACTCCGCAGCAGCTTGGAAATGTACTTTCCAAGGACAAGGACATCCTCAAGGTTGCGACCACCAAGAGAGGGGGGGCCCTCTCTGGAAGGTACGAGATATGCGTCTGGCAGGTTCGCCCTGGAGCTTTGGACAAGAAGGCCTAGATTTCTAGTTCTTCGACCCAGTCACCACTTCTGGCCAAGCTGTTCATTTTTGCTCTGTGAGAGAATGCTGAGCGACTAGAAGATGCGGAGTCTTCCGCAATCTCCCCCCATTTCCTTAGGGCATCGGCTTGCAGTGCCCTCCCGTAGGAATATGATAGTTGCCAGGGGTGTTCGACTCCCATATTATTCATCAGATTGAGATGAGCTGTCGCGTCTTCGTCTGACTGGCCCCCTGAAAGGAAAACTATCCCTGGGAGATCGTGTGGCACGTGTTTCGTGAGGCAATCTACAGTCATCCTAGCTACTTCCTCTCTGGAGATTTGGTGATTACACCCCTTACCAGAGATAATCATGTTTGGCTTCAATAGTGCTCCGGGAATGTGTACTCCTTGTTTTTCACACTCTGAGAAGGTTGCATCGAGGACGGATGATGTTACTTTGAAGCATCTGATGGCATCGTGATTCCCGTCCATCAGAACTTCAGGTTCAATGATTGGAACGAGTCCTTGCTCTTGGCAAATTGCAGAGTACCTTGCCAGTGCATGTGCGTTTGTAGAAAGGCATGCCGGACTTGGGAGGCCGTCATCAATCCTGATCACCGCACGCCATTTGGCGAACCTTGCCCCCATGGCGAAGTATTCAGAACAGCGTTCTCTCAATCCATCTAGTCCCTCGGTAATCTTCTCACCTTGGTGATTAGCTAGTTCCTTTGCCCCGGTATCGACCTTTATCCCCGGCATTATCCCCCTATTGGAGAGTTCCACGGGAATTGGGGTCCCATCATCCATAGATTGGCGTATTGTCTCGTCGAACAAGATCACCCCACTAATTGCCGACTCATATCCGTCGGTGGAGAAAAGATTGGCCCTGTAGGACCTCCTAGCTTCGGAAGAAGGTTGCACCCCCACTGCCTCAAGGCGATTTGACATAGTCCCAATACTCTCATCTGCTGCCAGAATTCCCCTTCCTGGAGAAACCAGTTCTCTCGCATTTTTTTCCAACAATTGCCTATCCATTTGGCTGCCCCAATGTGATGGAAGATGTTCTGGGAGAAGAAACCATCGTCAAATGTCTTTGGGGCGATTATGAAAACTAATTAGGAACTATTGTGGAAGAAAAGTAATGATTTTTTGAACTGACATCAATAATCTCGGAGTTCACTCTGTGCCTGCCGTCCCCTAGGGTTTCTACGCCCTTTGCCCTGCCATCACAAACTCCTGTTCCAATGAAAACCGAATCATCAGTGGAGCAAAGTTCGTCCCGAGTCCAGAGTCTCTCTATATCTCCATCGATCATTTCCTCTGCCCTCTCTCTGTGGCCGTCGTTTTTGAAAATCAGTCGGCCTTCAAATGATGCATCGAGCCCCCTCAATGCGGTGGCAGTGATCACGCCCTCAGGAGCAGCGCCGATACCCATTAGCATGTCAATTCCTGAATTCGGATCGGCAGCATCGAGAGCTGCAGCAATATCACCATCACCAATCAACAATGGCTTAACTCCGAGCTTTTTCAGATCCCTAATTAGACCCTCGTGTCTAGGCCTATCCATCACAACGACTTGCATTTCCTCGGGTATCTTCCCTAGTGCATCCGATGCACCCTCAATGTTGTAGTCCACGTCTGCTTCCAAGCTAGTCACGCCAGAAATTGTTGCTGGCCCTGCAATCTTATCCATGTAGCAGTCGGGTGCATGCAACAGGGAACCACGTGGTCCTGCGGCAAGTACTGCCATTGCATTTGGCAAATCCGATGCTACGTGGTTAGTACATTCAAGAGGGTCGACTGCGATGTCAATCGACGGGGCATTGGGATCTCCTTGCATTGAGCCAAGGGGCTCGCCGATCCATAGCATGGGAGCATCGTCCCTCTCTCCCTCGCCAATTGCTACCCTGCCATCAAAGGGAACGGCATCGAATACCCCACGCATTGCTTCGACTGCGGCCCCATCGGCAGCCTTGCCATCACCAAGCCCCCTCCATTTCGAGGCGGCAATTGCTGCAGCCTCAGTTGCCCTAAGAAATTCTGGTATCAGGTCCGCTGTTGACACAGCCATGTGAGAGGGTTCGGGAATTCAAGCCTGTGGTATAGATTTCTTCTTTCGTACCACCCTGATACCCTCGATTGACACGTCTGGGTACTGGCCATCTTCATCCTTTTCGATTGGCTTCAGCATATCCCATGCGCAAAGCAATCCTGCACTGACTCCGCAAAGGGCCTCCATCTCCACGCCCGTAGTCCAGTGAGTACGAACTGTAACTGTGCATCGGAGTTTATCCCTCTCTACTTTCCATTCGACGTTACAACCCTCTATGGGGATTGGGTGACAATGCGGAAGGGTTCGAGATGTCTCCTTGACAGCCTGGATTGCTGAAATTGTTGATGCCTCTCGGACGTCCCCTTTGGGAGAATTGCCATTGATTACTGAATCAACAGATTCGGCAGAGAGGCGAATGAAGCCAGTAGCGGTTGCTAACCGTTCAACTACTGGTTTCGAGCCGATGTCAACTATTCCAGTCCAAGCCTTCCCCATTAGTTCACCATCCCTCCGAAGAGGCACCCACTATTCAGAGGCTCGGAGTGCAACCAAAGAGATAGGGAGATATCTATCTCATCCCAAGCCCGGTTTCCAGAACTCCCCATCCTCACGGATCTCCTTCTTCCACAATGGGGCTTGCTTCTTTAATTCGGAAATTAGCCATGCACATGCTGAGAAACCCTCCTCCCTATGGGTAGAGCCGACATGGATGCAGACTATGGCCTCGCCTGGCTCTACGGTGCCAATCCGATGAGCCATGACAACTGATCTGACTCCAAATTCGGAGATTGACTCATTTGCAATTCTCCGAAGAACATCTGGCAGTTCGTCCTCCCATGCGTCAAATTCCAGACTCTTCACCTCGAAGCCATCTTCTCTCTCTCTAGTCACCCCTACGAAGCTGACTATGCTGCCACATCCTTGTGATTCAATTAGCCCCCTCAATCTAGCGATATCGAGTGGTTGGCTGGCTACCTCGATATGAGTGGTCACAGCACCCCATGAGATTTCTCGCTTGAAATCGACTGATGACCCAACTGTTCAAGCGAAAGTTGTGATTCGCGAATTCATGGGCGATGAAGTTCATGTTCTGGGAGCCGGATTATCCGGACTGGCCGCAGCCATAGTACTCGCACGGGCTGGTAAGGAGGTACATGTCCATGAAATTAGAAAGGACAGCGGTGCTAGGTTCGATGGCGACTTCCAAGGAATTGAGAACTGGACCAGTGAAGTTGACTTCTTCGACGAGTTGTCCGATTGGGGATTTGACTCTAATGAGTTCAAGTCCGATGCGTTCGGGATAATTGACCTCATTCACCCGGATGACGTGATAACCCACCCTGAAACCGATGGAGTGGCTTTCAGAGTGGTGGAAAGGGGGACTGCGGATCACACAATAGATCAGGCATTCAAGAGGATGGCCTTGGAATCGGGAGTGAACATCCACTATGGCGTAAGGAGGTCTGCAGAAGACTGTGACATTGTTGCTGCTGGGCCAAAAGAGTCCAGCGCAGTCGCATTTGGAGAAATATTCGAGACAACCCATCGAAACATAGTCGCATTCCAACTGAATGACAAATTAGCCCCAGGAGCTTACTCATACTTGATCATCATCGATGGAATCGGGCTTATTTGCACATGCCTGTGGAGAAAGCAGAGGAATAGTGGCAGGTATCTTGACGAGACTATTGCATGGTATGAGCAGAATTACGAATTGAATAGAAGCCCGATTAAGAGAGTGGGCGGAAAAGGTGACTTCGGCCTTCCAACGAAATACATTCATGAAGGGAGATTCTATGTCGGAGAGGCCGGTGGTCTGCAGGACTTCATGTGGGGTTTTGGCATGAGATACGCAATCACAAGCGGAGTTCTGTCGGCCAAAGCAATACTGGGCGAGTTCGATTATGAGAAGGAAGTCAGGAAGCGTCTAGTCCCTCTAGTCAGAGCCAGTGCGATTAACCGATTCCTCATGAACAGAGTTGGGAACAGGGGTTTCAAGATGGTGGCAAACCAATGGATGAGAGATCAGAGGAGGAAAGGAGACGGATTGATCTTCATGCGTTGGATGTACAAACCGGGACTGTTGCGGAGAGCACTGTGGCCAATAGTGAAGATTGGCATGCTACGAAGGAAAACCCTACTCGATGGTAGAGTTGTTCACAGAATGCCGTTCAGGAAATCCCTTCAAAGAGATAATTGGGAACCTAGTGAAGAGGCCCGCAGGATCCGAGAGGAATGGAAATCAGTCAGAAAAGTCGGCGGAACTCTTTCTTTCGGAGAGTCGGATGCTTAGCCCTAGTTCTACCTCCGTTTGGTTGATATGGTGTAACTCGGTCGAGTTATCATGACATCGTGGCCCGAGCTAAAACCCATGGAGAACCGCCTCGTAAACTACGGAGTGACGGAAAACGGAATTGCGATTATCGAACTGACATCAGACTCCGACGGAGAGCCCTTGGAGGGGGACAAGACATCGGTAAACACCTACACAAGAGAGATGTGGCACGATATTGACGATGCCATACTCAGCGCTAGATTCGATGATGATGTCTCGGTAATTCTCTTGACGGGCCATGGTGAGAAGTTCTTTTCGGCTGGAGCGAGCATCAAGTACCTGAACAAGCTTACTCCCGGATACAAGTATTTCTTCTGCCTGCATGCTAACGAGACTTTGTCGCGTCTGGAGCAGACTCCAAAGCTAGTTATCGCCGCTCTGAATGGGCATACAGTAGGAGGTGGTTTGGAGATCGCCATGGCGGCAGACATCAGAATCGCGAGGAAGGGGAACTTCCAAGTTGGCCTGCCAGAAGTGTCTCTCGGAGTTCTGGCAGGGACTGGTGGTACAGCCAGGCTTTCACGTCTTATTGGCAAGGCAAAGGCGATGGAGATTATGGTGACTGGCAGGAAGTTCTCCTTCGAGGAAGCAAAGGAAATGGACTTGGTACATGACATCTACGATAGCATGAATCTCGAGGAGTTCCACCAGGACGTCCTTGACTATTCCAGTCGGTTCACGCTACCCTTCGCTGCGGCGAAGGCCATAGGAAACATCAAACGAAGCGTGCAGAGCGGAATGGAGATCCCACTAGAGTATCACTTGGCCTTGGAGCGGGAATTACAATCGGACTTGTTCCAGTCGGACGACGCAAAGGCGGGAATCAAGGCATACGTCGAAAAGCAGACTCCGCGATTCGAAGGAAAGTAACTCACTACTGACTCTCGAGAATATTGATGATGTCATCGAAATTGGCGACAGCGATTCCGTAGTCGAACATCTCAGAGATCCACCGTTCATCTTCTGGTATTGTAGAACAAATTACCTTGATATCTCCAAACCACTGCATTCTCTGAGAGATTGAGGTAGTGAGGGACCAATAGTCAACATTACCGTGGAAACTGAGCACATCTACAGGTTCATCGATCAACTCTAATGACTTGAAAAGCGGTCTGCTTCCGATGGTAGTCAGGGGGTCGCTACATTCGTTGCAGAGTCCGCTCTCGGGACAGATCAGAAACACATTCTTGCCTAGTTTTTCCAGAAATGTTGAGAATTCATGGATGAATTCATCACATCCCACAATCCCAACTATTGCCCAATTATCCTGAATTGAGGCACATTCAGCAGCAACCCTACTCTCAGATTGTCTAATTGTGTGCAAATCAAATCTACCCATATGCACCATTGTTGGTGAGCAATATCCTAAACACCTTCTCCGAACATATACGATCTAGGAAAAGGTGTAATTGGCGACACCTCACATGTTCTGGAATTGGGTAATAGTGTCACCATCATTCGGAGGAATGAGGGAAAATGGAACCCAAACTAACTGACAGAATGAAGAATGCAATATTGATGACTGTGCTAATGATGGGAGCTCCGCTCCTTGCAGGATGCACTGGAGGATCTAGTAACGATGTCTACTGCGGAGAAGGAACAAATCTGGTTGGCGATGAGTGCGTTGGCTACAATGAGGTATCCTTCTTCTTACGTGGAGAGTCCATGACATATTTTGGCGTGGGAGGGAGTATTGATGAAGTGGAAAATCCTGATTTAGAGGTACAAGTTGGAGACAAGGTTACGATAACTCTGATAATGGGAGAAGTGAATCTGCATGACATCTCTGTGGAGTATTACAACGTAGCCACTGCAAAGTTATCTACCCTCGGCGATCGAGACTCGCTAACTTTCATTGCAGATGCAGAAGGGACGTTCGCATACTACTGTAGCATTCCAGGGCATAGAGCAGGAGGAATGGTAGGGGACATCATTGTTGGAACGGGCCAGGGATGGAGCGAGAGCGTGGAAGCGCAAATTGGTCCAGCACTGGATGTCGATACAGCTGAAATTGCCCGGGATCCGTTAGACGTGCCAACTCCCACTGGTAGGAGCGAGGTTGCCGAAGTTCACATCTACATGGAAGCTGTAGAAGTTGTGGCTGAGATAGAAGAAGGTACGACGTTCACATACTGGACTTACAATGGGACGGTTCCGGGACCAATGTTCCGAGCAAGAGTAGGTGACACCGTATTTGTTCACTTCGCCAATAATGAAGAAAGCACCATGCACCATAACGTAGACTTCCATGCTGTTACTGGGCAGGGTGGTGGAGCCGCAGCCACAGAATCGGCCCCGGGAACAACCTCTACTTTTTCATTCAAGGCCATGCATCCAGGTCTGTTTGTCTATCACTGCGCCACCCCTGACATACCCACCCATATCAGCAAGGGTATGTATGGTATGATTCTGATAGAACCTGAGAATCCTCTGCCTGCTGTGGATAAAGAAATTTACGTTATGCAAGGGGATATCTACACCAAATGGAGGCCGGGTAGTGCAGGACATCAGGAGTTCGATGACAATGCTCTGTTCGAAGAGATTCCGACATATGTGGTGTTCAATGGAAAATTTGCCACCTTTACTGGAGAGGATACGATCAAAGCCGAAGTTGGAGAAACGATGAGGATTTACTTCGGAGTCGGTGGACCAAATGCTGTATCTTCTTTCCACTTGATTGGAGAGATCTTTGACAGTGTTTACAATTACGGAGATTTGGTTAGTGCACCCTTACAGAGTGTCCAGACGGTGCTTGTTGCTCCTGGTGGTTCAGTAGTTGTAGACGTGACCTTCGATGTACCTGCGAATTACATCTTGGTTGACCATTCGTTAACTAGAGCATTTCACAAGGGGGCAGTGGGAATCATATCTGTCACTGGAAGTGAGGATTCAACGATAATTGACGATAGTGAAAATTGAGGTTCGGAGTTTTCTGAGGTTTATCCGATGAGAATAGCAGCATGGTGGCTAATGGCGATCGTGATTTCGCCATTAGCTTCCGGCTGCCTCCAAATGGTTGAAGGCTTCCATTGCGATGATGAATATGTTGAATTGAACGGTCGATGCACCCCCGGGAGCTGGAACATTGTTGGAATTGACTTCCAAAGTAATGATGAATTCGAAGTGGTAGAGGGCGATCTAGTAAGACTAGTATTTGATCCGGCAACCTATGGGCATTATATTCCCAATAGCTTCTACCTAGAAGGGTATGAAATTACACAGGAAATTTTTCCCAATGAAGTGATAACATTAGATTTCTTAGCAGATAAATCTGGCAACTTCTCATTCTCTAGTTCGGGATTATGTCGCATAGATATCCCCGGAGCTGGAGAGATAATGGTGGATTGTTCCATCTTCTGTGGTGAAACAGAGAATGGTAGGACAGGAGTCATTTCTGTAATGGATTAAGGGACGTGGGGTTAATGGTTTGCAGTTGGAGATTGACAATTTGAACGATCATATGTCAGATTGAGGGAGAGAGAATTGGGAGAGGTGGAAATGCTGCAATTCAAGATTGACAAACTAATGGACAAACGCATAGTTTCCATGGAGATGGAAGCCAACGTCACGGAGGCGATGGAGGCGATGCACGAAGCAGGGGTCTGGTCGATAATTGTAACAAAGGGAGGGAGGCCCGAAGGAGTAGTTACTGAGCGGGATCTATTGAGAAGGTGCTTCAGACCTGAATTGGATCCAGATTCAGTCGAAGTGGGGCAGATAATGAGTTATCCCCTGGTGACCATAGAAATGGGTCAAACGGTCGGTTCAGTTCTGGGCCTGTTAATGGTGGACGGAATCAGAAGGGCGTACGTAGTAGATAGTGAAGGAGAGATAATAGGCAGAGTCACCCAGACACAATGCCTCAAAGGGACACTTGAATTTATTATGGCTCTTCAGCGATCATTCGAAAAATAAGAATTATGCGAAACCACACCAGAGAGAGTTGGGATTATTTGGGAGGAGTGCTAGATCAATTTCCCAAACTCCTGTCCATCCTGAATCCAAGCTGAAGTGTGCTTCAAACGCAGTCGGAGACCACCCCTCATCATGGTCCAGCGTAAAATTAGAGAAATTGGACTCTCCATTCACCTTTCCCAATAATATGAATTTCTCTTCGAACAATGACATTGAAGAAACTGAGTCCAATCCTTCTGATCCGGCAACGCCGATATTTCCCCACTTCCCTTCAGTGCTAAGCGTGGCGAGAAATATGTCCCTAGAACCTCTTGATTGGTGAGTGGTTTCTCCCAACTTCATTTCCCCTTCCCATGTTCCTGCGATAACTATTTCTCCCTCTTCAAGTCTAATCACTTGGTTCAAAGCAATCTTCCCTTCTCTTACTTCAGCAGGAGTCCTAGCTAGTTCCATTTCCCTTAGAATGTTTAGCTGCTCTTCAGAAAGTTCATTGGAAGAAACCACAATTGAGGCATTGGCTTCAGAAAAAATCAACAGAGGCGAGATTGCCAGGAAAATTGGAATGAAGATCATGATAATAGGAAAAGGGCTGTTTTTTTCTAGCATAAAGAATCGTCTCTTCAAGGTGAAATATAGGTATTGAAGATTACTTTCCCACCTCACATGTTCGGTGTTATCGTAGTTCCCGAACAAGTTTGGCATCTCGATAATGGGGTCTACGTATATTCAATACCACGGGAAACCATGAGCATGCTGAAGATTGCAATAGTCCAAGAAGCTGGAATAAACGAGATGAATAGTATTGGAGAGGTGCACAATAGTGCAGCACCGATAATGTTGGCACTAGCAATTACATTGTCCTTAGGAGGACTTCTATTCTGGCCTTTGGCAGTTATCGGTTTACCAATATTAGCATTTTCGATCTTCTCCTGGTTAAGGGAAGAAACTCGACTTTGGCCGCATCGTCGGAATCGAGCTAGAAATGGTGAATGGGGGGATGCATCTTGGGCGATGTTCTGGATTATTATCACAGAGTGCATTATCTTCGCATCTTTCTTTGCTTATTGGTTCTGGGCGCGCTGGCACACGGTCAGCTGGGACGGTGCAGTTGGAGGCTCTTGGCCTGCTGACGGAGTGGATCTGAATCTGGAGCTGACTGCACTCAACACGTTGATTCTGTTATTTTCCGGCATTCTAGTGGAGAATTCGGAAAAGAAGCATGCGAATGGAGATCCAAATGGATCAATCAAGATTCTAATAGGAGCCATATCTATGGGTGTAATTTTCCTAATAATCCAATTGTACGAATACAGTACATCTGGGTTTTTGTGGAGTGATCACCCCTATGGGACTGCATTCTACTCACTTACAGGCCTCCATGGGTTACACGTCATAGTAGGTTTGGTTGCATTGGCCGTCATTATGGTATTGGTTAAGGGTGGAATCCTTGGGGTGGAGAGGCATGATGGATTCAGAGCAGTAGCGATGTACTGGCACTTCGTAGACTTTGTCTGGTTTCTTCTTTTCCTTGTTGTTTACTTGGAGGTGATTTAGTGTACTTGGACAAGAGGACATTCGGACTCATCTCTGGAAGCATTGGGATTCTAATATTGACTTTCTTCGCCATTTTCAATTGGGGCCAAGGGCTTGGTGGGACTGGGGCGCACGCAGATGTTTATGACGATCTTTTCACCCTATACTGGGGTCTGGGAACTGCTATTGGTATTGGAGTATATTCCTACTTTCTCTGGTTACTGACGACTTCAACAGATGAAGAAGTAGATGAAATGGTTATTGGGGGGAACCCCACAGATAGAGGAGACAACAAAGTAGCATTCGCAATTGCATTGATAATCACATTCTTCCTCCTGATTCTCTCTGATGCGACATTCGATTCAATCGATTTCTTCGAAGAACCCGAAACCAATGACGACTCATTCACGGTGTTTGTTACTGGATACCAGTACTACTGGGAATACCATTATCCTAATGGGTTAAACTACACAAGTTCGGATGGGGAGCCGTTGCGAATCCCCGTAGACGTTCCTGTCGTCTTCGAAGTAAGCAGTGGTGATGTGTTTCATTCGTTTGCCTTGCCCGAGCATCGCATCAAAATTGATGCTCTTCCTAGTCGGGCCAACATCGGTTGGATTCTGGCAGAAGAAACTGGAGAATACCCAATTCGTTGCTTTGAGTTATGCGGAGACTATCATGCCCTAATGATCGGGCATCTCGAGGTGATGGAGCAGGAGGAATTCGATTCATGGTACTCAGGGGGGGTTTCATCATGATTAACAATAAAAGAGTCAGGACGATTGTTTTCGCATTGGTAATTTCTCTGGCGGCGACATTCATCCCTCAGTTATCTGCAATGCCGACCGGAACCACAGGATCAATCTACGATAATGGCTGCACCTGCCATGGTTCGGCTTCCGAGGAGGTTGAGATATCTCTCAACGGACTTCCTGAGAGTTTCATTGCCGGAGAGGAATACGTGCTTGAGGTTTCTATCATTGGAGGTCCAGAAGAAGGAGGCGAAAATAGTGGAGGCTTCAATATGCGTTCGGATATTGGGACACTATCCTCACTCGACGACTCGGTTCAAATCTCTGATGGGGAAGCGACACATACTGAATCGGGGAATGACCAGCGAACCTGGAAAATCCAGTGGAGCGCCCCTGCTTCGGATTCTCAATGGGCATCATTCGTAGTCATGGGAAATTCCGTGGACGGAGATGGAAGGAATACGGATGATTCCTGGAATCTGAGAAAATTCGAATTGGCTGGACAGAATGCACGTTCTGGATTGCAAATTGATATCGATGAGCCAGCTTGGCTAGTCATTGTTGGTTCCCTACTATCGATTGTTATTCTCATTACATTGACACTTTGGAGGAATGAGGTCTTTGGGATGAATGAGTTGAAACACTGGCTCACCACCACTGATCACAAGGATATCGGATTGCTTTACCTATGGGCATCAATAATCTTCTCGGCCATTGGAATGGCACTTTCCGTGTTAATTAGATTACAGTTAGTTATCCCTGATAACTCGTTCATGACTGGCGGATTGTACAACGAAGCAGTAACCATGCATGGTGCAGTGATGGTTCTTTTTGCCATCTCTCCGATGGCCTTCGCATTCGCAAATTACATTGTCCCACTACAGATTGGTGCAAGGGACATGGCTTTCCCGCGATTGAATGCTCTTTCTTTCTGGACTTTGGTTCTGGGCGGCCTTACAGCTGCATCGGGTTTCTTCTTTGGAGGTGCTGCCGATGTTGGTTGGACGTTCTATTCGCCATTAACCGATATTGAATACACCCCGGGGTCAGGTGTCTCGCTAGCTGGGGCTGGATTGGTGCTTCTGATTATCTCAGTAACGGGTTCGACGATAAACTTCCTAGTCACCATTCTCCGCCACAGAATCCCTGGGATGGATATGCGACAGATGCCGATGTATACCTGGAACATTCTGTTCACAGTTATCTTGATGCTAGTAATTTTCCCTGCTCTATTTGGCGCTGTTCTGATGCTAGTTGGCGACCGATTCTTCGATACTCTGTTCTTCCATCCCGATATCGATGGGACTACATGGTGGTTGCACATCTTCTGGTTCTTCGGTCATCCTGAGGTCTATGTCGTCCTCTTACCTGGGCTTGGTATGGCGATGGAAGTCGTTCCCACGTTCGTTAGGAGAGAGCTTTATGGGCGGAATGTCATTATCTGGTCATTGGCTGTTGCAAGCATCATCAGCGTATTGGTATGGGCGCATCACATGTTCATTACAGGAATAAATCCGACATTTCGCAAGCTTGAGACGGTCGGTACTGAATTGGTCAGTGTTCCATTTGGATTGATTTACCTATGCTTACTTGCAACCTTCTACAAGTCAAAACCGGATTTCAGCAAACTTCCGCTAGCTTTTGTCATGGGAGCAATTGGGATTTTCCTGATAGGTGGAATCACAGGAGTCTACCTCTCAAGTGTTGCCATGGACGTGCAACTAAGAGGAACTTACTACCTAGTGGCTCATTTCCACTATACCCTTGGTTCAGTCGCCGTAATGACGCTAGGAGGAATTTACTACTGGTACCCCAAGATCTTTGGAAGAATGTTAGATGAGTATCTCGGTTGGTGGCACTTCTGGTTGACTTTTATAGGAATTAACATCACATTCATCCCTCTTTTCGGATTGTGGGACATGCCAAGGAGAATCTACGCATATCAAGAAAGTGCAGGATGGGGGGACCAGCAACTAGTCTCGACAATAGGATCGTTAATTGTCTTCGTGGCTCAGTTAATTTTCTTCTGGAACTTCACGAGAAGCATGAACAAGGGGGAAGTTGCTGGGAATGACCCCTGGGGCGGCACGACCTTCGAATGGTCTACTTCTTCTCCTCCTCCGAAGCACAACTTCGAGAAACTTCCAGAAATGAATTAGAATTCGGCACCGAACATGTTCGTGAAGAGTGTAATCGACCGGGGCGACCCTAACATGTCCGATGACAATGGAGAAACACCAAAACAAGTCATTGGAGGCGTTTGCAACATCACATTCGCGTTTCAGACAACTGCCAACCTCTAAAATCCGGAGGGGATGCATTGAATAGGCCTAGGTTGACCAAACAATGGGTAACTGAATTGCAACACATTCTGATTTCTGTTCGACTTCCAGAAAACCACTGGGCGGGCGACTCCACTAGGCAGTTCCCTCACGTGAAGATCACAATTGATGAGCACATGCCACTACCAAAGGGGCGTGGTTCTGCAATTGGTAGAATCTATGGAGAAGATATATCTGGGATTAGGCCGAGTCTAGAAAAGCATCAGGGTATTGAGTCGATTTCTTTCTTCGGACAGAGCAATGAGTGCGTAGAATTCAACATCGTTGTAGCAAGAGGCGGTGGTGGATTCATTCGCCCTCTAATTGAAGCGGAAGTAGTACCACAGACTCCTTTCTCAGTTAGTGATGGTTGGGTTGAATGGGAGTTCTCTACTGACAGACGGCACGTCAAAGAATTGGTCGAACTACTCAAGAATAGTGGATTACCTCACAAAATACACTCGTTGACCAAGGAAGTCTCAGAACGCTTGCTGACGATTCGGCAGAGGGAAGTTCTCGATTTGGCAATAGAATTAGGATTCTATGATACTCCTAGAAAAATAACATTGACAAGTTTAGCAGAGGTTTCCGGAGTATCGAAATCGACACTATGCGAGATGGTTCAACTAATCGAGAATCACATTGTTCACGAATACCTGGGAGACATCAGAAGAAGGAGTCCCAAGGACTAATTATTTCATTATAATAATACAACAAGGAGTGATTAATATAGTGAATCGGAGTGGAAAGAATATGGTAGATTCAGAGGTAGTTCAGAACTATCCTACGAACTTTGAAACATGGATAGATGAGTTCAAGGATTGGCAGACACGTATTGGATTCGACCCCTCGTGGTTGGGAGATTACAGGTTTGATATCAAGTTCGATTGGGACACAGCAGGAAATGAGATTGAGTTCGGAGATTTCGAAGGTATGCCTAAGTGGGATCGGAGAATGCAGATCCCTCAACAGAACATCATGGATGCGATTATCACCATGGTGAGTGTCCAAGGAGATACTGAGTTTGCAAGCGTTGAACAACAGAATCACCTATTGGATACTGCGCCCACTGAGTACGACAAGAAGTCGGCACTTCGAGTAATGTGTGAGGAGCAGAGGCACGGATGGCAGATGGCTTATCTTCTTTGCACGTTCTTCGGGGAGCAGGGGGTCAGAGAGGCTGCGAAGCTACTAGAGAGAAACGCACAAGAGGGAACGAGGATCCTAGGTTCGTTCAACGAGCCAATAGATCACTGGCTCGACTTCTTCATGTTCACGCACTTCATTGACAGAGATGGCAAATATCAGTTGAAGATGCTCAGCACTTCGTCTTTCAAGCCCCTAGCTGCCAGTATGGGTCCGATGCTCAAGGAGGAGTCTTTTCACCTAGGCACAGGAGCAAATGGACTCAGGAGAATTGTAAAGCAGGGAGTCATTCCCTGTGCTCTTGTCCAGAAGTACGTGAACAAGTGGGTTAGCACTGGACTAGATTTGTTTGGGACGGATGACTCGACCAGCGCGCAATGGGCCTACGTCTACGGAATCAAAGGGCGATACGACGAGAGGGAGTCAGGGGTGCCAGCAGACCGGGAGCATCTGAACGAGGCCAGTAGGGAACTTTACTTCCAAGAGTTGAGAGAGGAGATGCGAAGGATAAGCAATGCACGCCAAGAAGGTGAGCCAGACCTCTATATCCCATCCGACAGGTTCCGAAGAGGAATTGGGAAGTACTCTGGAAAGAACTTCACCGTTGAGGGTGCCCCTTTCGAGGGCAGTGACCAAGAATGGAAGGAATACCTAGCCACCGTCCTACCAACAGAGGAAGACGAGGATAGGCTGATTAACGACTACATGAAGCAGGAATGGATCCAGTATAGAGAGTGGAAGGGCAACTGATCCGGAGAAGATTCCATGCAGCACGTCGCTTTGGCACTATTCGACAAGGACCTGTGTCGGCCATTCTTCGATAGGCTCACCACACTTTTTCACGAACACCACCACTCCAAAGAGCAAGCCCCTGATGGATACGAGAATCTCCTCTACAGGGTGTATCGCCCCTACACACCAGGGATGCTTGACATGATCGACCAATGGATGGGACTAGGGGAGCGGCCATGGAGAGCAGAGACACAAAGGGAGGTGCTGCTATCCTTGTATGCGATACGATATCCAGACACATTGCTGATTGAGAGTCTGACGGACGAGGCCAGGTCCGACATCCGCAGACTCTCCGCATACTTGCACTTCACACACCACACGTACTCCATATGGGACGAAGACACCAGGAGAGGGCTGGGGAAACTGGGCATTGATCTCCCCAAGATGGCGGAGGCAGACCCATTCGTCTACGGTGCTTACGTCACTTCGATCGAGCTTCTGAAGGACGTGGCCCCGTTCACCTGCTTCCTTGAGCATGACGTCCCTCGACAGAGGCTGTTCCAGTCCGCTCTGGCCGCATATGGCCGTGAGGGTTAGCACTGCTTATTTCCCTACTGACTATCCGACACTCGTGACAATACGCAGGGTAGCTGTTATCGGCGCTGGGACCATGGGCTCGGGAATAGCCCAAATTTGCGCCCAAACTGGTTGGGAAACTCGCCTTTTCGATTCATTCCCGGAGTCTTTGGAGAAGGGAATGAGGAAAATTGACGAATTCTGGGAAATGGGTATTTCAAAGGGAAAGACTAGCTCCAAACAGAAGAAAGAGTGGTCGGCTAACCTGATGGTCGCCAGTGAGATGTCAGTAGCAGTGGAAGGAACGGACATAGTCATCGAAGCTGTGCCGGAGAGGATGGATCTCAAGAGGTCTATTTTCAATCAGCTAGAGAGCATGGCCCCAACGAATGCAGTTCTTGCCACGAACACATCTGGCCTGCAAATCTCGCAGATTGCATCTCATACAGGTTGTCCGGGAAGAGTGATTGGTATGCATTTCTTCAATCCCGTGCCCTTGATGCAGCTCCTGGAAATCGTTCGTCACGAATTAGTTGACGAAAGTACGATTTCTACAGCAAAGGAAGTTGGGAGAGCAATGGGCAAGACCACGATTCTAGTTCGAGACGTACCTGGTTTCGCGACAAGCAGGCTAGGAGTAGTTCTAGGCAACGAGGCAATCAGGATGTTATCGGAGGGGGTGGCATCGGCGAGCGATATTGATACTGCAATGCGTCTGGGTTATCGGCACCCGATGGGTCCTCTAGAATTGTCAGATCTTGTGGGATTAGATGTTAGGCGAGATATATTGAACAGTCTTGCAGATGCTTTTAATGATGATTCGTACAGGCCTCATCCACTTCTGGAAATGTTGGTTGAGTCTGGAGAGCTCGGGAAGAAGACGGGGAGGGGCATCTACGACTGGGCTTCAGGTGAGAAAGTTGAGAGAGTGTGAAGTCACGTCACTGAAGACTACCATGTTCCATTGAAATGGCATTGTCCAGAGCAGGTATCTGTAATCGTGCCACTGAGTAGGAAATCTGTGGCCATATCCACTGCTGGTTTGAAGCCCAGAACCTGGTTATGGGCAAGGGAGTGGTAAGCCATTGGGCCCTGGATGTTGCCTGAAGGGACTTCGGGGAAGCCCCCGTCGAAGTAAACAATTGCTGAGTTTGATTCTGAAGCCTGGACCACATCTATACCATGGGGGTGATAGGTTGAGTTTGCTATTACTGGAATCCCCGAAGTTCGAGACGCCCGATCTGCAGAGAGAGTGGTCACTTGAGCATCATTAATTGAGACCAAGTAGAGAATCTCAAATGGATGGAGTTCTCCCTCCAAGCCTCCTTCTCTGAAAGGCAGGTATGTCTCAGGCTCGGTCGCGTCCCACATTGACTGCATCAACGCCAAGAGTATGGAGCGGTCCATTGTTGATTCGTATGCCAAGGGAGATGCGAATAACTCCTCAAACTGAGTGTACTGAGTCGATCTCTCGGCAATAAAACCGAAAGATGAGCCTGCTACCCAAAGAACTCCGCGATCTATTTCTGGGATGAGGGAAAGCATCGAGGGACCCCTGATCCCACCTAGGGAGACTCCCATGTAATCGATATCAGAAGTATCCACCAGATTGATGCCATTGTGATAGAATTCTGGCAATTCAGAGCATACTCCTTTGATTGTCTTAATCATGGCAAGATGGTTGATTACAGACTGCTGAAGCCTCTCGGATTGATGCTGAAGATAGTTGACGTTCATCAATCCAAAGGTAACTGCGTCAAAATCGCCATCAGAGCTCCATCCCTTGAAGTCGGTTCCTATCGTTGCCATACCCGATTCATTTGCCCATACCCTGAAACCTGAAACCATACCTTCGCCATTACCTAGAAATCCATGGCCCAAGACTACGAGGGGAGCTGGTTGTGAGTCTTCTGCAGCTGACATCGGTATTGTGACAGTGAAAACAACCTCACTGAGGAAGTTGAATTTGGGCCTCCCATCTTCATCGCGAGTCATCGGTGTTGGGGGGTAAGTGGCTTCCAGATAATGAGGAGTAGTGATTGTTCCGCTGATTCTTCTTAGGGTGGAGTTATCGCCCCCATAGTTCTCATCCACGGAAGAAACATTGCAACCAATTCCGCCGTCTCCCAATCTATGTATTGCATCGTTTCGCATAGAAATTAGGTTCTCAGTGAGTGATTCACTTGAGGCTGTATGGAACCACCAGGCTGATTGGAGTGATGATCTTTCGAATCCTACCTCTGAGAGAGCGGAAAACATAGTCTCGAAACCTGAACGAGAGGCCTCAATTTGATCTGAATCGGTGGAGATATTGTCCCGTAGTGCCATGAATGCATCAAATGGTTCTACCTCGCCCCCATTCGAATCAATCAAGCCTCTGAAAGCAACAGCATACTGCGTATTGTGTTCTAGTCCTCTGAGGGACCTAACGTGGACCAAGGTAGGTTCATCTTCCTGTGTTCTTGAAGAGATTTCAATCCAGTGTTCAACGATTTCACCAGAGTCCATGTTTAGTAGCACGCTCCCGTGTCCGCTCAATATTGAAGGCGAGATGTTGTCTTGGGACGCTAGACTGGAAATATCTGGAAGGCTGCTGAAGGTAGTAAAAATCTGAGAAGAAGGGGAGTTCCCATCTCTTGAGTTAATCATATGGAATTCGTTTGAGGCAGCCGATGCGGAGTCAGGGATTGCTTCACCATGGATGTTTACTCTGAATCCAGTCAATGATGTCGAGTCCTGGGAAAGAAATGCAGATGAAGGGAAGGGGAGTAGGCAATGATCTGGATTTGTATTGTCACAGAAGTTATTGCCGGAAATGGAAATTTCCTCTTCCTCGTTGGTATCTTCCTCGGCAACAGTACCGGGAATTTCGCAGGACGAGTCATCTTGACAATCTTCCACTCCAGAGATTTCTGATACTTCGTCACTAAGACAACCGGGAATTATCATTGAGGTCACTAGCAGTACGGCAATGGTTCTTTTCCAGACTTGTCTCACATTATTACGAACAGTGTTTCGGTTATGAAATGAATCTAAGATGTGAGTATCTGATGGAAGTGATGTACGCCCGTCTCTTTGGCGGGAGAGTACCGCCCCCGATCGTAAGTCTGAGATGATACTCCCCTCTGTGTTGCCTCGACTATTTCCTGATCTTCCAATTCCACCTTGTCCAAGTCTCCTCCAGCCCCCTTCCCCAGCATCTCCTTATTCCAGACAAATCCTTGATAGATAATCCTGGATTGGTCAACTGATAATGGAACGACCAAGTTTACAGAAAGGCCCCATGGATAGAAGTTTAGCATCAGACCAGGGAATATCCAGTAGTAGTATGCAGCTACACTGAGTCCGAAATCTGGAGAATCTTCTGGGATTTCGAAAGTGGACTCTGCTTCATTGGCAATTCCAATCTGCAAAACGCCCCCATCGAAAAGTTCTGTCTGATAATTATCGTAGTCCAATACACTGTTGAGATCCTTGTGAACAAATGGGATGTGAAATCCCTCCAGGTAGTTGTCAACGTATAGTGCCCAGTTTGCTTTGATGTCATAACTACGGTTTCGACTAATATCATACTCGAATGACTCTATTGGCATCCAACCAACCCTTTTTTCCAGTTCTTCTAGACAACCTCTCATTTCTGAGGGTTCAATCCCTGTGAAAATTAGACCCTTCCAATTAAGAGTTGGGAAATCTTTCAGGTTGTCTTGATCACTGGGGAAGTCCTCGACTTCATCGAATTCTGGCATTGACCTCATTTTCCCATTGAGGTTGAAAGTTCGGCCATGATAGGGGCATTGAAGGGTGGATTTAGAACAGGTTCCACCAACCACTTGCATTCCTCTGTGAGTGCAAACATTAGAAAGGCATCTGATTTTATCATCTTTCGTCATAATCATTGGCTCGCCTATTAGATGATCCATATGGGCCAATTCGATTGCTGAATCATCTTTGAATTGGCTTTTGTGTGCCGCAAAATGCCATAACTCGCAAAATCTGTTCTTCACTTCTGCTAATCTTTCGGAGTCGGTATAGAATGAAGAAGGAAGGGTTCGGGCCTTCTTGATGTCAGAGTCAATGATGGGGTTCAAGGATAACGCCAAGCACTCCTATGAGCAATCCGATGTAGCCATTTCGACGCTTGACATGTATCCTGCAAAGCTTTGAACACGTGCTTTGTTGACGCCGAGATCTGATACTCCAAGACGTGATTTTGAGTATACGTGGAGAACTGTTTCACCCTCATCGCAGAATCCCTTGACTACGAAATCATCTGGGAATCTGAACATGAGTGTTCTGAACACAGAATGAGTTTGTCCTGGCCAGTCACCGATTACATTAGTCCCGGATTGAGTGTGAATCCAGTTTCGAACCTCCTCCATGACGTCATCCAAACTGGAGTTAATTCTCAGTTCAGTAAGATTACCACTCCGGTAATGGTTTGGACCAATCATTGAGCAATTAAGCGAATCTTCGGGGCAGTTATTGGGAAAATAATCTGGCTCAATTACTTCATCCGGTGCTGCAATCTGGATGGAGATAATGGAAAGAAAGTATGCCGAGACGAGTCCTATAGCGAGAAAGGGAGTTCTGCTCTTCTTATTCACGAGTCACCCTCGGCGACAATCACCCTAGATGCTCGGAGAATGCGATCATGCATCCTGTAACCACTCTCAATTTCTTCTATCACACTACCCGGTTTCCCCCCCTCGGGGCAGGGAACAGTAGCAATTGCCTCCATGCAAGTAGGGTCGAATATCTTTCCTAGGGCTTCGATCTGGGATATTCCCTCGGCTTCAAGGGAAGCCTTGATCCCATCGAGGGTAAGCCTGACTCCCTCGATAACTGATTCTGAACCCTCGACCCCATCTGATGCATCTACTGCCTTGGATAGATGATCGACAGCCGGAATTAGTCGCCGGGCAAGAGATGCGCTGCCATACTTCTGTGCCTCGGATCTATCTCTGGCTCCCCTCTGAACAGCGTTGGCTGTCTCTGCCTTGGCATATTGGATTTCCTTCTCTAGTTCAGAAATCCTTGTCTCGAAGTCGGGTTCCTCTGGGGCCAGAGCCTCTGTTTCATCGTCCGGCGCCTCTTCTGCCACGTCATTGGGCTGGAATGGCCCCTCAAGAATCCAATGGTCCATGCTAGTCGGAGTAGAAGTATTCACCGGCTGACTTCTGTTCTCGATCCTTCCTACTTGAGGGCTTGTTTATTCTGGGGCGATGAGACTCGACATCCCTCCTAAATGTGACATTAGCATCCGAGAGGAAGAGGTTCATTCCCTTTCGGAGAGATAGGGGGCCCACTGCCTTTCCATGGCCTCCCCCTTCGCCTTGGAAGACAAGAATTGAATCACTGACTATGTCAAGAAAATATGTGTCGTGATCTATCACCATAGCGGCCTTCTCATTGCTTTCCATTGTTCTCCTGATTGCCTTTGCTGCCTCCATTCGGGCGTTTGCATCGAGATGTGCACTGGGTTCGTCGAATAGATACAAATCTGCCTCCTTTCCAAGGCAAATAGCAATGCTGACTGCTTGGAGTTCCCCTCCAGAAAGCTTCGTTGCCTGCAAATCCAGCATCTTGTCAACTTGCAGGGAACGTATCACTTGAGTGTGGAATTCGCCGCCGCGCCACTTGCCTCCTAATTCGTAATCGAGCCAATCCTGAATCGTGCCCTCGAATTCAGATCTAACATGCTGAGGCTTGTATGAGACCTTTGCATCCATTGTGCACCACCCCTCATCAGGGTCTATCTCGCCAGCGATAATCTTGATCATTGTTGTCTTCCCAGTGGCATTTGGTCCGACAACTCCTACAACCTCGGCTGACTTCACTTCACCGTCCTCTGTCTTCAGGTTGAAGTCCCCCAGAGTTTTCTCAATCGAACCCCATTTTATTACGGGTGTTCCGACCTCCTCTCCTCGTGTGCGTCCTCGAAGGAATCGAATTGGCTTGTCTCTAATCCTGACATTCTCCTCGGGTAGGAAACCGTCCAAATACGCATTGATTGCGGTCCTAGTTGATCGTGGAGGGGTGAAGATTCCGTATGCCGATCTCTCTCCGTAGATTACGTGAATCAAGTCACAGAGCACATCCAGTATTGCCAAGTCATGCTCTACAACAAGCACCCTTTTCCCTCTATCAGCCAAATCTCTGACCACTCCAACCATCCTCATTCTCTCATATATGTCCAAATACGAAGATGGCTCATCGAAGAAGTATACATCTGCTTCCTTTAGGAGAGTGGCACAGATGGCGACCCTCTGTAACTCGCCACCGGACAGAGCGTCCAACTTTCGATCTAGAATATGTGAAATGCCCAAAAGTTCCGAGTATCTCACAATCTCATCTCGATCGTCAACTCGAACCAGCAGTTCATTGACCTCACCTTCGAAAATACGAGGAAGCTTGTCAATATACTGCGGCTTCACTGCAATGCTAACTTCTCCTTCTGACACCAGTCCCAGATAGTCCCTCAATTCCCCTCTTGGGAATGTGGCGATGACTTGCCCCCAATCAGGGGGAGGATTTTCCCAGTCCCCGAGATTTGGCCTAAATGTACCTGAAAGGAGGTTTATTGCGGTTGATTTACCAATACCGTTCGGACCAAGAATGCCAACTATCTGGTCTTGGCGAGGAGAGGGTAGTCTGAAGAGTCTGAACGAGTTCTCCCCATATGAGTGAGTCAGATCAGTATCGAGTTCCTCAGGGAGATTGATAATTTTTATTGCTCCATCGGGGCAGTGCTTTGCCCGAGTAAAGCAGACTGGGCAGGCGGTCTCAAGAACCTTGCATTTAGATCCCTCTACCTGTATGCACTCCCTTTCGCACATAGCCGAGTACTTCTTCAGATATGCGAATGCGTTGCTGTTGGGCTTGCATCGTTCTTCCAAGAGAACTGCCACCCTCATACCCCACCCTCTTTACTATTGACTAATACATCTTCCATGAGATAGATGAAACGAACTTGTTTACCATCAGAATCCGAAGAATCGGTATCTCACGTACACATATCCTGCCAGCAGTATCTTCTCTGTTTTGGTTAGCTGAATCCTCTCAGTGAAGACATCTCCCTTCTTTTTGGTGATTTTACCCATTATCGATTGGTAGAATGAAGCCATTGCAGCAGGGGAGTATCTTGCGGACTTATCCAAATGAGAAAATAGTTTGAATGCCCGCTGCCTGTAATTATCAGCTCTATCCAAGTATTCCTCTACAAATGGCGCCCAGCCAGGATGGTCGAGCAGATCCTTGCCACTCTTGATGTCGTCCTCGGAAATTCCCCATCGTGCCAGATCTTCCATAGGCAGGTAGATCCGATCCCTCTCAGCGTCCTCTGAGACATCCCTGATGATGTTGATGAGTTGCATGAAAACTCCCCAGGACTCAGCGTACTCCTTAGCCTTGGGTTCGTCATATCCGTAAATCTCGATACAGACGAGTCCGACTGTGGAGGCGACTCTGTAGCAGTATGAGTAAAGCTCCTCGAAGGTCTGATATCGGTTCTTATGGAAATCGTTCTCCATTCCGCTAATCATGTCATCTAGCAATTGCCTCTGAATTCCGTATTTCCTTACCGTATCCTTGAGAGCTATGAAAATCGGATCCGTGGAAGTGAAGCCACCATATGCCGTTGAGAGCTTTTTTCGATAGTAGAACAACTGAGACATTTTGTCATTGTACGTTGATCTGTCTAGAATCGGTCCTCCGGGGCTCAGTCGTTCAATATTGGATCTGTAATTTACAGATTCTGGATTGTCTGAGGAACCACCTGGGAAGATGTCCACGAAGTCACCATCGGCAATATCATCCGCCCTACGGCAAAATGCGTAATATGCCATAATAGAGCGCCTCTTCTCCGTGGGTAGGTACTTGAAAGAATGATAGAAATTTCCTGCTTCCCTACGGGTGAGTTCCTCGCAGAATTCGTATGAAGTCTCTATCATGTGTTCGGGAATCTCCGGCTCTGTCCAGATGGCAGCGTCAATGTGTTTGAAGGGATCCAGTAACTCTCCCCTAGAACCTATCACACCCATGAAGAGGGCGCTTTCCCTAACTGCCTCTAGAGCGGTGATGCTGATTGCCCTAGCAGCTTCCTTGGTGATGTCAACCGCAGCTCTGACAATGTCAATCTGATCTTCTTGTCGATCAATTGGTTCCGAATAGACGATCTCGGAGAGTTCCGCTTCGAGGATGATCTCGATGTCGGATTCCGTGTCCTCTGCCATATATCTCAGAATCTGGCGAGGTCTTGATCCACTTGAATGTCTCCCGAGTGGGTTTGTGTCTTGCATCGATAGTTTCGACTAGGGTGAAATCACGACCCTCAATTCCATCACACGCTTAGGAGTTTCTTGCTTGGGCCTTTGAATGGAACTGCCAAAACCACCTTCTTTACGACGTCCTTGATTTCTGATCTGTCGATCTTGATTCTGTTACTGGAATCGAGAACATTATTCCCTCTGAGCATAGAAACTGTCCTCTTTCCAATGATTACTGGTAGCATGCAAGCACCCCGAAGACGGTATTGCGAATGGGGGATCATCTCGATATACTGAATGGCCGAGATCAGATATCCGTCAGTCAAATCAAGATATTCATTGTATAGGGTCCTGAAAGAATCCATGTTAGTGGTTTTCAACAGATCTTTCGGAACTAGGCCGTTTTCTGCTAATCTATTTCTTGGAATGTAGCATCTACCTAGGGACAGATCAGCCGGGATATCCCTCAAAATGTTGATCATCTGTAGGGCTTTGCCAAATCTGACGCCCTGTTCGAAGAGTTCTGTCTCTTTGTTTTCCTCTTTGAATCCGAAAAGGTGGTCGAGTGACATCCTAGTCCAGAATTCGCCGACGCTTCCAGCGACTCGGTAGGCATAGTCATCCAATTCTTCATCCGATTCTAAGGCCAATATTGATCCATCATCAGACGAGAATCTCTGCAAATCGAGAATCTGGCCATTGATAATTACTTCCAAGCAACGACGAATCTCTGCCTGATCTGGTTTCGAGAATTCTTCGATCTTGGAGACGATTCTATCTATGTTCCTTAGGAGTGAGGCTTCTGATTTGTTGCTCTGTAACTCGGATAGTGAATTCATTTCTGGGGGCTCTTTGGTTGACCCTTGGGCGAATTCATTGTATGACTCTAGTATTTCTAAGAGGTTCACGTCCCTTCCTTCTGAGTCGGCAATGGTGTCCGAGGTCCTCGCTAGCATGTACAGAAGACTGATCTGGGGCCTGATTGCCTTGGGTAGCTCCTTGAGAGAGAGGTAGAATGAACGAGATGTCCTCTCCAATATCGAGTCCAATTCCGAATTGAATATGCCCGACATGAATACCAACTAGATCTCGCTGAGTGTCCACGTCCCTAAGACTCTCGCAGACCCGCTTCGACCAAAGCGGATGCTAGTGCCTCGCCAATCTTTGATGGATCACGGGCGATGTGGATGCCAGCATCCTCGAATGCTGCGAACTTCTCCTGTGCCGTGCCCTTTCCTCCTGAAATGATTGCGCCGGCATGACCCATTCTCTTACCAGGGGGAGCAGTGGCTCCAGCGACGAAACCAACGATCGGCTTTGAGAAGTTGTCCTTGGACCATTCGGCTGCTTCCTCTTCTGCAGTGCCGCCAATCTCTCCGATCATTACGACTGCCTTGGTTTCTGGATCTTTCTGGAATGCCTCCAGGCATTCGATGAATCCGGTGCCATTTACTGGATCTCCACCGATTCCTACACAGGTTGTTTGGCCCTCTCCGATGCTCATGGTTTGGGAGACGGCCTCGTAAGTCAGAGTTCCAGACTTGGAGATTATTCCAATCCTGCCCTTGGCATGGATATAGCCGGGCATGATTCCTATCTTACAACCACCTTCGTCACCAGGGGAGATTATCCCGGGGCAATTTGGCCCTATTAGCCGTACACCTGGTCTTTTTTCTAAGTGAGATACGACCTTCACCATGTCCAGTGTTGGTATTCCCTCGGTGATGCATACGATAAGACCGTCTCCGTTCAACTCATGGAATGTATCGGCGGCCTCCACTATTGCCGGGGCAGCAAATCGGGCTGGAACGTAAATTACACTCGCCACGGCTCCCGTGGTGGAAACTGCTTCTGTCATCGTGTCGAAGACGGGAACTGTTCTTCCGGGGAATTCTACGGACTGTCCTCCCTTTCCAGGTGTAACGCCACCAACTATGTCGGTTCCGTATTCAACCATACGAGTTCCATGGAAAGTTCCCTGACTACCGGTGATTCCCTGGATCAGAACCTTGGTCTTCTCATTGATCCAAATGCTCATGTCGAGTCCCCTCCGATTGCGTTTACAATCGCCTCACCGGCATCTCCAAGTGTGCTAACGGTGATTACATCGAGATCTGAGTCTTCCAGAACCTTCCTGCCTTCCTCGTGATTTGTGCCTGAGAACCGGACCACTAGGGGAACTTGTAGTCCAGTTTCCTCCGAGGCCTCGATAATACTTCTAGCAACCATGTCACATCTGATAATGCCTCCGAAGATGTTGACCAGAATACCCTCTAAGCTGGAGTCCTCAAGTATGATCCCAAATGCTGCTGTAATCGACTCACTATCGGCGCCACCCCCGATATCGAGAAAATTCGCAGGTTCCCCGCCGTACAACTTGATCACGTCCATTGTGGCCATTGCCAAACCTGCACCATTGACGAGGCAACCGATATTTCCCTCCAGATCAACGTATGAAAGGCCATGCTCATGAGCTCTTACTTCCACATCTGACTCCTCGGAGATGTCTCGGAGATCGGCCCACCATGGATGTCTAAAAGAAGCGTTTTCATCGAAGCTGACCTTGGCATCCAAGGCCACCATGGAGCCCTCTCCGGTTCTTACGAGGGGGTTTATCTCAACCATCGAGCAATCCTTCTCTACAAACACGGATGCCAGATTCCCAATCATCTCCACGAATGAGCCATGAGAGTTTCCAGATAGACCTAGTGAGGTACCAAGAGAGTCTGCAACCTCTTCGCTAAGGCCATTTGATGGATTGAACCATGCTTTGTGAATAGCATCGGGTGAAGTTTCAGCGACCTCTTCGATGTCGACACCGCCCTCGGTTGAACCCATAATTAGGATCGAGTCATTCTCCCTGTCCACCAGTAGTGCCAGGTAGTACTCGTGAGCAATATCGCACCCAGCTTCAACATACAAGTTGCTGACCATCTTTCCAGAAGGCCCAGTCTGCTTGGTAACAAGCCTGTGATCTAGGATGTTTGAAGCGAACTCCTCCACCTCCTCCCTGGAGAAGGCCACCTTTACTCCCCCCTGCATTACCAAATCTCCAGAATTCGGGCAGAACAGGTCTCCCTTCCCCCTTCCTCCGGCATGGATCTGGCTTTTTACGGCGACAACATCTGAGCCAAGGGAGTCGTAGGCGGATAGCGCTTGATCAACTGTCGTACAGTGAATTCCCTGCTGAACGGGCACGCCCGACTCTCTGAACATGGCCTTTGCCTGGTACTCGTGAATGTTCATCGGTCCTCTCCAATCGAGGTATGCCCTTGAAAGATGCGGCGGTTCATTTTCCAAGAGAAAATCGCGAAGCGATGAAAGGGAGAGTGGTGCTGGGAGAGGTGTGGACGTAGTCGTTCTAGCAGGGGGATTCGGTACTAGGCTCAGGCCATGGACCGAGAGCGTTCCAAAGCCGCTTCTCCCGATATTGGATAAATCAATGATCGAGCACGTGGTAGACGTTCTCCCGGAATCCCATGTTGACAGGGTCCTTATTGCAGCGGGGTATGGTATCGAGGAGATGCGTTCTCACTTCACTAACATCCCTCTCCCCTATGAAGTGGAAATTATCGAAGAGACCGATCCCCTTGGCACGGGTGGTGCTATTGCGAACTGTAGGAATCATCTCTCTGGTGGTACTTTCTGCGTAATTAATGGGGATCTGATCACTAGCCTGAGAGTCGAGAAGATGCTAGATTTCCACAGGAGCAACGGAGGGATTGGGACCATATCTCTCTGGGAAGTAGAAGATCCATCTCGTTTCGGTGTCGCTGACTACAGACCAGAAACTGGGAAGATAATGAGATTCCAAGAGAAGCCTCCAATCGAGGAGGCTTTCTCGAACCTCATCAATGCGGGAACTTACATTCTAGAGCCGGAGATTTTCGAGTTGATGCCCATGGGTGCTCACAGCATCGAGAGGGACATCTACGAGGATCTGGCTGAAACGGGTGGCCTGAACGGGTTCCCGTTCGATGGTTGGTTCGTAGACGCGGGCACTCCGAGTTCCTTCGTTGAGGCCACGAAGGTTTGCATCTCCGAGGGTAGATTCTCCAGCGGAAAGGTAAGTGGTGACTCTTGGTTCGGGAAAGATTCGAAGAATTTTGGCGTGGTTACCGGAAGCTCGGTGGGCTCTATGTCCATCGTTGGAGAGGGTTCCGCCATCTCTGACTCTGTCATTCTGAATGGAGTACGAGTGGGTGCGGGAAGTGCACTGAGTGATTGCCTGATTGGCAGGGGGGCAAGTATACCCGAGGACACTATTATGGCCGGTGAGATTGTTGGCCACTTTGTCCAATCAGAGTGATTGAAAATGGCTGGAGACTTCGGCGAGATCAATTTCTCTGGAACTCTGAGACCATCACAAGTCGCTTCATCGAGCGTCATCGAGAAAGATCTATCGAAAGGTTCCAAGGAACTACTCATCGTCGCTCCGCCGGGCTCCGGGAAGACAGTGCTGGGACTATACGTCTGGTCCGACCTAGTCAGGAAACCCACGCTCGTCCTCAGTCCGAACTCGGCAATTCAGGCGCAATGGGTCGAGAGGGCAAAGGAGCTCTTCCACCTAGATGGGAGGGAATCAGAGATTGGCACTGACCCTAAGAATCCTGGAATCCTGACTTCG
>Ga0066850_10000186_pt1 | contig 34347 bp, 28 predicted proteins | sample ETNtaG_4_FD_67282 | JGI IMG/M metagenome (GOLD analysis project Ga0066850, IMG submission 67282) | Marine microbial and viral communities from oxygen minimum zone, Eastern Pacific Ocean - ETNP201406SV67 | ecosystem: Environmental > Aquatic > Marine > Oceanic | place: Pacific Ocean: Eastern... | reverse complement strand
ACGGAGACGGCACCTCTGACGACGAAGGTAGCATATCATGGTACGGCTGGTTATCTGGATCAACAAGCGGATACGTCGACGAAGGTGAGCACACCTTCACATGGTCATTCGAGAAGGACGGAGACACCTCGACTGGACACGATATGGTATTGTTAGACAACATCGTCCTCCCCTACTTCATTGCAGGAGAAGGCGAGTGCTCAGACGGAACAGACGACTGCAACATCGAGGACCTGGATGACGACGGCGACGGCGTCGACGACCTGAACGACGCCTGCCCGACTGACGATGGCGAGACCGTCGACACCGACGGTGACGGATGGTGCGACAACGCAGACGCTGACGACGACAACGACGGCACGTACGACTACAACGACGCCATGCCGCTGGACCCCAACGAGACCAGCGACTTCGACGGCGACGGAATCGGCGACAACGCCGACGACGACGACGACAACGACGGATGCCTCGACGAGGACGACGACCTGCCCTACGACGACTCCGACTGCAGCGACCTGGACGGCGACGGGGTGGGCGATGAAGCCGACCTCGACGACGACGGCGACAACGTGATGGACGTAGACGACCCATTCCCGCTAGACGGTAGCGCATGGGCCGACAACGACGGTGACGGTATCGCGGACTTCACAGGCGACCCCCCGTTCCTCGGCAACTTCGAGGGCGGCTCGATCCCAGCAGGATGGACCACCTTCGGCGACGCCGACTGGTTCGCATGCGGCATAGGATCCTGCGGCACCGCAACGGGCAACCCGATCAACGGATCATACATGGCCGAGTCCGGTGACATCGACAACTCCCAGACGAGCTCTGTCGAGGTCACAATGGACACCTTCGCTGGCGACGTCTCGTTCGACTACGAGACCTCCACTGAGGGCGGCTGGGACTACCTGAGGTTCTACGTGGACGGAAGCCTGACGATGAGCTGGTCCGGAGTGTCCTCCGGGACCTACACCACAACGATTAGCTCGGGATGGCACAGCTTCGAGTGGATGTACTACAAGGACAGCAGCGTCAGCAGCAACGCGGACACAGTCTGGATCGATGACGTCAGCCTGCCGATATCGCAGAACCTGACCAACGAGGACCCCGACGACGACAACGACGGCGTGTACGACGAGTACGACATGGACCCAATGGACCCATGCGTGAGCATGGACACCGACGGCGACGGCGAGCCCGACTGGGTCCTGAGCGGAATCATCGACATGAGCGGAACCGGCGACGAGAACTTCATCGTGGACTGTGACATGTCGATGTACTACGAGGACTGGGACGACGACGGCGATGGCTGGGGCGACGAGCTCGAGTGGCTATGCGGATCGGACTCTCTGGACTACGAAAGCCAGCCCGAAGACCGCGATGGGGACTTCGAGTGCGACGACCTCGACGAGGACCTCGACAACGACGGCGCGATCAACCCCGTGAACTCATGCGAGCTCTTCCTGGGGTGGAACGACGAGGCAGGCTTCCTAGACTGCATCTCGGACGGATTCCACACAGTCGACGCGGACCACGACGGTGACCTGTCCTACATGGAGCTCATGCACGCATGGGCATTCCAATGGGGCGGTTCACCCGTCGAAGATGACGACTGGGACGACGAGGGCGACTGGGACGACGAGGGCGATGGTGAAGGCGACGGCGACGAAGGCGACGTCGGCACCATGAGCCACAACTCCTCCCACCTGGACCTCGATCTGGCAGTCTGGGACGGACTCTTCTGGCAGGACCTACCATCGTTCGACTGGTACGAGTTTGAGATGCTATTGGATTCCTGCGAGGACTGCAGCGAAGACGAACTCTTTGATCTGCAGTACGAGGCGATCTCTGATGGCATAGAGTACTACTTCGATTACGGTCACTGGGAGCTTTCCTGGACCATGGGCGGATTGGAGAACAACTCGTCTTACGAACTGATGTGGTATGTCGATATTCTCGGCGCGGACTACTACGAGACGACCTTCTTCTGCGGAAACGGCGATGAGATACCATTTGAATACGTCAACGACGGAGAGGACGATTGCGATGACGGAGCGGACGAGCAGCAGTACGATGCCGATGGCAACGAGATCAACTGGTTCGACTGCTCCGACGGCACCACAATCTGGATCCACCAGGTAAACGACGGAATTGCTGACTGCCCCGATGGGGAGGACGAGGGATCTGGAGAAGGTTCCGAAGGCTACTACGAGTTCAACAGCACATCCTCGAGCGAGCAGTACGGGTGGGATATCATGGTAGGCAACGACACCTGCCTGATCATCTCTGACGGAGTTGTTCTAGACACGATGACATGGAACGCAAGCGGGGATTTCAGCACAGTACTGGCTGGTCCTGCATTCGACACGGACGAGGACATGGACGGTCGCTCGGACTGCCTGATCGCCATGATGAGCGAAGGCGGCGACGATGACGGCGACGGCGACGGAGACGGAGACGGAGACGGCGACGGAGACGGGGACGGCGACGGGGACGGTCCAGGGGAGCCAGAGATCTGGCCCACCCAGGCTGACTACGACGCGTTCAACGAGGAATTCTGGTTCTTCATCTCGGCATGGGATGCTGACAACAGCACCTCGCTGAGCTTCGACGAGTTCTGGCAGATCGTGACTGACACCGAGGAAGACTTCGACTTCGAGAACCCAGGTTGGACCTCCGACACGACCGAGTGGGACCAGTTCCCATTCGACGCTTCGGAGCAGGTCGACACTGACATGGACGGAATCGGCGACAACGCCGACAACGACGATGACAACGACGGAACGCCAGACACGCTGGACGCATTCCCGTACGACCCAACCGAGGACGCTGACCTAGACGGCGACGGAATCGGGGACAACTCCGACGGCGACATCGACGGCGACGGAATCGACAACGACGATGACGACTTCGACAGCGATCCCGACGCAGCAGCCGACAACGACGGCGACGGCATCGACGACCTGTCCGACCCAGACGACGACAACGACGGAACCCCCGACGTTGCAGACTGGGCACCTCTGGACTCGGCCGAATGGTCTGACAGCGATGGAGACGAAATCGGCGACAACGCAGATACCGACGACGACAACGATGGTGTTCTGGATGACGATGACGCATTCCAATACGATGCGTCTGAGACTCTGGACTCCGACGGCGACGGCATCGGCGACAACGCAGATCCCGACGACGACAACGACGGCACGTCCGACCTCCTCGACGCGTTCCCATTCGATGCGAACGAGCAGAGGGACTACGACAACGACGGAATCGGCGATGTGGCAGACTCTGACATCGACGAGGACGGCTGCCTGAACTCGGATGACGCGTTCCCGATGAACGAGAACGAGTGCTACGACCTGGACAACGACAACATCGGCGACAACGCCGACTCGGACATAGATGGCGACTCGGTGCTGAACGACGACGACTGGGCACCTACTGACGAGCTCGAGTGGGCTGACACTGACGGCGACGGAATCGGCGACAACGCCGACGACGACGATGACGGTGACGGCTGGGTCGACTCTGTCGAAGGGCCTTCCACCGGTGCAGACGAGTACTCCTGCGGAACGGACTCGAAGAACCCGAGCTCAGTACCATCCGACTTCGACGGCGATGGCATCTGCGATGCCCTCGACGAGTCCGACGACAGGACACAGGCCGACAAGGACCTCAATGCGCAAGAGGAGCCAGGCTTCACGCCAGGCTTCGCATCGGTCCTCGCGGGCATGTCCCTGCTAGGCGCTGCCATGCTCGGACGACGCAAGGAAGACTGATCCAAGGATCGGCGAAACATAACCCCGAGCCGGGGGCCACCCGGAACCCGGCTCGGGGCCACAACCCAATGCTGATAAGTCCCCCATGTGGCAAAGGGGGACATGCCAGGCACGACTCGGGCCGAGATCAGGACTCTGAAGGTAGGCAGGTACGTGGCGATAGACGAGGACGCCTTCAAGATACTCAGCATGTCCAAGTCGAAGCCCGGTAAGCATGGCTCTGCCAAGGCGAGGATAGAGCTCGAGGACATCTTCACGGGGCAGAAGCGCTCCCACGTGGGCACTGTCACCGATACCATCAACATACCACTCATAGAGAAGGGTTCTGCAATCATCACCCACATACAGGGCAGCGAGGTCCATGCGATGGACAACAAGACGTATCAGAGCCTAATCCTGCCAGTGGAACCGTCCATGAACCTGCAGTCAGGAGGCGAGATCCAGTGGATGGAGGCAATGGGCCGCTACAAGATCAGCCGCGACCACTAGTCCTCCTTTCACCCCCTCGGACCACTGTCGCCACGTGAAGTATAAGCGTCGTTCTCGCACGCTAAGAACGAAGGACATGTCAGACGTCGAGCGCTCAGCCTACAGGCAACCCGTGACTGCCTCGGGGCTAGAGGCAATCGAGTCGGGCACCTTGACGTGGCTCGACGAGGACATGTACAACAACCTGAACACCGGGCTCCTCGAGCAGTACCTTGAGGAGAAGAACCTCAGTGAGTCCTTCGAGATTAGCCACTGGGACACCAGGAAAGTCCTCATCGGCATACTGGTGGGAGCGGTATTCAGCGGAGTCACTGCCTACATCGGGCTCAAGATCGGCCTCGCCGTATCGGCGGCTTGGTACGTCGCGTACCTCCTGGGGATGGCCCTACAGTGGTCCCCCTCGGAGGTCAACATAGCCACTAGCGCGACCACCGGGGCCACACACGCATCTACTGGCTTCATCTTCACATTCCCGGCCATATTCCTCCTGGCATACTCCGACGACTACAAGGTCGGAGACGGGCACCTGCTCAGCTCCGTAGACACGCTCAACCTAGCCTTCGTGGGGATCATCGCCTCCATGTTCGCAGGTTTCCTCGGGGTGATGTACTTCATCATCTTCAGACGGATTTGGCTGGTAGAGGACCCCCTCCCGATGCCTGGTTTCGAGGCCACTCTGAAAATGCTGGACATCTCCTCCGACGTCAGCTCTGGATCAGCCGATGCAGCGAGGGAGTCATTGCGCACGGTCGGCGTCTGGACCATACTGACGATGGGCATGATGTTCGTGATAGACTACCCAATCCGGTGGTCGAAGAAGATCGCCGGGGTTCCCAGCAGCATAGCCGACTGGTTCGCGATGACACTTTCCGGGGAGAAGTGGGGGCTGGCCTCGATCTACACCGAGAGGTGGATCCACCAACCAAGCGAGCTTGCGGAGGGGAAGTACGCACCGTATAACGGGATCACTACCTATGAGCAGGGAAACCCGATGTCATACACGTTCCTAGGCATAGAGATCAGCCCTACACTATTCGCCATTGGCTGGTTCATGAAGTTCCGGGCCGCCCTCCTGGTCAACCTGGGGGCGATCCTGGCCTGGTTCTGGCTAATCCCACTCGCCGTAATGCAGGATGTACCCGTCTACGATCCTGAGCAGGGGGTCTACGTCAACATCACCGAAATGGGCCCCGTGGTCCAGTGGGAGGCATTCGGGTCTGTAGTCCGAACCGTGGCAATCGGGGCGATCCTCGGAGGGGGCTTCCTCGGCCTTTTCAAGATGGCACCGACTTTCATCGGGATTTTCGGCGACATCGCCCAAGCCTTCGCAGGAGAGCAGAGCGAGGAGTTCGTCGATGGCAAGGGGTGGTACGAGTGGCCACTCTACCACATCCCCATCTTCATGGGGATATCCTTCATCGCAATCACCCTGATATTCGTCCTGGGCGGTTACCCGTTCGTCCCGTCGCTGATATTCTCGATGGTACTGCTATCCACCACGTTCCTGCTGGGGGCAATCGCCGTCAGGGTGATGGGAGAGACTGGTATCGAGCCTGTCTCGGGGACTTCCTTCATCGTCCTTCTAATGCTCTTGCTAATCTTCTTGAACCTCGATGTCGGTCTTACAAAGGAGGAGTCCATCCTCATGTCACTGGTTGGGACGACGGTGTTCGGATCCGCGATCAGCATGAGCGGCACGGTTGTCGGGGACTACAAGAACAGCCTGTACATCGGTAACAGGCCATATCACATCTCGAAGGGCAACATCATGGGAGTAGTCCCCGGGGCCATATTGGGGGCCGGCGTGGCGATTTTCCTGTCCAAGCTGCTGGCGGACGGGACCATAGAGCTCCTCGCCCCCCAGGCAAACGCCTTCGCTTACTTCACTACGATACTGGCCGAGGGCCAGGGTAACTGGAGCGCCCTCCTGATAGGGATGGCACTGGGGGCCTTCGCGGAATGGGCCACTGGGATGGGGACCTCTTTCGGACTGGGGATGTACCTCCCAACGCCCGCAACCTTCCCGATGCTAATAGGGGGTGCATACAGGTCTTGGTGGGAGGAGCGCAGGCTCAAGCCAGTCGTAGAGTCAGTGAGGAAGGAGGAAGGCGGTCCAGCTGCAGAGAAGAGGAGCGCACAGATGCTCCTTCTGACCTTCATGATCGCAGCCGGGGCGCTCACCGGAGAGGCATTCTACGGCGTCGAGGCAGCGGTACTAGCCGTGCTCGACGAACTCTCCATCGGTGGTCAGGCCCTCTCCCTATACTCGTGGTGGCCATACGCCAGACTCGGCAGCTTCGTGATGATCAACGTCCTATTGGGCGTCTTGGTATACGCCCTGTTCAGCAAGGCCGGAATAATCGGAGGAGGGAGTTCCGGTGGCCTTCCCCCTGAGAAGATAACGGTCAGGGGACCTGCAAAGCCGAAGAAGGGCCTCATCGAGGTCCTGGATGCCGAGTTGGCGGATTGAGATGGTCGGAACAAGGTCGGCTCCCACCAGTGCATGGATCATCCTCTCGATAGCCGTCTTGGCAGTCTCCAGCGCCGGCGTAGTCCTCCAAGAGATGTCCGACGTCCCGCCCATCTTGAGGGCTGCATGGAGGATGCAGGGAACTGCCCTGGTTCTCCTCCCTGGGTTCCTGTTCCAGGCCTACAGATCCTCCGATCTGGACATCACAAGGAACGACCTCCTACTGGTCATTGCTTCAAGCGCATTCTTGGCCGCTCACTTCGGCAGTTGGGTCTGGTCCCTCGACAACACCAGCCTCGTACACAGCCTACTTTTCGTAAACACCCATCCTCTCGTAGTGGTCGCAATCATGCCCCTAATGGGGGAGGCGGTACGGAGGGGGCACCTTGTGGGCGTGGCACTGGGATTCGCAGGTGCAACGATTGCACTGATGGACGTCGGGGACGGTGGCCAAGTCACCATAGCAGGGGACTTCTCCGCCTTCATAGGTGCCGTAACCGTTGTCGGTTACATCCTGATCGGGCGGCACCTTAGGTCCGATCGGAGGATGCCGATATTCGTTTACGCATTCCCCGTGACATTGGGGGCCGGGGTCTGGCTTTCTGTCGGGACATTCCTGTTCGAGAGCTCATCCATTAGTTCCATCAACCCCACTGAGTCGCTCTTAGGGTGGGCAGACCCAGAATGGCTCGCATGGGTCGCATACCTTGCACTTGGCCCAGGACTCTGCGGACATACGGGCGTAAATACGGTTCTTCGGTGGATTCCTCCCATAGTCGTGTCAATCGTTCTTCTGATGGAACCCGTACTGGGCGCAATAATCGGCCTGCTGCTAACTGATGATGTGCTGATAGGCGCATCGACCGCAGCCGGGGGCCTCATGATGATGGCCGGGGCAGTCATGGTGACGATGCAGGAGACGGGGCAGAATTCATCTGAATCGGATTCATAAACGCACCACCTAGCGAACAACACATGAAATTCCCAGTGCTCCTGACAAACGACGACGGCATCCACTCTGCTGGCTTGCAGGAACTTGCTTCCGCACTGAACGAGCGGGGTCACCCCGTTGTAGTCCTAGCTCCGCTCACCGAGCAATCAGCAGTTGGGATGAAGCTAACACTACGTGATGGCATGTCCTTCGAGGAGCATACAGAGATAGCAGACAGAATCAGGACCAAGGAGGACGTGCCACTACGAGTCTTCTCGCTGGATGGCTCGCCATGCGACTGTGTAATTGTGGCAATCGACGGGGGACTGCGATCATGGGCCCCTGAGATAGAGCCTTGGTTGTGCATCTCGGGGATCAATCGGGGACCAAACCTCTCAGTGGACGTGCTCCACTCGGGAACCGTATCAGCTGCTCGCGAGGCAGCGCTGTACGGGTTGCCCTCACTGTCAGTGAGCCTTGCAACATATTCTCACGAGGACTACTCCCAGTCAGTCGAAGCAACCCTCGAGGTCATCGAACGCCTTTCCGGATTAATCGTGGGCAAGCCAGAAAACATCCTTAGGCCAGACGGCTCAAAGAAGAGGCCCTCGGATGATGCCAAATCCATCGGGGCGTGGTTCCTACAGGGAAACATGTTCCTGAATCTGAACATACCGGAGAATTGGGGGGGAGAATTCCAGACCGTCCCACTCGGGGCTAGGTGGTACTACAACGCAACCGACATGTTGGACAAGGAACCCGTTGGCGTCGCTTTCGAGGTTGGGGCTGCACGCATAGTCGACGAAGACATAGAAATGACCGATTGCAATGCTATTTTGTCAGGCCATGCAGCCATCACTCCTCTGGCAAGCTGGCCTCAGAACCACCCTCTGGGAATTCCTCAGGCCATAATGGAGGCTTCCACGATTGGCGACTCAAAGGGAATGCCAAAATGGATCTAGACGCTATCCATTAGGTGATGCAGTATGGCTATGCACGAATGACCCTGCAACCACCTCTCGCCAAGTGAAAGGGAGGGTATGCCTCGTAATTGGACCAAGTCTTCCTCATTCAGTGGCCTGTCATCAGAGAGTACGAAACCGAGGCTCTCTGAGAGGGGTAGGCTATGGAAACCCCCTCCCTCCGCATCCAGGACAACGGGACAGACGCCCCTTGAATCCCATTCTTTCAGCGTATGTTCCAAGCCACCTCCGGAATGCATAATCCCACTGGAGAACTCTTCAAAATGACCTCTTGGAGGGACAGGTCGCTTCATGATGCCCTTTATCTGGCCAGCAATCGACCTCTCATCCGGCCTAACTCCACCTAGTTCAGTGCCATCGAACCAAATCCTCCTTTCCGGCCCCTCGCCACCCAGAAGATGCAGCATCACCTGACTTTCTTCCCTAATTCCATGCGAGACGAACAGTGCTGCATTTACAGCTCTGACGAGGACATCCATCCTACCACCAGAGCCCGCTAGGTCATTCAGGTTCAGAGCTCCCGAACTCGGTGCTCTGTGACCAATGATAGCAAACCATCTTTCCAGCAAATCACCCCAGATCGAGCTCATCGTCGAGCCCCATCATGGACTGCATCTGACGTCTCATCTTCCTGTCTCCTCGGAATCCGCGCATCATCTTCTTGCTCCTGTTCCACTGGTTCAGAAGCTCCTTTACCTCCTTCTCCTCACAGCCAGAACCACGCGCAATCCTCCTGATTCTGCTAGATTTAAGCAGAAGTGGGTCATCCTTTTCTTCCTGGGTCATGGAGTCCATCACTATCCTATACTTGTCGAGATTCGATTGCATCTGCCTCTTCTGGGCCACGCTCATACTCCCCATCCCCCCGAACATCGTATCGGGCAAGTGGGAGAGCACTTTGTCCAAGGTGCCAATTTTACTCATCATTTCCATCTGGGCATACATGTCGGTCAGAGTGAACCTTCCAGACATCAGTCTCTTGGTCAAACGCATCGCTTCTTGCTCGTCAAGGTCCTCTGGGGCTAGGTCAATCAGGCCCTTGATGTCCCCCATCCCTAGTAGTCTGGAGATGAACCGATCAGACTCGAACTTCTCGATGTCCGCTATTCTTTCCCCCTCTCCGACAAAGACAATCGGTGCTCCTGTAGTGGAAACTGCGCTTAGCGCCCCACCTCCTCTTGCAGTTCCATCTAACTTGGTCACTATCGTCCCAGTTACCCCTACTAGTTCGTGAAAAGTCTCTGCCATAGGGCCGGCTGCCTGCCCGACCTGTGCATCAATTACAAGGAAGCGTTCTGAGGCATTGGCAATCTTAGCAATCTCCAGAAGCTCTTCCTTCAACCCACCATCCAGGCTGTCTCTGCCAGCCGTGTCTATGATCACTACATCGGCAGTTCCAACCTTCCTCAAGCCATTCCTGACTATTTCCGATGCAATCTCGGATCCAGGCTCACCATAGACTTCTACTCCCGTTCCTTCAAGCATCTGACTCAATTGCTCGTAGGCCCCGGGTCTATGCACATCAGCTTCGATTACTGCTACCTTGGCACCATGGCTCCTTCTCCACCAATCAGCAAGTTTGGCAGTCGTAGTCGTCTTTCCTTGCCCATAAAGGCCAACCATGAGGACTGTCTGGTTATGGGGCTTAATCACCCTAGCAGGCCCCAATATCCTGACTAATTCGGAATATACCAGATTCATGGCATGAGTCTCTAACCTAACTCCTGGCCTAGGCTCTTCCTCTACCATCCCTCTTTCGACGCGCTCAGTTAGCTCCTTTGCCTGCCTGACATTGAAATCCGCCTCGAGAAGAGCCCTTCTGAGTGATTTACTTAGCTCCTTCACAGTCTCCTCATCGACCTTCCTCTTGCCCTTCAATAGTCCAATGGAACTCAGAACTTTACGCTTGAATCCCTCCAGTGCCATGAGTTTCGGTAGCAATCGTGTGGTTTGAACGTTGTCTGAGAAGGGGGTGCCTCTACCTCTCAATATCCGCTGTACTGAAAGGGGGATCTGCGTGGGGGAGATATGGCAGAGGCCCCCATAGAGATGTGGGAGATGCAAGCTGCCTTTGCAATCGGACTACTAGGGATTTACTTCGGTTGGCGAGGCTCGCTAGCTAAAATGACCGGATTTTACGATCTGTCTGGTGCGGTAAAGACATTGCTTTTTGGAATTGTTTCCGGTGTGCTCGCTGCATCCGCCATTGATGTTCTGATTTTATCTGAAGTTCGAAACGAGACACAGAACATAATCTCTCTTAGCGCTATTGCACTCGTAATTGCTCTGGCTGAGTCATCCTTCTCACTTTTCGTTCTCGGCCGCTCTAGAACCGTCGGATTGAGGGCCTGCGCCCCATACGGGTGGACCCTTGGATTGGGTTTCGGGGCAATGCGCTCCGCACACCTCAACGTTAGGCTGTTCGACCCGGTCGTCTGGGAAGGCACCGGATTCAACATACTAAACATCGCATTAGCATGCCTTCTGACGGTAGTGACCTGTCTCGGCCACGCATCAATAGCAACATGGCAGGGATCAAGGATAATCGAGAATAGTCGCTTCCGTCCATTGATTTACGGCTCTATCGCTCGTTCGGCCCTTATCCTGGCCACAGTATTGGCGGTTTTCTTCCCTCCATCGCTTGCCCTAGTAGCCCCAATAGTGGTTTGGGCATGGTTCCCGGCCCAGGAATCATGGTTGCCATCGGGCCTAACTCCAGCTGCCAGACAGGCATACAGGCGAACAATCCGGCAAGCCGACATTAACAAGTCCAGGGCAGACAGCAGAATTAGGGGAAAGCCAGTGGAATCAGAGGAATAGTGCCAGAATTAGGCAATTATTGGAGATTTTCAGACTTGGCGCAGGATTATATCCAATTCACATATTCCTTTGTCCGAATGCGAGTCATTATCGCAGGTGCCGGCGAGGTCGGCCGTGGTGTCGCCGCAGCACTCCGAGGTGAGAAGAGGGGGGTTGCGATGATTGATCCGGACCCCAATGCTATCAGCGAGTCACAGTCTTTGGATTGTCTTTTGATAACAGGAAACGCACTTTCCAGGGATTCTCTGGTCCGTGCTGGAATTAGTGATGCTGAGATCATAGTATTCGCGACAAATGATGACAATGTGAACATTCTAGGTTGCGCATTCGCAAAGCGAGTTTTCAGTGAGCAGGTAGGTGATAGGACAGCCTCGGGGCTAATAACGATAGCAAATGTCAGGGACTCCGAAATTACTCATCCAACGCGAGGAGCTGGACCTCTGGAGAATTGGGCCCGAACAAATTTCGTCGTCTCACCCTCAACTGATGTTGTCGAACAACTGATCTCCGGTTTGGTCGCCCCCTCCCTGTCAGATGTAATCCCACTCGGAGACAATGCATGGATTGTCGAGTCGTCGGTCTCCCTCTCTTCGCCAATTATAGGTTCCACAATCAATGATGCAAACTCACAGGGCAGCAAAGATCCAGACTTCCCGAGAATTATCGCTATGAAGACCAAGAGTGGCAAGGGGAGGATAGTTTCTGGGAATGAGATTATCCAAGAGGGAGACATGTTGGTGTTCGTAATCGGCTCAACAAATTTCTTTGGCGAAGTCTCCAGGATGGTAGGAGACATAGACTCAGAGATGCCGGAAAAGCCTACAGTTGCCGTTTTCGGAGCAACCAGCTTTGGCAGTAAATTGGCAGAGCATTATCTCAGCAAGGGATCAAATGTAGTAATCATCGAACCAGACTTGGACGCTGCTAATGCAATAGTTGGCTCTCGAATAGGGGTCAACAAACGACTCGACGTCATTCATGGCGATCCGCAGGATGAAGACTTGCTACGAGAGCTTGCAGTCGAGGATCACGATATCGCAATTTCCACATTGAGTGATGATAATCTTAACATTTCAATAGCAATGAGGACCTTCGACAAAGGAGTTTCCAGAACTGGATTAATTCTGAAGGACAGAGCGCTGGTCGAAGCAATCCAAAGAATAGGACTTAGGCCCGTAAGTAAGAGAAGGGTGGCAGTAAAATCAATTCTAAAGGCGATTCACATGCATGTTCCCGGACTCTACGAGCCAATCCCCAGAATTCCATCATTGGTTTCGATGTCCGCGGAGATAAACTCCGGGAGCTCTTTGTTGGAGAGGGAATTACGAGAGGTTGAAAATCTACTAGGGGCGAATCTAGTCATGCTAGAGAGGATGAGAGATGATGGGAGTTTCCAGAATGTCATGGAAGAAGATATCGGCTCATTGCAAGAAGGGGATCGGATATACCTAATTCTAGAAATTGATGATGTAGGGAAGGCTGAGGAAACGCTACGGAGTTAGTATGCGCTGGGAAGTGGTGAGCCTAGTTCTTGGATGGACAATTGGCTTGGTTTCTCTGCCATTAGTATTCGTAGCGATGTACAGCCTATATGCAGAGGGGCTTGAACCAGCAATTCGCACATTCGCACTTCCGGCGATAATTTCCATTTCAGCCGGATACGTTCTAGTCTTCAGGTCCCGCCTTTCTGATCCATCCGCCAGAGTCAGAGATCGAGAAGCCTTTGCTTCCGTTGCCTTGGGTTGGATTCCAGTCGTAATTGTTGGATCCCTCCCTCTATGGCTGGGAGGGATGTTTCATGGACCATTTGGGGGGTACTGGCATCCGGGGCAAGATAATTCGATTAGCCAGATAATGTACGGGTTACTGCATTCTTGGTTCGAATCAATGTCGGGCTTCACAACCACGGGTGCATCGATAGTTGACCCAGCAACAAGTCCCGTATGTGGGTCTGGACTTCTGGGAGTTAACGACTTCGAGGGGGATTGTCTAGGTAGCCAGAGGAAGAGCCTCATTCTCTGGAGGTCGATTTCCCAGTGGATAGGTGGGATGGGGGTCATAATGCTGGGTCTCTTGATTTTCTCTAGGGCCCTTGGTGGAGGAATGGCTCTTGCGAGAGCCGAACTCACTGGTCCGTCAGTCTCTAACCTAGGGACGACCTTGGAAAGCACTGCTAGAAAACTATGGGCGATTTACGTCGGTCTCACCCTGTTGGAAGCGGTCTTACTTTTCCAGTTCACTAGGATGGATGCATTCGACTCAGCGAACTATGCCCTAACTACAATGCCATCAGGAGGTTTTGGAACTACGGATGGGGGCATTATGGATTTCAATGACCCACTCATAGAGTCCATTGTCATGATTTTCATGCTCCTGACTTGCATTAACTTCAGCCTACTATACTTTGCATTCTCCGGGAGGTCGAATGAGATTTGGAAGGATGAGGAATTGCGGACATACCTACTCATCGTGTTCATAGCGTGGATTGCCATGGCAGTGAACATCCACAGCTCCGAAGAATTGGGCTATGGGGTTCTGGAATCCATCCGGCACTCAATCTTCCAGGCGATTTCCATTACCAGCACTGGATTTTCTAGTGCCAACTTCTCGGAATGGCCAGTTTTCAGCCAATTTGTCTTACTTCTATTGATGATCATCGGAGCCAGTGCGGGCTCTACGGGAGGGGGCCTTAAGGTACTAAGAATCAGGATCGCATTCGAACTCGCTAAGAGAGAGGTGATGAAAATAATCCAGCCAAGGAAGGTGGTAGCAATCCGATTTAACAGGTCAGTAGTGGATGAGGAAAGGGTCTGGATTATTCTTGGGATGGTTAGCTCGTGGTTGGTTCTAGTCACTGCATCCATGCTGACCATTTCTTTCCTTGAGCCAAATCTGGATATGGACGATGTGCTTTCGGTCTCAGTCTCACTTCTTGGGAACACAGGCCCTGCATTGGGTGATTTCGGACCTTCCGATGCAGCCTCTTCATGGGCATCACTTAGCACTCCGTCCCTGCTCGCCTCTACAATTCTGATGTGGCTCGGGCGTCTTGAACTACTAACGGTCCTGGTCCTACTGCACCCAAGAACATGGGAATCGGACTAGCCGAACCGGTCTAGGGTGGTCTGGGGTCGCTCATCTGATTCCTGTGCCCCCTTGTCCTTTACCACAATCTCTTCTACTAATTCTTCATCTCCCTCGAATGATTTGAAGATCTTCTTTGCCCTCTTGTCCGACTTGGGAATCCCATGCATAGCTAGGTGATCATCGGCCTCTAGGCCGAGCCTCCTAGCAACACTGAAGTCATCCTCCGAACCACCTAGATTCTGATTGTGAATCGCCAGAAGCGTTGGCCACAGGTCCTCCCTTATCGAGGCCTTGCTGGCCCCAATCGATTCAGAGAGTCTGGAAATGAGCCCGCCTGTCCTCCAAGACTCGCCCCCCCTCCTCAAGAAGTCTGGGAAGCTGATGTAGATTTCACCATCACTTTTTGGATTGTATTCGGAAGCAATGGCTTGCACCGGTAGTGCTGAACCCCAGTACCACGATCTGAAAGCGCGATTGGAGTATTTTGTAGCGAGAAAAGAATCTGCACTGCACATGGGGTGGGATATTTTCTCTAAAGACTCGCCATTCATTATCGATTGATTGTTCCAAGAGAACCATGCTAGCATCTCGTCCGGGTCCTTGTCGGAATTACGGACTATCTCGGATGCAATCGCGCCCGAAGGGGATTTGTACGCTTTCTTCAGCGACTTGAAAACATCCACCTGGGAGTCCCTAAGAACGACATCCGTGAGGTTTTCGACCGCTCTCATGTCGATATGGCCATCAGAGATATTTGACAGTGATTGCAGATCTCTAACTAGCGCCCTAAGATCTCCCGGGTTGTCATCGATGAGTGCGTCGAGGGATCCTGGGTCAATCCCAATTCCCTCTGAGTCCAATACGCTCAGAGCGACTCTCCTAAGGTCAGACCTTTCCACCCTCTGGAAGATTACATTCTCAGACGATCTTAGAACCCTGTCTCTGTTAGATCTCCAATTCCCGCCCCTTCCCCAAAGCCTCATCGGATCGTTGCAAGTCATGATCACAGGATGCTTCGTGCTCCTCAGCAGGTTGAGAAGCTCTGCCTTGCCCCCCGAGTCTCCCTTTAGGGTGGCAACTTCGTCGTCCATGCTCATTGTTTTGTGAATTCTTTCTTCGGAGATTTTCGCGAATCCCCCACTTAGGTGATCGACTTCGTCAAGTAGAATCACCGTCCTCCCGATAGGCCTCGAAGTTGTGGCGAATTGGTCCAATGAGAAATTCTGCGATCCTCTAGTCGCAGATCCCCTTATCGCAGCCGCGTTCCTCTGTTCCGAAGCGTTAAGCTCTACAACTGTCCAACCCCTTTCCTTGGCCAGTGCGTGGGCTAGCGTGGTTTTTCCAACTCCTGGGGGGCCTGAGAGAAGCAAACCCCTCTTTTTTGGAATCTTTCCATCAGACCAACTATCCAGCCAAAACCTGACTCTTCTCAGTTTGTCGCCATTGCCTTCCATTTCCGATAGTGACGTCGGACGATAACGTTCGGTCCAGTCATACGGCGACAAATCCACGCCCATGGGGCTATTTCCCCTCGGCACCTCTTGAAGATTAGCCTAGAAGAGTGACTCCAAGGATCTCGAAACAAGACACTTCTTCAGCGATTCGACATCCACTCTCACTTGCTTCTGATCATCTCTCCTTCTGATAGTTACCGTCCCATCATCGATAGATTGGTGGTCTACTGTAACGGCCCATGGTACCCCGATTTCGTCCGATCTGGCATATCTCCTGCCAATCGATCTGCTGGTGTCTATTTCCGCAATTACTCCTGGGGTGGAAGAAACCTGACTCAAAATCAATCTCGCCATTTCGCCCATTCCGTCCTTGTCGAAGAGTGGCAGTATTGTTAGGTCGTATGGGGCCACAGAAGAATCAAGGGACAGGATGGTGTAATCCTCATCTTCCTTCTCCAGCTCTATGAAATTATGATCCAGGATGTGCCAGATAATCCTGTCAATCCCGAAAGCCGGTTCGATCACGTGAGGCGTGAAGTACTCGCCCGAAACCACCGAGTCGTGGATTTTCCTAGTCACCATATCCTCTTCCACAGTCACGCTCTCCCCATTGGAAAGCGTGAGGGAGAAAGGAAAATCTTCTGGAATTTCATCGAGTTCTGAGAGCGCTAGACTAACGTCTGCAGCCTTCTCCCTGAATGCTGGCCCTAATACCGATCCGACTGGGCTTAACACCTCCCTACTATTCTTTACCGGTACGTCAAAGCTCCTCCAGCCCCTGAGAAGACCAGATTTAGAGAACTTCTCGTGCGACTCCAGATCATGGCACGTCCTATTGGCTATTCCAACAACCTCTATCCATCCGTGCTCGCCATTGAGTTCACAATCCCAGCAGTCAGATGCATAATGGGCCATCTCAGAACTAGAATGTTGCCTGAATCTGGTCTTTGAAGGATCAATCCCCACATCTTCTAGAAACTGCATCGTCATCGCAAGGAACCAAGCCACTGTTGGATGCTTCACAATTCCACTTTCTAATGCTTCACTGAATGTTACGTCTTTCTCTCCCGCATTAGGTCCTTCTGGATCCGGAACTATCCGGACGGCATCGGGCCACCTGCTTAAGTCGGTGACCGGAGGATCCTTAGGATCTATGAAGTACTCCAACTCTGCCATATTGAATTCTCTAAGTCTAATCATCCCTTGGCGCGGACTAATCTCATTCCGGTACCCCCTCCCAGTTTGCATTGCTCCGAAGGGTAGCCTCTGTCTGAAATGACGGTATAATGCCGGATAAAGCATGAACATTCCCTGAGCAGTCTCGGGCCTCATAAAAGCAACTCTCGACCCCCCCATCGCTCCAATACTAGTTTGAAACATCAGGTTCATCGGACTCGCCTTCTTCCAATCATGTGCATCACAGCTGGGGCATTTCACCATCTTATCCTCTATCAAATGATCAAGCTCTGCAGAATCTAGAGTATCCGGGTTATCATGAAATCCGCCCAGTAGATGGTCACTCCTGAATGCTCCTCCGCAAGATTTGCATTCCGACATCTTGTCATTGAACTCACCTACGTGACCACTCGCCACAAGTACAGATTCAGGGGTAATGGATGGCGAATCAACCTCCACAACGTTGGGGATACTGCCCCAGTGATCAATCCAAGAATTTACCACTCTTCGCTTGATTCTAGCACCCACCGGACCATAGTCTACTAGGCCAGAAACCCCTCCGTAAATCTCGAAGGACGGAAGAACAATCCCTCTCCTACGGAGTAGGGATGCCAACCTTGACATCCTGCCATTGTCTTCCATATAGACTTACGACATCCAATTTTGGTTTTCAAGCCATCCTAGTCAAAAGGAGGTTTACCTTGTTTGGAGCACCATGACTGCCAATTCCCATAGATAATCCCAATATCGGGGAGGTTTCTGAGAAGCATTCATTTACGCAATCGATACCCTGAATCGCAAGGTGGTTACGAAAAAATGCCAGAAATAACGTATGTTTCAGAGATTTCTGAAACTGAAGACATTCTGGCAAAACTCTCCCCTCCGGTTAGAAACTGGTTCCAAGACAAGTTCCCCGATTTCACAGAACCCCAGAAAGTTGCTATTCCTCAGATCCTATCTGGGGAGCATTTGCTACTTTGCTCTCCAACGGGATCAGGAAAGACATTAACCGCGTTTCTCTCAATTATCGATGACTTGGTTAGAAAATCAGTCGCCGGTAAACTACCAAACACAATACAGTGCATCTACATCTCCCCAATAAAGGCCCTAGCAAACGACATTCAGAAGAATCTCATAGGGCCACTAACCGAAATAAAGGAGAGATACCTTCCGGGAAGAGCACAGGATATCAAGGTTGGACTCAGAACCGGGGACACCCCTCAGAAGGAACGAGAGAGGATGCTCAGAAAACCTCCGCACATACTCATCACAACTCCGGAATCATTGGGCCTAGCACTTGCATCGAAGAGGTTCAGGCCAATCCTGAATGACTTGAAATGGATGATTATCGACGAGATGCACTCGCTCGTCCCTACAAAGCGAGGGACTCACCTTTCATTGAGTCTAGCTCTAATGGATTCCGTGGTTGAGTCTGAAGTTCAGAGGATTGGAATCAGTGCTACAATGGAACCCCTCAACGATGTAGCTGAATTTCTTGTTGCCAGTGATCCTAGGGAAGATCAGCAAAATCAGCAGAGAGTATCGATTGCTAAGATTTCCGGGTCCAGGAAACTCGACCTTGACATCATTTTACCCACTCCAAGATTCACTTCGGTCCCAGTAAAGGAGATTCTGGATCACAATATTGACAGGATAAAGGAATTAGTGGAGGCCCATACCACTACTCTGGTTTTCGTTAACACCAGGAACATGACCGAGACCTTCGTTCAACGCCTGAAAGTTGCAGGGTTAGCTGGGGTGGAGGGGCATCACGGATCGATGGACAAATCAATCCGCCTAGACGTCGAGCAGAGACTAAAGGATGGAAAACTGAGGTGCGTAGTATCTTCTTCAAGCTTGGAAATGGGGATAGATATCGGTTCAGTTGATCTGGTCATACAAGTGGGATCACCCGGTTCGATAGCTACCGCGCTTCAGAGGATAGGTAGGGCAGGACACCAAGTCGGAGGACTCCCAAGAGCTCGATTCCTACCAACTTCGTCCCATGACTTGCTTGAGATAGTGGCTCTGCAGAATGGAATCCTCTCTGGAAATATGGACCTTCTGAAGTTCCCTCAGAATTGTCTAGATGTACTGGCCCAATTCCTAATCGGATTGACAATAATCCGAGAATGGGACATAGATGAGGCATACGAGTTAGTTCAAGCTTCATGGCCTTATCGCAATCTACCCTATGATGACTACATCGAGGTCCTAGATCTTCTTGAAGAAGAGAGACGAATTTGGGTTGATTGGGAGGATAATAGGTTTGGAAAGAGAGGCTATGCCCAGATGATTTACTACACCAATATAGGGACCATCTCTCCAGACAATAACTACCTTGTTTTCACTTCAGACGGAACTCTAGTTGGGCAGCTTTCATCATCGTTTGTCTCCAGTATGAGAAACGGAGACGTCTTCCTCCTGGGGGGCTCGACATATCGAGTTGCCAATGTAATTGGGACTCGAGTCAATGTAACCCCTGCTACTGGATTCAGGCCCACAATCCCATCTTGGACAGGCGAGGCCATGAGCAGGACGAGCGAACTTAGCAATGAGGTTCTTAGTTTACTGAGCATCCTCTCCCTGCAATATCGCACAGGTAGCTCCATTACTCCATTCTTGGTCGATGTTCTGAAGCTCAATAAACCCGTAGCAAACGCTCTGTCTCAGTTCCTTGATGAGCACTCGGCTACTACTTTCCAAGTACCATCTCAGGATAGAATTCTTGTGGAGCAAGTTGAGGCTCCCCTTCCAACGTATGTCGTTACTACGTGTAGGGGTCGAGCATTCAATCTGGCATTAGGCTACCTCTTTGCCGGAATGGCTACTCGAGACGACATTATTGTGCACGAACTCTCCTTTGATGAGAATGGCTTTATGGCAAAATTGAGCCATGAGGTGGAAGTCTCCTTAATTCCAGAGGTGTTTCGTGGCAAGGGTAGTGAAGAAATTCTGAACAAGTACCTAATCGACTCCCAACTATTTGCAAAACGCTTCCGGGAAGTTTCATCCAGGAGCATGCTCAATCCTCGTAGAATTGGGGCCGAAGAAGTCAGCCCGAAGCAATTCCAGGTCAAAGCCGAGCAGATAATGAATAAGCACAGGCAGATGGAAGATTCAGTAATTGTCAGAGAGGCGATGAATGAAATCCTATCTACTGACCTGGGGATGGATCAACTCAGGGAATTCATGGGGAGGATGGATTCTGAGGACGTTCGAATTGTTCACCGGAGGGTCAAGATCCCTTCTCCATTGGGGCTGACCCTCTTCATGTCCTCATTCGAGGATTTGCTCTCCCTCAGAACTAGGGCCTATCTGATCAAAGACGTCGATCCCGAGATACTCAGAAGACTCCTGGGGGCAAGGTCACTCGCTACAGAGCTAGATAAGGAGAAGCTAGCAGATTATTATCAATCTAAGGTTTCCGCCCCGACAAATCCCAATGAATTGCTTAGGCTGATGGACATGGGCGGGGGTCTTGAGAGGCAACTCACACACCCCCTATACAGCGATAAATTGAAGGAAATTGGATTTGAGACTCTGAGATCATGGGTCCATGAGCTTGCAGAGAGGGGTTTGATTACCAAGGTCCGTGGAACCGGCCTCGAAAAGATCGATGACAAATGGTTCTCCATGAGGATGACCGAAGTCCACGGTACACTAGGGTGCCTAGCAGTCGCTGGAGCAGCTGAGATGGATGATCTGAGAGAACTCTATACTGGTGGCCTGAGTTATGAGATAGCGGAGAATTTCGCAGGAGGAAAACCCTCTAGTTGGAAGCAAAAAACCCTATCTGACCCGATGGACTGTCTAAGGTTGAAGCTTCTCGACATGCTGGGCTCAGAAGGCCCTCAGACTATAGAATCACTTAGTGACAGGCTTCCATTCCCTATTGCCCAAGTCGAGTCAGTGCTTCAGGAACTAGAGATGAGAAACCTCGTCTCAATCGGCTTCTTCACCCAGACCGAAGAAGGTGAGTTCATCCTTCGAATCGATGAATACAGGATTACTGGGGGCGAATTCAATGTCATCGACTATCGAACACTTCAGACATTGATTCTCAACAAGTCATTCTCTAGTTTCGAAGAACCAGCAGACGCGATTCGCAATCTAACTTTCGTGCAGAGGAGGGAAGAGCTGCTGCATAGGGTCAAAAACTACAGATTCCGGGATTGGAAGGACATAAAACACGATTCTGACATCTTCAATGGCCGCCTTCTCCACAACAGAGTCGGATACACCCTTAGTGAAAAGCTGCCGATGCTCATGGGGCTGCGATCCGAACCATGGTTTGGCCCTCTGGAGGAAGAGCTGATAGAGAAAATCCCTGAAGCGGGAATATCCAGAAATGACCTATTCTCAGATTATCCGAAGGGTAAGGAGAATGCACACATCCAGAGGAGTCTTAAGTCCGCCCTGTCGAATATGGAACGTCAATTAGTGGTTGCAAAACAATTCGTCGACGTGCCCAACAGGAAGAGGTCAATGGCAATTTTCAAGAGATTGCATGGTAGAATCAAACCACTTCCATTCGATAAAGCACTGGCCGAGCTAATTTCTAGGGTCGGACCGGTTCGCCTCCATACCCTGAGGTTATTTGTTTCGCGACCGGTAGAAGAGTTAGCCGACACACTTCGAGAACTGGAGAGGAGGGGGGCGATCGCCAGGGTCGTCGCACTACAACCCGACCCAACGGACTACTATTCCTCACATGAGGATGCAGAACGCCTACTTTCGCCAATTCCAGAGGACAGGAAGATGCGGATTCTTTCCCAGTCGGACCCTTTCAGTAGCCGATTCATCCAGGAGGTCCGTCTCCTCCTCAAGCAAGGTTGGTACTATCCTGTATTCAAGGGCGTAGACCCAATTGGGCGAGTGCTGATGTTCGTAGTTAACGACTATCTTGAAATCAAGGACATAAATATCCCACACTCTTATCTGGATGACTTCAAGGAAACCTTCGCAGAATTGCTAGAGAACTATCGGGACCGACTGATCGACGTTTCCGTGCTTCATGCATTCAATGGCGTACCCGTCCATGACTGCGATGACAACATTCAGCAGATTCTCTCAGAATTGGGTTTCTCCTCGATGGGCGATGGAGTGAGGTACATCAGGGGAGGGGTCGTTGAACCTCGAAATAGGAAGCAGATTAACCGGATGCTGTTCTACCACCATTCCATTCATCAGAATAGCAGGTGGGAAAATGAAACACTAGCTCTTGAGAACTCCACCGAACTACGCGACGACTTCTCCCTAAGGGGCAGGTGTGAGATGTTCCGAGTAAACCTCGATTCGATGGTGGCCGCCCATCAGTTACATCAGGGATCAAATCTGAGAGGGCACCTCGTCTGGGCCCGATACTCGCACTTCCAGAGATTGCTATCAATACGAAACGTACCTACTGATCCAGAGGACGAGGAGATTTTGCAATTCTTCAGAGACACCAATGATCCAGGCCTGTTCATGGAGAGAAATGCAATGTCTAGATCAGAATTCAGAAAACTGGTTTCCCCCCTGGTCCGAAGCGGTCATCTGATCCAAGACTACAGGGGGGGGTTCCGAACCGTCCAGCCGCTGCGAAACCTAGACTTGTGGGATATCAAGAGATCATATCTAAGAAAACTGGTGGAAGATTACCCTGTAATCACGCTCAAGCAAGTTGAGAGGCTCGCAGGATCTTCATTCTCACCTGAAGAGATTAGCGATGTAATGCATGACTTCGAGGATGATGGTACTCTGATCAAGGGCTTTCTTGTAGACGATTTGCAAGATATCTGCTGGGGGCGTCTGGATATGCTAGAGGGAATGGATAGGATTTCTCGTACCCGTGACTTGGTCATACCGCCGTCCGACCCACTGATACACTATTTCGGTAGTCTGCTGAGGGAGAGATTCGGATTCGGATCGGCATATCTGGTTTTCCACAAGGAAGATCCAATAGCTGCATTCAAGGCCAATACGAGGAATAACAAGATAGAGATTACCGACTTTGTAGGGGACTCAGAATTGGAGAAAGAGGCAATCAGGGTGATGAAGGAGTTCGCGTGGGAGCATGATATGCCTCTGTCCGGGAAGCTATTCAACAGAATCAGATCTAGAATTGTCTGAATCACCGAGACTGCCAGCAGCTCCACTAAAATTCATGATTGGCCTCATAACCCTCATTATGTGCCTATGTAGCTCTGGTAGAATATCGAAGAGTGCTATCGCCATCAAGAACATTGCAAAAAGGCTAGCCACCTTAGCAGCATAGCTGTGGGCAAAATCGAAAATCCCCATTCCTGCTAAACTCCACTCATGATATGTATCAGTCAGCCATACAATTCCTGCATTCCTGAAGACATTCAGAATATGTATAGTCGGAATTGCGATTACTAGTGCTCTAGCACGCCTCTTCCAATTTACAGAATTTAATGCCACTATCGCTCCAATGAAAACTGCCATTGACTGCAGAGCAGAGCACGCCAGTATGAAAGCCACAATAGATTCTCCATCACTATTCAACATTGGAGCGTAGAACCCCCCCTCTCCCAGCGGCTCCGTAAGAAAAAATCGATTTCCTCCCCACTCCGATACGGGGATTGCAGCCTGTCCTTCTCTTTCGATCATCATTGATCCGATTTCGTAGCTGCCAAAACCTGCAAACTCTAGCATTAATTCGGCACTGACTGCTGTAAATTGGACAAATGCCATGTTTAGATGGGGGACTCCGAAAACCAAGTAGTATGGGACCATTGACCAGACCACGAAACCCCTCAACCACACTATCGTCTCGTCCGTGGCACCTTCGCTCATCCATTCCCAGTATGAAATCGCTAGACTAGCCGGAAGTGCAGAAGCAGTCATGAAAATCAGAACTGGATCGGATATTTCCACGAAGTGCCCTGAGTACAGATAGAAAAAGAGACCAATTAGTGGCCATGAGACTATTGCGAACAACTTCGCGTGATTCTCCGAATTTCTATGAAATGAAACCGCCATCAGCAATAAACCAACAGATCCAATCAATAGTTGCATTGTGACATCGGAGATGCCGAGACTAACAGCTAATGAGCCAACCGTCGTTGATATCGGGTCCCTCATGGCATCTTGCTCTCATCAACCCGTAAATAGGATGCCCCCTTCCGAGTCTAACGTAAGTATGGGTTTCGACTTTACAGATTTTGCCGAGTCATACGCCGCATCACTAGTGGAGACAATAGAAAACCTCCCTCTTTCGGAGATTGAAAAATTCTGGATTCTTGTCGAAGCCGCGCGAAAAGATGGAGCCACCGTGCATTTCATCGGCAATGGCGGAAGTGCAGCAACTCCCTCTCACAGCGCAGGAGACTGGTCAAAGGAATTGACTCTTAGAACAATCTCACATACCGACAACGCCTCCTCACTGACTGCGTGGGCAAACGATTCCGAATTCGACAATGTATTCGTCGGGCAACTCTCTACTTTCATCAAACAGGGCGACTTGGTCGTGGCCTTCAGTGGATCGGGCAACTCTCCAAATGTAATCAATGGGATCGAATTCTCAAAAAAGAGTGGCTGTACTACTGTTGCCATAACTGGAAACTATAGGGGTCTCGGAGGGGGAAAATTGTCCAAAATCGTCGACCTATGCATCCTAGTACCTTCAGAGTCGATGGAGAGGATAGAGGACACTCAATTAGTTATTAATCACATAATTAAAGAGGCGGTAAAGTCGAATAATGGGCTGTGAGAATATGTTGCCACCATTCCGGCACGGCTCCTCACTAGAAGATCCACTAACCCTCGGAGATTTGCCTCAGATGATGAGCTGGGGGGGAAAAATTGCATATCTCGATCGCGACGGTGTCCTAAATAAGTGGAAGGATGACTACGTCAACTCGCCCGAGGAGTTGGAGTTACTTCCTAGCTCTGGAAAGGCCATCGGCTCCCTAAGGAGGATGGGATTCAGAATCTGCTTGGTTACCAACCAATCTCCCATTGGGAGGGGGATATGGGGGCACGAAACCCTAGCAGAAATTCATGATAGGTTGCAGTCCCTATTGATCAAAGATGACTCAGATGCTGAATTGGATCTAATTCTATACAGCCCCTATATGCCAGAAGACTCTTCATGGTCAAGAAAGCCCAATCCGGGAATGCTCGAAGCAGGCCGCCAACTTCTTGAAAATGCCCACAAATATCCCGGTAAGAAGACTAGCTTATCCTTCGGGGATGATTGGCTTGATAGGCCCAGCGAATTGGGTTCTTTCCTTGTCGGAGATAGAGAATCCGATATCTTTGCCGCGGATAGATTCGGCGTAAAGGGGGTTATTTGCAATTCAGATTCAGGGATTGCCTCTGTAATCAACGAGATTATTTCCAGTAGAGGGGGAGAAATCCAGTGAGGTGCAGTATCGGCCTTGACGATACCGATCACCTTGAGTCAGGATGTACCACTTACACCTTTGACCATCTTCTAAGATCAATTTGTAATATTCTAGACTGTAATATTGTCGAGAGAAGACTCGTTAGGTTATGGCCGTTTGCTAAAAGAAGGACTCGTGGCAATGGGGCCGTTGGAGCAATACTTGATTTTCCGGACAACTGTGAAGAGAAACTGGAAAAAATCTGCAATGATTGGTTTTCAGAACTGTTGTTGGAAATTAGCGAATACCCAGAATCAGAATTTCCAGCATCTCCATGCCTCGCTATTTCTTACCAATCCGTTCCCAAGAAATGGTATTGGGAAGCCGTTCGAAACAATGTCGACCCTTTCTCATTACTTCGGGAAGCTACTGATAATGAGGTAATCCTGTTCCATAATGGCTCACCCTATGGAGCAGTAGGGGCCTGTGCTGCTATTTCTTGGGAAAACAACTCTAATTCGTCATGGGAACTAATTTCATGGAGGGCCGAATCTAGGATAGGCACTTCTAGGAAAATTTCTCTCGAATCAGTATCTGAATTGGAAGACAGGTTTCCGAAAACATTCCTCAATAGAGACCCGACCAAGGATAGAGGGATGATTGCACCTAGAACGCCATGCCCAGTTCTTTATGGCATCCGTGGTTCCTCTTCCGAGGCTGTCGAAAATGCACATCATTGGCTTCAATCTAGATCAGATGTGGAATCTTCTCACTCTTTCGCAATCCATCGAACGAATCAGATTAGTGATGACCATATTGGGGGTCCGATGTCTGGAGTCGTGACATCTATTCCGAAGGAGACAAGAGGCGGACATGCGCACGTCTCCGTCTATTCTTCAGGACAAGAGGTCAGGCTAGTTGCCTTTTCAGAGGGAGGACCAGTGAATAGGCTATTGAGATCGTTGATTCCGGGGGATAGGATTAGCTGGACGGGATTGGTCTCTCCCGATGGCTCCACTCATCTTGAGAAGTTGAAATTGGATTTTCTGACTGCAAGGATATTGGGACGGCCAATTTGCTGCTCTAGGACAATGAGGAGCTCGGGTCGTGGACAAGGATTGCGATGTCGATCATGTGGCCGCAAGGAGGAAAAATTCTGGAATTGTTCCGATCCCGAGAACTCCGTAGATTTCCCCGTCGGGGCGTGGCACGAACCGGCTCCTTCCAACAGGAGGCATCTTTCCAGGCCCCTCTCGCATGGTTTGCCAGGGACAAACTGAAACGAACCGCCGTTATCCGGTGGCATGGTCGGACTTAGTGAGATTTTGGCTACATCAGTAATGGTCGCAATTTCGGGGTACTTGGTGTGGACTCTGTTGGGCATTCGTCAACGTAGGATGAAATTCGCAGCCGATGGCGGCGATGACTATAGTGGCGAAGCAAAGGAGCCTGATGCTTTGGCAAATCCCGACGAAGAAGCCCTGGATGATATGGATCAATTGCTGGAAGGAGCTGGATTCTCAATGCCAGAAGAAGAATAGTCAGTAAGGATAATCTCCCACATGCCGTGCGAGGCATGATGGCGAAGTCACAGACCAAGGAAGAGAGGATAAGCCGCAGGCCACTGCCTGAGTTCCACCAATCAGAGTCATCGGTGCTCGGCGGGGTAATGGAGGAAGGTTTCCTCAGAGTCGCCCTTGATGATGTAAACCAATACGGCCCCCATGCAATGATAATGTTGCTCTTGGTGGTGGCATCTGCTACTGCAGCAGTCCTCTTGCTAGTTTCACTGTTCTGAGATGTGTTTCCTAGCAATCGAAACCGCATTTTCCACTATCGCGACCGAAGAACCTAGATGGGATCGAGGGTCAAATAATCCAGAAATCTCTTCTTCATCGAAGTGCTCCATTATGGATTTTAAATCCCTGCAGACGTCTTCCAGATTAGCACCCCTTTCAACAGCAATCATGGAGGCAGATCTCAGTTCCTCGTGTGCTGAATCACGTGCCATCCCACGATCTACCAACTCAAGCATGAGCTTCTCAGCCATTATCAAGCCATTTTGCGACTCAATGTTATCTAGCATCCTGTCTCGATTCACAACTAGCCCAGAGAGCACCCTATCGCATTTCGAAATCACATCATCCAGGAGGATCATTGAATGCGAGAGTGTGAACCTCTCGCTCGAGGAGTTAGCAAGGTCCCTCTCGTGCCACAGAAGAGCATTCTCGAAAGAGGGGGTAATCATCGACCTAACGATTCTGGCCAAACCACATGCGTTCTCCGATGTAATTGGGTTCTTCTTATGGGCCATGGTTGATGATCCAACTTGCTTCTTTGAATCGAAAGCCTCGGCGACTTCGCCTATCTCAGTTCTCTGAAGATTCCTGACTTCTTGCAGAATCTTCTCAATGCTGGTCGCAACATTCGCCATCCATGCGACCCATTCGATGTATCTGTCCCTCCCAACAACCTGTGTGGTAGCAACAGGGATTCCCAAACCTAACTCGCCGAGAATCAAGTCCTGCAATTCTAGTGCCCTTTCTCCCTGTGCCGCTCCAGTACCCACTGCACCCAGGAATTTTCCAGTAATACACCTCAGGGTAATCTCGTCCAGTCTCGTGAGATGACGCCTCATCTCGTCAACCCATACGGCAACCTTGAGTCCGAAGGTAATCGGAACAGCCGCCTGGCCATGAGTTCTGCCTAGCATCACCGTGCTCTTCTCTCTCTCGGCTATCTCGCACATTGTCAGAATTAGTTTCTGCAAGGAATCTTTCTGAATCACTATGCTATCTTTGATTTGCAAGGCCACTGCAGAATCAACGATATCATTGCTGGTCGCACCCAAATGGACGCACCAACCCGCCTCTCCCGCCGCTTCAGCCATTGCCTTGGTCAGGGCCATGATGTCGTGTTTTGTCTCTGCCTCTAGCTCATCTACCCTATCCGCGGTGACAATTCCTGGATCCGAGATCTCGGCAATTGCATCATAGTCCTCAGGAGAAACCCTCCCCATCTTGCTATGAGCCCAGATCAAGGCCCTCTCTACTTCCAACGATCTTGCATGCCTGCCTTCTCGCGACCAGATCTCCTTGGCAACGTCCCTTCCATACCTGTAATCCAAAGGGGAAACTGGCATAACTACGAGACTTCCGACAATGGTCTCCTGTTTGAGTCTAGCGATTTCTAGAAAGCCTACAAGTTCTGGCCTTCAGAACGCCTCTGGGGGGTTTCCAGGCCGTTTCACCTTCCAGTAAGATCCTTCTGGACATGTGCGGCGCATCTAGAACTATGGTTTCGAACTCCCCCCCCTCTCCATCTAGGTTGAATCTGTGCCGCTCTGAGATTCTTCTAAGTTCCTCCAATGACGCAAAATCCAACTTCTTTCCAACCCAACTTCCATCCATCCCATCCGTTGAAACTGATGTGAAAACTACTTCGAAACCGTGCTCAACAAGGGAACTCATGTGTTCTACCGGATCCTTGTGCCAAAGTGGGCAGAATGACGCGATTCCAAGCCTTTCGCACATCATTTCTATTCTGGTCTTCTGATAGTCAGATCGTAGTGCTCCTACCACTAGACCATCAACATCCAGGGGTCCTGAGTGCATTTCAAGTCCTATTGGGCGCTCTACTCCTTCTGGCCAGTAATCACCGGGGGTCTCGCCGAGATCTTCCTCCCCACGAATTGCCATCTCAAGATCATCTATTTCGACATCCTCCTCCCCACTCGTGAATACTGGCTTCCATGAGGTCCCAATAGACGATGCTTGGAAGCTAGCAATCCAAGAATTTTGTAACTGAAACATCATTGAGTCCTCACCACGAACCAGTACGCTAACCAAAGAAACAACCTCCCAGCCCTGAAGGTCCGCCCACCAAGAGGCATATGTGGAGTCCTTTCCGCCTGAAGCCAATATTGCGACTCGCATCCTCTCACCGAACAAGCCTCACACAATGCCCGTTGGATTGAGTCTTCCCCCGACCAAGATTCATAAGAGTCCGTTATGGCATGGGGTCGATAGCGATGCAGCCGAGCGGACGAGGATATGACCACGGGGTCTCTACATTCTCCCCAGATGGAAGGCTGTATCAGGTAGAGTATGCTCGTGAGTCGGTCAAGAGAGGCACGACTACAGTCGGCCTTGTTTACAAGGAAGGAGTGGTTCTTATCGTGGATAAGAGAGTTCAGAGCAAGTTGGTAATTACGGACTCTATCGAGAAGATGTACCAGATTGACAATCATATCGGAATAACGACTTCTGGGCTAGTTGCAGATGCTCGCCAGTTGGTTGACAGGGCTAGAGTACAGTGCCAAGTTAATCGTATGACCTATGGTGACAACATCCCAGTCTCGACATTGGTTAAGAAAATGTGCGATTATAAGCAGTCATTCACTCAATATGGGGGTGCCAGGCCATTTGGTACAGCTCTCTTGATTGCTGGTTTCGATGATGATGGGGCCCATTTGTTCGAAACCGACCCATCTGGGGCCTACCAATCATACAATGCAGGTGCGATCGGTCGCGGAAAGGCAACTGCAATAGACCACTTCGAAGAGAAGTGGAAGAAAGGCCTAACTCAGAATGCAGCAATAAAGATGGGTTTGGAGGCTCTCCGAGAGTCATTGGAGGAGGACCTCAACCACGAAACCGTGGAGATCGGATGCGTGGATAAGGACGGGTACGTCAAAATGGATAGAGATACTACTTTGAAGCATCTTGCTAAGCTCTCCTGATGCCCACCATCATAAGCCAAATCCCTCTTCGGTTGCCATGGTAAGCCTTGATGATGCTGTACTCGCTCGTCTCGAAAAGGGAGGTAGTAGATACGAGATTCTCGTAGATCCAGACTTAGTGGACTTATGGAAAGAAGACAATGAATCTGTAGAAATGAGCAGTCTTTTGGCCGTCGAAGAGGTTTGGTCTGATGCCAGAGCCGGCGAGAGGCCAACTGGGGATGCCCTGGAAAAGACCTTTGGAACCTCCGAGATATCTGAATGTGCCAGAATGATCCTGGATAAGGGCAGCATCCAACTAACCACAACCCAGAGAAAGAAGATGGTCGAAGACAAGAAACTCCAGATTATCAATGAAATTGCCAGTACTGCAACAGATCCTAAGACAAAGCTACCTCACCCTAGAACCAGGATAGAAAATGCGCTGGACGAAATTAGGTTCTCAGTAGACCCATTCAAATCTACAGAGAGTCAGGTTGGAGACGCCGTCTCTGCGCTCCGACCAGTCATACCCCTGCAATTCATCACGGTTAGACTCGCATTCATGGTCCAAAGCAAGGACTACGGTACAGTGAGCCACATGCTCCGAGACTCCATTCAAAAGGAAGAGTGGATGAGTAACGGAAATTGGGTATGCGTCGTCTCTATTCCCGGTGGAATGAAAAACGACATAATCGGCAAAGTAGCTTCTCGGTCTCCAGACGTTGAAGTCAGGGAATTGGACTAATTTGCGAAATAGTAACAGCATCAACGGTTATGAACAGTGGGCCGGTGGCGCGGCCCGATAACATGACAAAAAATATTGACGCGACGAGGTCGCGAGGAAGTACGCGAGGGCAAACCCTCGTAGTGCCCGGAGAAGATCTGGGCGAATCAGAAGGCTTTGAGGCAGGTCACGGGGTGATTTCAATCTCGGGGCGACTCAAGGCTGTAAAGCAAGGAAGACTAAGGGAAAAGGGAAGCTCAATTTCGATTGAGCCATCCCACACTAGGTACATGCCTAGGCCGGGTGACCTGGTTATTGGATACATTGAGGGTTGTACTAACAACCTTTGGTTCATTGAACTAGGTGCGCCATTTAACGCCATACTCCCAATGAGCTTGGGCCCAGGGAAGGTAGACTTCGGAGGCACAAGAGCGGTTATGGATATCGGAGACGCTGTTCTCTGTAGGATACAAGAAGTCGAAGAAACACACTCAAGCGTAGTCACAATGAAAGGAATGGGGCTTAGAAAGATTAAGTCGGGTGTAGTTGAAGAGATCGATCCTCATCTGCTGGGCAGACTCATCGGAAAGGGTGGTGAAGCACTAAGAAGGCTGAAAACAGAAACAGAGTGCCGGATAGTCGTGGCAGACAATGGCAGAATGTGGATTGACGGGGAACTTGACGGAATATTGGAGGTCCGCTCAAACCTCTCGAAAATTTCTGGTAACTCAAATGGGGGGATGAACTGATGGGTGGCTATGGAGACGTCCAGATGATCGACGAAAATGGCCTCAGGATGGATGGAAGGAAGCCTGGCGACGTTAGAGAAATTTCAATAGAAACCGGAGTAATTCCAGTAGCAGACGGTTCGTGCAGGATGACTTGGGGAACTAATGAGGCCATCGTAGCCGTTTACGGCCCAATGGAGGCCCACCCTAGGAAAATACAGAGGCAGGACCGTGCAGTTCTAGATGTCGCGTACAATATGGCTCCATTCTCGACCACTGATAGGATGCGACCAGGATTCAACCGGCGCAGCAGGGAAATCAGCAAGGTGACCAAGGACGCTCTAGAAAGTGTAGTTCTTTTGGAGCTATATCCACGTTCAAAGATTCGAGTCACTATCGAGATAGTCTCTGCAGAGGCCGGAACTCGGTGCGTCGGACTCACTGCGGCTTCGGTAGCTCTTGCAGATGCTGGCATCCCTATGACCGACTTGGTCGTCAGCGTGGCTAGCGGGAAGATAAATGACGTAGTCGTCTGCGATCTAAACAAAGAAGAAGACAATTACGGAGAGGCGGACCTACCAATGGGGGTGCTGCCTAATTCTGGAGAGCTTGTTTTCCTGCAGATGGATGGTGACCTCTCGCAAGAAGAATTCCAAGAAGCATGGCAGTACAACATGGATGCTGCAATGGATGTACACAAATTGATGGTAGAGGCTCTGAAAAGAGGTGATTCTCAATGACCATCCCAATTGTCCCGAAGCTTCTCAGGGCGCATCTATCAGAACTCGCAGAGAAGGAGGCAAGGATAGACGGAAGGTCGCAGTGGGAAGGCAGGAAAGTTGAGATTGAGCATTCAATCCTCCCTAGGGCCGAGGGATCAGCTAGGGTAAGGATGGGTGACACCATAGTACTTGCTGGCGTGAAGTTCCAGATTATGCAACCCTACCCAGATAGACCAAATCAAGGGGGACTGATGTGTTCTGCAGATGTCCGCCCCATAGCCGGGCGCCATTGGGAGGCCGGCCCACCGAGTCCTGAAGCAATCGAACTTGGGAGGGTGGTAGATCGAGGAATCCGAGAGTCGGGTTGTATTGACGTGGACTCACTTTGTATCATTCCTGGCGAAAAGGCCTGGCAAGTAATCTTGGATCTGTTCGCTGTTTCAGATGATGGCAATCTCTTCGATGCCTTCGCCCTAGCAGGAATAGCAGCACTCAGGAATGCTACTGTTCCAGCAGAGCGTTTTGAGGTGGGAGAAGACTACCAACTTACGGTTTCAAAGACCCCTATAATGTGCTCCTATCACAAGGTCGGAGGGCGCTTCGTCTATGACGCATGTGCAAGAGAAGAGCTTGGAGGCGATGAGAGGATACACATCACACTGGGAGATGACGATAATGTCCATTCATTACAGAAGGGTCTAAAGGGAATTTTCTCGGCCGAAGAATTTGCCGAAATCATGGCCGATGCCAGGAAAAGGACCAAGGAACTGAGGAAACTAGTAGATTCATTGTAGGTGTAGAAATGGCAAAGAGGACTCAAAAGGCAGGCGCTACAGCTAGGTTTGGAGCCAGATACGGAGTGAGCGTAAGGAGAAGAGCAGGGTCAGCACTAGCCAAGAAATCTCGAAAATACACTTGTCCAAGCTGCCATTATCCTAAGGTTCGAAGAAAGGCTGCAGGAATCTGGGAATGCAGGAAGTGCGATCACAAATTCTCAGGAGGGGTTTGGGAACCTTACACTCGCGCTAGTGATGCCAACAAGAGGATTGTAAGGAGGTCTCTGGAAGGAGCAACTGCTACAGATATGACGGTTATCGCCCAACAGGCTGCACTCGAATTCGAAAGAAAGCTATCTGAGAGAGATTCTGATGCAGTCACAGAAGAGGAATGAATCAGTCTCGCTCGAACTGCTACTAGAGCACAACGACCCCGACTCACTTTCGTCCTCACTAGTTACAGAGGCAGATTTCTCAGAAACAAATGAGGGGATCGCCGTCCACTTGTCTACGGATTCGTTCAATGACTTGAGAGCACGCTGGAACTCTATAATGAGAGCCTTAATCGCCTCCGAGCATTCCCTAGTGGCTACAAATAGGGGGGATCAACATCGGTGAGCAAGTTACGGCAGAGGAAATACAGACTCTTGCAAGGGAGTTGCAGATGCTGAGGAACCAGATCCAGACTATCTCCTCCCAGTCTTCAGAGTACGGAATAACCATAGAGGAACTTTCCAAGCAAGATCCCGATAGGCCCATTTATCGCTCTCTCGGCAACATTCTCCTTGAGGTCGAGGATAGAAACTCTTTAGAAATCGAGTTGAAAGACTCACAAGAAGCATTGAATGAGCATCTAGCGAGACTCGTTGAGAGGGAGGCGAGTATTCGAAAGATGTACGAGGAAAAGACAGAGAATTTTGAGAGAGCGTGAATCTCCAATGGGCAATGAAGAGCCTAACTCGGATTCGATAGTAGCAGACTCAATACTCTTCAAAACCCTCCTATCGGAAGGCAAAACTGAGGAAGCTTTGGAGCTCAGTAAATCGATTCTACAAGAATCAAGAAATTTAGATGATAGGAAATTCGAGACAGAGGCCTGGATTAGGATGGAACGCGCCCTCTTAGGGGCGTTGGAAACGGGAGAAGTGGGGG
>Ga0066850_10000184_pt1 | contig 34412 bp, 39 predicted proteins | sample ETNtaG_4_FD_67282 | JGI IMG/M metagenome (GOLD analysis project Ga0066850, IMG submission 67282) | Marine microbial and viral communities from oxygen minimum zone, Eastern Pacific Ocean - ETNP201406SV67 | ecosystem: Environmental > Aquatic > Marine > Oceanic | place: Pacific Ocean: Eastern... | reverse complement strand
CAGCATCAGTATCTTCGTAATAAGCACGTACTTGCCATATAAATTCTTTGCCCATTTTAATGTGGGTTTTTATTATTTATTTTCATTAAATAAGTCATCAATTTCGGGAGACTCTTTTGGCGCATTTAAACCGAAGTGAAGCCAGGCATTACGTGTAGCAACTCTCCCTCTTGGTGTCCGCATCAGAAAGCCTTGTTGTATTAAATAAGGCTCTAGTACATCTTCAATAGTGTCGCGCTCTTCCCCTATTGCAGCAGCTAGACTGTCAACACCAACTGGCCCCCCATCAAATTTTTGTAATATAGCGAGGAGTAATTTTCTGTCCATCATGTCAAAACCATGAGCATCAACATTTAACATATCTAACGCTTCGGATGATATTTCTCCAGAAATTTTCCCGTCTGCTTTTACCTGAGCATAATCACGAACACGCCTAAGTAAACGATTGGCAATACGTGGTGTGCCACGAGAGCGGGCTGCTATTTCATTAGCTCCATTTTTCTCAATTTCGACACTAAGAATGTCAGAGGAACGGTTAACAATTTGGGTTAGTTCATGCGGAGAATAGAATTCAAGTCGTTGAACAATCCCAAAGCGATCACGTAATGGTGATGTTAATAGCCCAGCACGAGTGGTAGCGCCGACTAGTGTGAACGCTGGCACATCAAGTTTTATAGCGCGTGCAGCAGGTCCTTCACCAATCATAATATCAATTTGGTAGTCTTCCATTGCTGGGTACAGTACTTCTTCAACAACAGGACTAAGACGATGTATTTCATCGATAAAAAGAACGTCATTAGGCTCAAGATTAGTTAGTAAAGCGGCAAGGTCACCAGGACGCTCTAGGACTGGCCCTGAGGTTTGGCGCATATTTACATTCATTTCGTTAGCAATAATATGGGCTAGAGTAGTTTTACCTAGACCAGGGGGGCCAAAAATAAGTACGTGGTCTAAAGGCTCAGCTCTTTGTTTGGCCGCACCTATAAAAATATCCATTTGCTCGTGAACCGATTTTTGCCCTAGATAATCCTGTAGATTTTTGGGGCGTAAGGTATTTTCAGCCGCCACATCATTTGGATCGCTTTGAGGCGAGACTACTGTATTAGATTCAACCATATCGATACCTATTTTCTCTGCAAATGCCTGAATAAGCTAGTCAGAATAAAATTTTTATTTAAGCCTAAAAAAATGGCAATTTTATGCTTGTAAAATGACAAAATTATGGTGATTTTTTGATTTGTGTATAAGAATATTATTTTTTCACCGAATGTTTTAGTGCTTTACGGATTAATTCTTCGCTACTCATATTGTCTTCTGCAATAGCAAGCACATATCGACTAGCCTCGGATGGTTTATAGCCCAGAGAGGTTAATGCGCTTACTGCTTCATCAGCCGGAGCTGTATACGTCTTCACTTTATTGTTTTCATGGTTTATCGTTAATTTGGGCAAATTATCCAGGCGATCACGCATCTCGATGATTAAACGTTCGGCAGTTTTTTTCCCAACACCTGGTAGCTTTATAAGGCGCTCTGCATCATTATTTTGTATACATTGAGAAAATTCATCTGCCTCTATCCCCGATAAAATAGTGAGTGCCATTTTTGCCCCAACACCGTTAACTTTTATTAAGTTTCGGAATAAATGTCTTTCATTTTCTGTTGCAAATCCAAAAAGTAAATGTGCATCGTCTCGAACAACAAGGTGTGTAAATATTTCAATTTCATTCCCAATATCTGGCAAAATATAAAACGTAGTCATCGGCGCATTTATTTCATAACCAACGCCATTTACATCGAGTATTAGAAGGGGGGGTTGTTTTTTTAAAAGCTTTCCACGTAAGAAACCAATCATTGTAGTCGTCCATAGCGCATTCCACTCACGCCCTGCATACGTAATAAGCCTTCACGTGAGTTTGCATGGCATATAGCAATAGCTAATGCGTCAGCCGCATCTGTTAATGGAATTTCTTCTAAGCATAATAAGATTTTTATCATATGTTGTACTTGTTCTTTGGTAGCATGGCCCTTTCCAACACAAGCTTTTTTGACTTGATTAGCGCTGTATTCGAATAAAGCAATTTCATTCATTGCACAAGCCGTAATAGCCGCGCCTCTTGCTTGCCCAAGTTTTAGAGCTGAATCAGCATTACGATGCATAAACACTTTTTCTATGGCAATTTCATCAGGTTGGAATTTTTTAATAATTGCCGTGATTTGAATATTTATTATCTTTAACTTCTCAGCAAGTGTTTCACCTTTAACCTTAATAACACCATTTCCAATATGTTTAATATGGTTACCCTTAGATTCAATAATTCCATATCCAGTTTTTATGGAGCCAGGGTCAACGCCTAAAATTTTTGTCAATTTAATTCAGCCAAAATTTCATCAGGTATTTCTGCATTCGAATAGACTTTTTGCACGTCATCTAGATCCTCCAGCTCGTCTAACAATTTAATCATTGTTTCCGCGCTCTTTTTATCTAACTCACTTGTGGTTGAAGCACGCATGGTTATTTCTGTGTTTTGAGGATTAAACCCAGCAGCAACAATAACGTCCTTGATATCTACCAGATTATCAGGGCTGGTAATGACGTCTATAGAATTATCATCATTAGTAATAATGTCTTCGGCACCACCCTCCAGCGCAGCCTCCATAATTGCATCTTCATCAATTTTCCCCTGAAATGAAATTAACCCTATTTTTGTAAATAAATAAGAAACAGAACCATCTGTACCAAGATTACCTCCAAACTTTGAGAAAGCATGACGTATTTCAGCAACCGTTCGGTTTTTGTTATCTGTCATGGTATCTACAATTACAGCGACACCATTTGGGCCATATCCCTCGTAGCGTATTTCATCAACATTACTATTCTCATCTCCTCCTGCCCCACGCTTCACTGCGCGGTCAATGGTATCTTTGGTCATATTATTGGATAGACCATTATCAATGGCAGCACGTAATCTAGGATTAGCGCTTGAATCACTACCGCCTAATTTCGCAGCAACTGTAATTTCCCTTATTAATTTTGTGAAAAGTTTTCCACGTTTTGCGTCTTGACGACCTTTACGATGTTGGATATTTGCCCATTTACTATGACCAGCCATTGCAATTTTGATGCCCGATTTTGATGATGATGTTTATTAGAGTAGCTCTAATTATAACACTCGTACAGGAGACGCCCAAGGCAAGACTGAAAAAAACTATTTGTGTATAAAAGAGGAGCGTTCTAAAAAGTATTTTGTTTGTTGAAATGCTTTTATGGAAAACAAGAGCCCAAATGTATGTGATAACTTAAGTGTTATATGATCTATAGAACCATCAAGTTTCGTTTCTTCTACGGACACTATGCCATCGTTTGCGCTTTTAATTATAGGAGAAATAAGCCGATAAACTAGTCGGAAATTTCCAGCGATAATGCCAAGCTTATATTTATTGTCCCACTTCGGTAGTTTACCAGTTAGGCCGTTTACTATACTTTTCCCAAGTAATTTTTTACCTATCTTCAATTCTAAAAGTTTATATGCAAAAATACTTGCTTCGTTTGGTGTCCCAAGCATAACAATGTTCCCTAGATTTTTTGCGGGGTATAAATTCAAATAATGTCGTAGAACTAAACCGCCTAAACTATGACACACAACATGTATCTTCCTAGATTGAATCGAACAAATAAATTCAGAAAGTTTATGCGCATTCTCAAGCGGTGTATGTTGTGTGCTTTTATAACTAAATTGAAACGTATTATACCCACTTTTTTTGAAACGATATCTAAGTAATGACATATCCATACCATTCATAAATAAACCATGAATAAAGAGAATAGAACTAGACATAAAATAGTCGAGCATTAGGCATCATTAGCAAGCCCCGCTCTTTCATTGCCGTGCGCGAATTTAAGAAGTTTTTCTATTGAGCCTTTAGCGCGATTGATGATATTTTTTTCTACAAAGATTTCATTTTTTCCTGTTTCGAGAACATGCAATAACTTTTTTAAACTATTCATTGCCATCCACGGGCAATGTGCGCAACTTATACAGGTAGCTCCTTTCCCTGCTGTTGGTGCTTCGATAAGTATTTTATTATTAGCCACTTCATTCATCTTATGGAAAATCCCTTTATCTGTAGCCACAATAAATTCTTTTGCATCCATTCTGGCAACCGCTTTAATTATTGCTGTTGTTGAGCCAACCATATCAGCTTGCGCAATTACTGATGATGGTGATTCAGGGTGCACTAATACTTTTGCGTCCGGATGAATCTTACGAAGTGATTCTAGCTCATTACCTTTAAATTCTTCATGTACGACACAAGATCCTTGCCATATTAACATTTCGGCCCCAGATTTTTTTTGAACATAATCACCTAAATATTTATCTGGAGCCCAGATAATTTTTTTATTATTAGCCGCAAGATATTTTATTACATCTACGGCACTACCAGAGGTGACCATCCAGTCGGCTCTTGCTTTTACTGCGGCACTCGTATTGGCATAGACAACAACAACGTGGTCAGGATGCGCATCACAGAACTTTGAAAATTCATCCTCTGGGCAGCCAATATCTAATGAGCAATTTGCATTCAAATCAGGCATTAATATGCGTTTTTCTGGGTTTAATATTTTTGCAGTTTCACCCATAAATTTAACACCACAAACAACTAAAGTTTTAGCATTGGATTCGTTTCCAAAGCGAGCCATATCCAAAGAATCAGAAACACAACCTCCTGTTTCATCTGCAAGAAGCTGTAAGTCGGAATCTGCGTAATAGTGCGAAACGATAACAGCCCCTTGTTGTTTTAGTTTGTCCTTAATTTTTTCTTTTAAATTAATGCGCTCAATATCATCAAGTTTTTCTACAATGACAGGGGGTATTTGTTCTTTATTCAATGAATACGAATGATAGGGGGTGGATTCTGAGTTCATAATAGAAATATAAACTTACTAAGTAGCTTTAGACAAGCAAGGAAGCTATATTTTATTCAGATTTTGGTTTTGAGAGCTTGATCCCCAATTCCTGCAATTGTTTTGTGCTTGCGCTGGCAGGGGCTGAGGTAAGTAAACAGCTTGCGGTTTGAGTTTTTGGAAATGCAATAACATCTCGAATAGATTCGCTTTCGGTCATTAACATTACAGTGCGGTCGAGTCCAAAGGCAATACCACCATGTGGTGGGCAACCAAAACTAAGCGCATCTATAAGAAAACCAAATTTTTCTTGAGCTTCTTTTTTTTCAATGCCGAGAAGTTCTAATACAGCTTTTTGCATTTCCGCGTCATGTATACGAATTGAGCCACCACCCAGTTCTATGCCATTCATAACTAAGTCATAAGCTCTAGATATGGCCCCCCCAGGATCTTTTTTAACAGATTCAATATCATCCGTATTTGGTGAGGTAAATGGATGATGTAATGATTCCCAGCGTTTTTCTTCATTATTATATTCGAACATAGGAAAATCTATGATCCATACTGGCGCCCATTTATCTTTTAGTAAATTTAAATCATAGCCAAGCTTACTACGAAGAGAACCTAACGCATCATTAACGATCTTTGTTTTATCAGCACCAAAGAATATTAAATCACCGTTCATTGTTTTCGTTCTCTCAATAATATTTTTTACTACATCGTCGGGTAAAAATTTTAATATCGGCGACTGTAATCCTTCACGTCCCGATGCGACGTCATTTACTTTTATGTAGGCAAGTCCTTTGGCCCCAAACTGACTAACATAAGCTGTGTAGTCATCTATTTCTTTTCGTGTCAACGAGCACCCGCCAGGCACATTTAATGCAGCAACCCGGCTATCCTCCATGTTTGCTGGGCCGGAGAAAACTTTAAAATCCACTGTTTTCATTAAGTCACCTACATTAATTAATTCAAGTGGATTTCTGATATCTGGTCGGTCACTGCCGTACCGATTCATTGCCTCTTGATAACTCATCCGCGGGAAGGGTGATGGTAGTTTAATATCTAAAACTTTTTTAAATAATAAGTCGATCATTTCTTCCGTGAGACTTGTAATATCATTTTCATTTAAAAATGATGTTTCTATATCAAGCTGAGTAAATTCAGGTTGTCGATCAGCACGTAAATCTTCATCACGAAAACAGCGCACAATTTGATAATAGCGATCCATACCAGCTATCATTAATAATTGTTTAAATAATTGCGGTGATTGTGGAAGAGCGAAAAAATTTCCAGGTTGAGTACGGCTAGGCACCAAATAATCTCGAGCCCCTTCGGGGGTTGCTTTAGTTAACATCGGGGTTTCTATATCGAGAAAACCTTTATTATCTAAAAAGGCTCGTAATTCTTTGACTATTTTTGATCTTAATTGGAGATTTTTTTGCATTAGAGAACGACGTAAATCTATATAACGATAACGTAGTTTTATATCATCATGAACGTGCTCATCATCTATTTGGATAGGCGGTGTTTTTGATTTATTCAGAATTTCTATGGAATACCCCAGAATTTCAATTTCGCCCGTTGTTAAATCAGAATTAATTGTTCCTTCAGGGCGATGGCGTACTTTACCGGTTATTTTTATGACGAATTCATTTCTAACAGAATCAGCGATTACAAAAGACTCTGCCCGATCTGGGTCAAATACAATTTGCGCCAATCCAGCGCGGTCACGAAGGTCTAGAAAAATAACGCCACCGTGGTCTCGACGACGATGCACCCAACCACATAGTTCGATTTCTTGGTCGATATGACTACTATTTAATTCGCCGCAGTAGTGAGTACGCATTTAATTATTTCCACCTAATATGAACAAAGGGCGAAATCTTACGAGTCGGCCAATGATTGCGCAACTTTATTCCGTTCTAATTCTGCATGGGCAGGGCCATCCGGGATAATAACGCCCATAGAAATGATAAATTTGAAGCCCTCTTCGACACTCATGCCCAGTTCGGTTATCTCATCACTTCTTGTCATAATAATAAAACCCGAGGTTGGATTCGGGGTAGTGGGTATGAATACGGCAACTAACTGGTCATCAACAGCACTCATTTCATCTCCTACATTATCGTTAGTTAAAAAGCCAATACTCCAGAGACCTTTTCTTGGGTATTGAAGCATCACCACCTTGCGAAAAGATTTACCACTGGGGTCAAAGATAGTGTTCGAGATTTGTTTAATACTGCTATAGATCGATCTGACTAATGGAATTTTGTTCAGTATACGTTCCCAGATTTCAACAAAACGACGACCGAAGATGTTAGCTGCAAGCATTCCGGTTAATAACAGTATTGATAAAGCTAAAATGATGCCAAAGCCAGGGATGGAAAATCCAAGCAAAGCCACTGGGTGCCATTCCGGGGGTAATAGCAGTATGGTCTTATCCAGCAAATCAATTAAAAGTTTAACGATAACCACAGTGGCCGCAAATGGTAGCCAAACGAGAAGTCCTGCAATGATATATTTTTTTAATGCGGCCATTTAGGTGGGTATTCTACTCAAGAACTAGATTTGTTGATGGGTGTTTTTGTCTTTTCTTTATTCTTATTCGTAGAATCTTTCAAATTTGTCTCCGATTTACTTGCTGGTCCCTCCGGTGCTTTTTTTTTGGCATTTTTATTTTTTTTAGCAGCATTATTGCCCTTCTTTGGTTTTTTGGTTTTAAAGTCAGTTTCGTACCAGCCCGTGCCTTTTAGTTTAAAGGCAGCTGCCGAGACGAGCTTACGTAGGCTATACGAATTACATTTAGGACATGTTTTTGCAGGCACATCATTTATTTTTTGTAATATCTCGAATTGGTGATCACATATGTCGCATTTGTATTCGTAAATTGGCACTTATTTTAAAACTCCAAATAATTTAATTATTGGTAATAGCGTTGAAAATATGGCGATACGTTAACAAAATCAAGAGAAAATAGCACACTTGCAGTTTATATTTTACCCGAGAGCAATTCTTGGGTATTATCGCCGCCGTTACTCAACATACAATATATTTTTTGAACGAGTATTTAATTTAGTAAATGTAAGAATAGGGGCCGTTAGCTCAGCCGGTAGAGCAGTGGATTTTTAATCCATTGGTCGGGCGTTCGAATCGCCCACGGCCCACCATTTCTTATAACCTGAGTAGCGCTTATCTATTAGGATTTTTTATGGCGCGTATTATACTTTTTATTATTTTTATCAATGGAAGTTTTAGTGTTGTATTCGCTGAGTCTCAGCGACTGAGATTAGCCGTAACCACAAGTACCGAAAATTCGGGATTAATTGCCAAAATAAATCCACTTTTTGAACAAAAACATAATGTTAAGGTCGATATTATTGCTGTAGGGACAGGCAAGGCAATACGTTTGGCCAAAAATGGTGACGTCGATTTAATTTTTGTTCACGCTCCAGAAGCAGAGCAAGAGTTTGTTGCTGAAGGCTATGGTATTGAGCGTTTACCAGTAATGAAAAATGACTTCATTATTGTCGGGCCAAAAAATGACCCTGCAAGATTAAAAGATTCAAAAAATATATATGATGCAATGGCACAATTGATAAAAACCCAGCACATATTTATTTCTCGCGGTGACAATTCTGGTACGCATAAAAAAGAGAATTTTCTCTGGAAGATGATAGATGAAAAGCCTGTTGGAGATTGGTATTTTTCGGTAGGACACGGTATGGGCCATACAATTATTATGGCAAATGAAAAACAGGCCTACACACTATCTGATAGGGGGACCTATCTTACCTATAGAGATAAAATAGAGCTTGATATTGTTTTTGAAGGCGATCATCAACTTATTAATCCTTATCATGTTCTTATAGTTGCGCCAGCAAAGCACCCACATGTTAAGATTGATTTAGCTAGAAAGTATTCTGAATTTTTAAGGGGCGAAGAAGGGCAGAATATAATACGAAATTTTAAAGTACATGGAGAAGTATTATTTACTCCTAATTCATATTGAACCTTAAATTAGTAGTTATTATTTTTATTTTTTAGTTTTATGAAATAAAAAATTGTAAAAAGCAAAATTACACAAAAGCTTATCCAGCCAAAAGTTGAGTTATATGGGCTTACCAGATAATCAAAATCACTACTATTTGTTCGGTTAGTAAAGTAATCTGCTATTTTTATTAACACCACAATGCCTGCATGAGCACCTATACAAGCTGCAATATTTTTATGTTTTAGGCGTAATAGACCTAAGAGTACGCCGAAAATAAATAGAGTTAGAAAGTAATCCATAATCGCCCACTCGTGAAAACGTCGAAATGCATCTGGCATCATTTTAATTCCCGTTAGCCACCCAATACCTGTATCTGTAATTAAATCAGGGTAACGAACAAAATGAACTGCTGCATACACAAAACTTGTAAATAGAATAGTGATGAAGCCCCCGGTTTTTTTATAAAGGCCTGAAAAAAAAGCACCTCGAAAAATTAATTCTTCAATTAATGCGATTAATAGACCAGTGAGCAATACTTTCGATAAAAAAGAGATATTAGAAAATATCCATAGACCACGGTAAGAGTCGAGTTCATGTATTTTAAGAATAAATAAGATAATCTCGATGATTAACATAATGGATATTCCATAAAAGAACCCATTAACAAGACTCATTAAAAACTTATTACATTTACCACTAAAACCAAACGCATTAAATGAGAGTAGATTATTTATTTGCAGGTATATAAAGCAAGTTATTACACCACTAATTAAGGTTGCATAATTTAAATATTTACGAAAAGCAAGATCAAGTATCGGGTCAAGAAGTAATTTTAATGGATAGGCTAATAATGCACCGATGACAAAAGTCAGGGCAACAAAGAAACTAAAAGAAATTATTGCACGCATTAGAAAGTTATTTTTTTCAAAACAGTAATTATTATATTACAGTTTCTAGTGAGTCAGTATTATCTTTGCTGTCAAACCAGGAAATTTCGATTTTATCTCCGATATTTGAATTTTTAAACATGAATGAAAGATAAGGGTTTTTAGAGACAGCACGGCTCCAATCACATGAAAAAATAACCTCAGCATTATGTTTAACTAATATTTTTTTAATGTAATGCTGAGGCACACGCTCACCAGTTTCAATATCTATTCTAAAACCTGTTTCCATTGGGTGTCGTATAATTGCGCGCACCGTTGTAATATTATTTCTTGTTTTTGATTTTAGTCTAATCGTCGATGCCATTTAGCCACACCCATTTTCGTGAACAATAATAAATTTTTTAGTCATATAAAGCATTTCGTTAGAATTAATAACAACGATAATATTTGAGGGCTCGCTTACTTTAATTCTTGTTGAAACAAAACCAATACAATTTGACGATAAATCAAAATTAGCTATCAGAGGATTTGGGTTTTTATCAGCAAATATTGTAATCGCCTTTACATTTTGCAAACTGGTTTCAACTTTGACCGGAACAACTGCCCCATTTTCAACTTCATCGTAAACATCTATTTTGATTTGATTTGATTCATGAATTATTTGTTTTGGGAAATAGGCATTAATTGCAGTATTAAAATCTTTTGCCGAGAAAGCAGTTTGGTTCCATTCTGCAAAAGTTTTGATTGGCGTTACTAAACTAGATGCAAATATTGCTGCAGTGGAAGTTAAAATTTTTAGAAATTTTCTGCGTAACATTAAATGTGTTCTTTTTAAAAATATGTTTTTAAAGTTTGATGTCTTCTTCTAATTCGAGTTCATATTCAAGTTCTGATAAACGAGCTATCACACGTTGTTCTTGATAGTAATCCATCTTATATCTTTGTTTTATGAATTTTAATTTTTCTACTGCAAGTTTAGTTTCACCTGCTAAATAATAAAACTCAGATTGCAGTATAGCAGTTTCAATTTCATTCCCGAGCATACTTTCGGCTTGGCCAAGTAGCGCATAAGAGTTTAAATCATGACTATGATGGCGCTCATATTTTTTTATAATATCACGCGTTTCTTTTGCTTTTCCTACATCCATCAAGGCACGACCATAAGCCATGATTACAGGCTTGTAGTCAGGATAAAGTTCATAGGCTTTTTTATAAATACGAAAAGCAGAATCATATTTTGATTGCTCGGTTTCAAGTTTTGCCGCTAACAATAAATAGGAAACATCATTAGCGTCATTTTTAAGTAAATGCTTAATTTGTTGATTTGCATGTGCATAGGCACTATCTAAGATATAGGCGTGAGCTAATCCATAACGTATCGGTAATTTTTCACTCAAGCCCCCTTCATTTTTTTCAAGCCGATTACGTAAAAATAAAATAGCTTCTTTGGGCGTTTTTAATGTTTTTGCTAATAGTTTATAGCGTATAAGCTCATAGGCATGTGAATTTTTAAATTTTTTTTCAGGATAAGATTCTGCTCGCGAACGTGAGTCTGCGATACGAGATGTGGTTAAGGGATGTGTGCGAAAAAAATCCGGAGCACTACTTTGTGAAAATTTTGATATTTTTTGTAATCTTTCAAAAAACTCCGGCATCCCTCTCGGGTCATAGTCTGACTTTGCCAACAGACTAATACCTATTCGATCCGCCTCTTCTTCGTTTTCACGAGTAAAATTAATTTGATTTTGTACATTAAAGCCTGCAATTCCAGTGATTGCTGCCTGGCCTGCGGCCGGATCTTGGGTAGCAATAATTAATGCCCCAATCATTGCTGCTGCAGTAGGAAGGCTAAACTTTTTTGCCTCTTCGAACATACGGGCGAGGTGTCTTTGAGTTACATGTGCGATTTCGTGCGCAACAACACCTGCAAACTCACTCTCACTTTCAGAATTTAAGATAACCCCACTATTAATACCAATCATACCTCCAGGCCCCGCAAAAGCATTAATTACCGGATTATCAATCATAAAAAACGTGAAAGGTTGTTCAGTATTATCACTATGCGAACTTAAGTTATATCCGAGCGTTTGGATGTATGATTCAACTTCAGGGTCATCGATGATGCGAGAAAACTGACGAACTTGTTTTAAAAACATTTGCCCGAGTCGTCGTTCATAACTGGGCGAGATCACACTACCCGCGGAATCACCAAAGTCAGGCAAACTGATATTTTCATTGGCTGCAAATAGTGCGTTTGGCAGCATTATAAACAAGAAGGCAAATATCTTTCTTATTTTTTGACAATTATGACTAGAAAAATGCATTTAAAATTAGTTAACCCGTTATCTTTATGAAAACCTATTTCCGTTTGTTTAGTTTATCATTGTAAACTATCACAATAGTATAGACCGAGTTTTTCGTATATTGGTTTCAGAAAGAATGCCTAATTTAGGAGTAAATATTTATGACTGAGGCAAAAAATGCATTCTATGCACAATCTGGAGGCGTTACTTCCGTAATCAACGCCAGCGCATGCGGAGTTATAGAAACGGCGAGAAAAAACCCTGAAAAAATTGCTAATGTCTATGCTGGAAGAAATGGCATTATCGGCGCTCTAATGGAAGATCTTATCGACACAAATCAAGAAACTGAAGCTGATATAGCGGCGTTGAAATTTACGCCATCAGGGGCATTTGGCTCATGTCGTTACAAACTGAAAGCGTTTGAAGAAAACATGGTTCAATATGAGCGTCTGATAGAAATTTTTAAAGCACATAATATTGGATATTTCTTTTATAATGGTGGTGGTGATTCAGCTGATACTTGTTATAAAATTTCAAAGCTTTCAGAAAAAAAAGATTTTCCGATTCAAACGATTCATATTCCAAAAACTGTTGATAACGATTTACCAATTACAGATGTTTGCCCTGGTTTTGGTTCAGTTGCAAAGTATATTGCGATATCAACCAGAGAAGCTTCATACGATGTTTCTTCCATGGCAAAGACATCAACAAAAGTTTTTGTAATCGAAGTTATGGGTCGTCACGCAGGTTGGATCGCTGCTGCTGCTGGTTTAGCGACTGATAAGAATAATGATATACCTATTGTGATTCTTTTCCCCGAAATAGAATTTAATCAAGAAAAATTTATCGCAAAGGTAGATGTTAATGTTAAGAAATATGAATATTGTTCTATTGTTGTTTCCGAAGGCGCGCGTTGGCCTGACGGGAAGTTTCTTGCTGAACAAGGCACGCATGATGCTTTTGGTCATGCACAACTTGGTGGTGCCGCACCTGTTGTTGCCAACATAGTTAAGGAAGCATTAGGCTATAAATATCATTGGGCAGTGGCTGATTATTTACAACGCTCAGCAAGGCATATTGCTTCGAAGACGGATGTTGAACAAGCCTATGCCTTGGGTAAAGCAGCTGTTGATATGGTAATTGCAGGAGAAAATGCAGTGATGCCAACAGTTGTTAGGAAATCTGATAGTCCGTATGTTTGGGAAATTGGTAGAGCAAAACTCGAAGATGTTGCTAATGTTGAAAAAAAAATGCCAAAGGAATTTATATCAGATGATGGTTTTGGCATTACGGAGGCCTGCCGTCGTTATTTATTACCATTGATAGAAGGCGAAGATTATCCTCCCTATAAAAATGGAATGCCACAATACGTCACACTTAAAAATAAATCTGTTGCTAAAATTGTGAATACTAAATTTAGTTTATAGTTTTTTAGAATTACCCATGCCCGAGACGCTTTACTATGTTCATGACCCGATGTGTAGTTGGTGTTGGGCTTTTAGATTGTCATACAACGCACTACAAGAAAAAATCCCAAAGGGAATAAATGTAGTTCGTTTACTCGGAGGTCTTGCGCCGGATAGTAATATCCCAATGCTTGATGTAACACGTGACTATGTAATAAAAAATTGGCAGACTATTGAGACGCAGGTTCCAAAAACTAAATTTAATTATGATTTTTGGGTAAAATGTAAACCGCGTCGTAGTACCTACCCAGCATGTCGCGCAGTTATCGCAGCGCGAAAACAAAAAAAAGAATTTGATATGAAAATGACCTTAGCAATTCAAACAGCCTATTACTTACATGCACGAAATCCATCAGACTATGAAACGCTAGTTGAATTAGCAGGAGAGATTGGTGCTGATAAAAATAAGTTTGCAAAAGATATTATTTCACCAGAGACAGAGTATATTTTAAAAAAAGAAATAAAACAGTCCCAAAGTTTAGATCTGAAAACGCTACCTAGCTTACTCTTTGTTGATGGGGATAAAAAATTAAAAATAGAACTAGATTATCTTGACGTAAAAGCGATGTTGAATCAGATTCAATCTCTAAATAAAAAAGCCGCGACATAATGGTGCGGCTTTTTTATTTATTTTTCTTTATAAATTAAACTAATAACGGGGCGATAACCAAACTAACAATTGCCATTACGTTAATTAGAATATTCATCGATGGTCCCGAAGTATCTTTTAACGGATCCCCCACTGTATCACCTACAACAGCGGCTTTATGAACATCAGAACCTTTTCCGCCAAGGTGACCTTTTTCAACATACTTCTTGGCGTTATCCCATGCACCACCTGCATTTGCCATCATTAATGCCATCATGACACAACAGATGAGCGCCCCGCCTAACATGCCGCCTAGCGCCTGAGGGCCTAAACCAAAACCGACAACAACTGGGGCGAGAACTGCGAGAGAACCTGGAAGAATCATACGCCTTAAAGCCGCACGTGTTGCAATATCAACACAACGCGCCGTATCTGGTTTACCCGTTCCTTCCATCAACCCAGGGATTTCTTTGAACTGGCGGCGTATCTCTTTAATCATATCAAAGGCAGCATCACCAACTGCAGTCATTGTGATTGAACTGACTAGATACGGGAAGATTGCGCCGAGGAACATTCCGCTTAAAACTAACGGATCATTTATCCTTAATATGAAGTCTTCATTACCTAGAGAGACTTTCTCAATATATGCGCTTATTAATGCCAATGCCGCAAGTGCCGCCGCACCAATTGCAAAACCTTTCCCGATTGCCGCCGTAGTGTTACCAACCTCATCAAGCGAGTCAGTAATTTGACGCGTTTCTTTACCAAGCTTTGCCATTTCAGCAATACCACCAGCATTGTCTGCAACCGGGCCATAAGCATCGATTGCCATTGTGATCCCAACTGTACTTAACATACCCACCGCTGCAATACCGACGCCATAGAGATCCGCAAAGTAACTCGATGTAAAAATGATTGCACAAATGGTAATAACGGGTATGGCGACAGATTCCATACCAACAGCAAGACCCGTAATCATAACCGTAGCGGGCCCAGTTTCACCACCACCTGCAATTTTTTTTATGGGAGGTCCGCCGGTATAATACTCTGTGACAAGGCCAATGATAATCCCACCAACAGCACCTGTTAAAACGGCAACCCAAACATTTATAGAAGCACCTAATTCTTTAACTAAAATGTATGCCGCGACAATAAATAATATTGAAGATCCCATTGTCCCAATTCGAAGCGCAATCTCTGGGCTTTTTGATGAGAAAAGTTTTACAGAATAAATACCGAGCATTGAGCATATCAAACCAACCGAAGCTAATGCCAGCGGCATAAAAGTTAGAATATCCTTACCGCCGATTGGTGCTAAGTCAAAAATTTTGGTCGAAGTCATGGTTGCAGCAAGCGCCATAGTCGCAATCATCGCACCACAATATGATTCAAAAATATCTGAACCCATGCCCGCGACATCACCAACATTATCACCAACATTATCTGCAATAACACCTGGGTTTCTTGGGTCATCCTCAGGAATACCTGCTTCAACCTTCCCTACTAAGTCAGCACCAACATCAGCGCTTTTGGTAAAAATACCCCCACCAACACGTGAGAACAATGCTACTGAGGATGCTCCCATAGCAAATCCCTCAATAGCATGAATTGTGTGTGGGTCACCCGCAAAGAAATAATAAAGGATACCAATACCAAATAAACCCATCGAGGCAACAGTCAGTCCCATAATTGAACCGCCAAAAAAAGCGATATTTAGTGCGTCTGCCGCACCCTTCGTATTTGCAGCAACCGCTGTTCTAACATTTGCATGGGTTGCGGTATACATTCCCCAATAGCCGGCAGAGCCCGAACATATTGCCCCAAGTAAGAATGCTAAAGCAGTATTTTGGCCCAACTCAGACATCCAAATAGCACTAATACAGATAACACAGAATATAGCTAGCCGCTTATATTCAGCGTTCATAAAAACCATGGCACCAAGATGAATAGCATCGGCAATTTCTTTAAGCTTCCCTTCGCCGGCAGGCGCACTTTTTATATTCAAAAAAACAAGAAAAGCGGCAAAAAGTCCGAACAAACCCAAACCAATGGGCAAAAAAGCACTTGAAATCATTAATATTTCCTCTCTTATAACTGTTTATTTTCTGATGGCGAGCAAGTGATTATTATTATTGTGGCTCACCTTGGGCACTCCTTATACCGATATCATGACCCGCTGTCAAAGATGTGTTTTGAAAATTAAATATCATAAAAATGCAAAGAAGCTTATTTTTATCGTTTAGTATTTTTATTGTGTCTTGCTGTATAGAATGTTGCATTATGTAGCGACACAATCAAATTGTTTTTAAACAAATATTAATTTAAATGACAGCACAATTATTTCTTATTATTACAATCTCGTCTTTAATTTGTTCACTAGCACAAGCTGATTCATTGCGTGAATATCATCAAAGAAAGTGCAGTGATGGCAAACAAGAAAGTTGTCAAAAAGCTGAAGCCATGCTTCAGGGAGAGTACCTTGCAGACCGTATTGTTGAATTGGGCGATCATTTCGCAACAACAGTAAATCGTCTACAAAGAGAAGAAGATAATAAACCGATACTAAAGAATGCATATTTAGATGTATTAGATGATTATTTTAAGTCTAGTACCAGAAGCGGAAAAGGAAAAATAATAAATAATGAGGTTATCACTCTATGTGCTGAGCACTATCATGATTATTGGCGCAACCGAAAAAGGTGGTGGCCAACTGATGAAGCAGGTAAACCAGATTGGTCAACAATTTATTATTATATTGTAGATCATTATTATGGTTACTGTTTAGCGCTTTTAGATTTATAATTAAGTTAATATGCAGTCACTTAATAGTTGGTGGGTTTCGTCAAGCGGTAACCCCATAACTCCACTATAACTTCCCTCGAGTTTTTCAATAAAAATCACACCTTTACCTTGAATAGCATATCCCCCAGCTTTACCAATAGGCTCATTAGATTCACAATAATTGTTAATATCCTTCTTGCTTAATTTTTTGAAAGTAACTTTGTTGATATTTATCTTAGTTGATTCTTTTTGATCAATTACAGTAACTGCAGATAAAACATTATGAGTGCAACCGGATAATTTCTCTAACATATTAATTGCATCTTCTTTGCTTTCGGCTTTACCTAAAATTAAATTATCTAAAGCGACTGCTGTATCTGCTGCAAGAACAGGTAAATTATTTTTTGTTAATAGTTTTCCAGCTCGCGCTTTTTCTATCGCAATACGACGAACATAAGTAATAGGGGTTTCATTTTCTTTACACGACTCATCAATATCAACATCAACGACTTCAAAATTAATTCCCATTTGTTTTAATAATTCGTAACGACGATCTGATTTAGATGCAAGATATATTTTCACATTCAAACAGATTATTTATTTACGATGATATGGGTGACAATTAATAATTGACCAAGCACGATAAAGTTGTTCGATCATAATTATTCTTACTAGACCATGAGGTAGCGTCATTTCTGATAAAGACCAAATTTGATCAGCTTTATTTTTGATTGACGAACTTAATCCATCTGCACCGCCAATTAGAATACTAATGTGTTGTTGGTTATCCATCCAGGTTTGTAAATGCACAGAAAGGGAATGACTGCTAATTTTTTTTCCTTTTTCATCTAATGCAATAATAAGATTGTTAGAGGCAATAACTGCATTTATTTTTTCTTCCTCAATTTTTTTTAATTGTTCCGAGTTTTTATTTTTACTGCGTGTGGCGGGCGCTATTTCAATTAAATTAAAATTAATACTTTTGGGTAATCGTTTTGAATATTCAGAAAATGCCAAATCTATCCATGCGGGCATGCGCCTACCAATTGCAATCAGATCAAATTGCATAAATTAGGAAGTCATTAATTTTCAAGGCTTATTCCCCCAGAGTTTCTCAAGCTGATAATATTCGCGACTACTGGGGTGCATAATGTGGACAATAATATCACCCAAATCAACCAACACCCACTCCCCTTCGGTTTTCCCCTCAATACCCAAGGTTTCGTATTTATTCTCTTTTACAGTTTGTATTAATTTTTCTGCTAACGCACTTACCTGTCTCCTTGAACGCCCACTCGCAATTAATATGTAATCTGACATGCTGGTCAGTTTTTTTACATCATATAAATCAATATCAATAGCTTTCCCATCGTTTAGTGAAGTTAAAACAATATCTAATAATTTTTTTATATTCATTAATTATCCTTATAAAGATTATTTTCTTTAATATAGGTAATTACATTGGGTAGCAGATATTTCTCAATATTTTTATGCTTGGTATAATACGTTCTAATCATACTAGAAGAAATTTCAACAACCGGTGTGTCAATATAATAAATATAACCTGATAATGATGATGTCAAAAAATTAATATCGTCTATTTTATTTTCATTTATCCATTTTCTTAATGTACCAGATATATTTTCTTCATCATCGTTTGAGCGATTAGCTACAATTATATGCGTATAATTTAATAATGATTGCCATTCCTTCCAGCTATCGATCATATTAAAAACATCTGCACCGATAATTAGAAAAAAAATATCATTTAAAAATTCATCACGTAATGACTTAAGCGTATTAACCGTGTAAGAAATATTTCCATTTTCAATTTCACGAAGATCAATTGATATTTTTTTTTCATCACTTATTGCAAGTTTTATCATTTTTTTTCTATCAGCAGGCGAGGCAAATGGCGCTGGGCGATGTGGCGGAATGTTAGCAGGTATTAATTTCACTTCATCGAGTTTTAGCTTTTCAAGAACTTCGACGGCAAGGCGAATATGTCCGTTATGGATTGGGTCAAATGTACCACCAAGAATGCCAATTAACCGCATTACTTAGGAACGAATATGCCCATCGCCGAGTACAATATATTTTTGTGATGTGAGTCCCTCAAGACCAACAGGACCACGCGCATGAAATTTATCTGTACTAATTCCAATCTCAGCACCCAGGCCATATTCATAGCCGTCTGCAAACCTGGTGGATGTATTTAGCATTACTGAACTTGAATCAACTTCACGCAGGAAACGATCCGCATTTGTTTTGTTTTCTGTCACAATAGTATCGGTATGTTTTGAACCAAACTTATCGATATGTTGCATCGCTTCATCAACACCGGCAACTATCTTTAGTGAAAGTATGGGCGCTAAGTATTCAGTAGCATAATCTTCAGCAGTGGCAATTTTAATATCACCTAATATTTTTTTTGATTCTTCACAGCCTCGAATTTCTACTTTTGTTTCTTGATACATTGGCCCTAATTTTTCTAACACAGATTTTGCCAGTGAACGGGCGATTAATAGACATTCCATTGTATTGCAGGTTCCGTAACGTTGTGTCTTTGCGTTGTAGGCAATACTGATTGCTTTTTCGATATCTGCATCATCATCAATATAGACATGACAAATACCATCAAGATGTTTAATGACCGGCATTCTTGCTTCGGCACTTACTCGTTCTATTAGCCCCTTACCACCACGAGGTACAATAACATCAACATAGTCAGGCATGCGTAGCAGTTCGCCGACTGCTTCACGTTCCGTTGTTTCAATGAGCTGCACCGCATTTTCTGGGAGCCCCGAACTTTTAAGACTAGTACGAATACAATCGGCGATTGCTTGATTAGAATGAATTGCCTCAGACCCTCCACGCAGAATAGTGGCGTTACCCGATTTCAGACAAAGCCCGGCGGCATCTGCGGTGACATTAGGACGAGATTCGTAAATTATACCAATCACCCCCAGCGGGACACGCATGCGTCCAATCTTTATCCCACTTGTTTGTTCAGCATATTCGGTTGTTTTGCCAATTAAATCTTCAAGGCTGGCAACTTGTTCTAAACCATCAGCCATCGCGTCGATTCTCGCTGCTGTTAATTCAAGCCTGTCTAGTAGAGCAGGCTCCAAACCCGATTTTTTTGCTGTTTGTAAATCCCGGCCATTAATTTCAATCAAATTGTTTTTATTTTTTATAATTTCTTTTGCTATGGCGTGTAATGCCACATTTTTTGTATCACTTGAAGCAGCCGCCATTTTACGAGAAGCAGCATATGCTTTTTTTCCTAATTCATTTATATATTTTTTTATATCCATTGGATTATTTTCAAATATTTTATTTATGATATTTGTAATTTATTTGTATTGATACCTGCTATTGCTAATAGTAATACATTAAATTGATCCCAGGCCCTATCTCTGTGACCACTTTTTAATGTTTTATCAATTGTCGCACAGTAATTTAATAATTGGTCAAGCGATTTGCTTGAATGTCTTTTTAAAACGGCAGTTATTGAACGTTTCTTTTGGTCCCATATTTGATAAGACTTAAAAGTATTTTCTAATGGGGTTCCTGCTTCGTACTCATAGGCAATTGAACATAGTCTTCGATATTCCCACATTAGGGCACCGAATAAAGCGAGCGGTTCTACCCCTTCATTTTTTAAACCATTTAACATTAGTGATGTTCTGTCAATATTACCAAGGAATGCGCTTTCAACCATATCAAAAACATTATATCGTGAGCTATCAGCTACCGCGCCAATCACATCTTCAATATCAATAAGATCTTTCTCAATTAATAATACTAATTTTTCAATTTCTTGTTGAGCTGCCAGTAGATTTCCTTCAACACGTTCAGCAATTAATCTTGCCGCATCTTGTGTTATTTTCTTTTGTTTTATTTGTATTCGTCTCTGTATCCAGCCAGGTAGCTGCGCTGGCCCTATTGGCCAGACTTGTATCATTACCCCAACTTTATCAATGGACTTAGCCCATTTATTATTTTTTGTACTTTTATCCATTTTGTCTGAGCTAATAATAAGCAAGGTGCCATCATTTTCTTTTGCAGCATATTCCTGCAGAACGCCTCCACCTTCTCTTCCGGGTTTGGGTGCCGCCATTCGCAATTCAATAATTCGTCGACTAGAAAATAGTGATAAGTTTTTGGTTACTTCATTAATTGAATTCCAATTAAATGATTTGTCTACATTAAATATAATGCGTTCATCATAGCCCCGTCCGCGATAGTGTTTTCTTATGAGATCGATGCATTCCTGTTTTTGTAGAGGCTCATCTCCGCTAACAAAATAAATTGGCGTTGCACTTGAACGTTTTAGGTGTGTGTCAAGTTGGTCAGAGTGCAATCGCATTTATTGCAAAGCTTTATTATTTTGATGAGGATAGCAAGGCTTGTAATCGACGGAGAACTTGACTTGCAGCACGACGTATTAAGTCTTCCTGAATGATAGATTCTTCTTCAAATTCACCTAGTACTGTATTTTCATCGAAGGCAAAATCACGAATAGCACTGATTTTTTCATTTTCAACAATGTAGGTTCCATCGGCATGCATGACATCTATTTTTGCCTGAAATACTATTTGATATTCTTCGACCTTACCTGTTGTTGCAGAGACACTTAACACCGATTTTTCAAAACGCGATTCTTTTAATGTCGCTATAAATGCTGCATTTTGAGATGACGTTGCAAGTGCAGCCCCGGCATTATTGAATTGTGATTTAACTTCATTCGCCAGCACTGGCGCAGAGCTGCTATTGATAAAAATATTATCAACATTAATTGTTGCTGTTTGTGAGCCGCGTAAATGAAAACCACAAGCAGTGGTTAACAATAATACATGAATCAGCAATAGACGGACGCTCATTGATTTTCCTCTTACTGGTTTTTCAATTATTATCGTTGTATCTTACCCTATGATACTACGATGTTCACTAGACGTTCTGGGATTACGATGATTTTTTTAATGGTTTTTCCTGCTAAATACCGTTTTACTTTCTCATCTTCAACCGCCTGATTTTCTATTTGTTTTTGTCTAACATTTTTTGTAACAGTAATCTTTCCGCGGAGTTTGCCATTGATTTGAACAACCATTTCAATTTCCTTTTGTTCTAAGACAGCCGGATCTGATTTAGGCCAGGCAGCATCAATCAGAGGTTCGCTATACCCCAACTCAATCCAAAGTGCGTCTGTTATATGTGGAACGATGGGGGAGAGTAGCAAAACTGCTGTTTCGACACCTTCATGCATAATCGCCTGGTCATTGTCATTTTTTAATTCGTGTCGTGACAGCGTGTTAATCATCTCCATCACTGCAGCGATTGCTGTATTAAAAGTATACCGACGGCCGATATCATCATTTACTTTATCAATTGTCATATGAATTTTTCGGCGTATCTCGTGTTGCGCATCAGTCATTGTTGCAACACTTAAAGTCGGGGGCTTTCCCTCATTAATATGCATGCTTGCAAATTTCCATAATCTTTTTAAAAAACGATGGGCACCCTCAACACCGGTGTCTGACCATTCGAGACTTTGTTCAGGCGGTGATGCAAACATCATAAATAAACGAACGGTATCTGCACCGTACTTATCAATCAAATGTTGCGGGTCAACAGTATTGTTTTTTGATTTTGACATCTTAGTACCGTCTTTCAGTACCATCCCCTGAGTAAGTAAATTAGTAAATGGTTCGTCGCTTTTTAACAAATCTAAATCGCGCATTAGTTTATGAAAAAAACGTGCATATAGAAGATGCAAAATGGCATGTTCAACACCGCCGATGTATTGATCGACCGGAAGCCAATAGTTGGCACGGTCATCTATCATGACTTTATTATTGTCAGGACAGCAGTAACGTGCAAAATACCAAGAGGACTCAAAGAAAGTATCGAAAGTATCGGTTTCTCTTTCTCCAGGGCCACTGCCATCTGGGGCACCAGTATTAATAAACTCTGCCATAGATTTTATCGGAGAACTGATACCCTCAAATTCGATATCTTCAGGCAACACAACGGGTAACTCATCTTCAGGAACAGAGAGCGCTTGACCATCTTTCGTGTTAACAATGGGGATTGGACATCCCCAATAACGCTGACGTGAAATCCCCCAATCCCTTAAACGATAATTAATCTTTCGTTTTCCACATTTATTTTTTTCCACGAATTCTGCAATAGCATCACATGCGTCTTCTGAACTTAGATCATTAAATTGCCCTGAATTTTTAAGTACCCCTTTTTCTATATAGGCTGACTCAGCCATATCGTGCTGACTCCCGTCTATAGGGAAGATGACTTGTTTAATAGGTAGCTTATATTTATTTGCAAATTCCCAATCACGTTGGTCATGCGCGGGAACTGCCATGACTGCCCCTGTGCCGTATCCCATCAACACAAAATTTGAAACCCAGAGCGGAATGAGTTCATCGTTCATTGGATGGCGAAGATTAATATTAAGCGGAATCCCTTTCTTCTCTATGGTTTCAAGTTCAATCTCAGAGGTCCCGCTACTTTTACACTCATCAATAAATTTGGCGATTGCATTATCACTGCCAGCCGCTGATTTGGCCAATGGGTGTTCCGCTGCTACAGCCATATAACTCACCCCCATAATAGTGTCGGGTCGTGTTGTATAGATACGTAACGATTCGTCAGTCCCCTCGACTTTAAAATCAACTTCAACTCCCTCAGAGCGACCAATCCAATTTGCCTGCATTGTTTTAACTGCATCTGGCCAACCTGAGAGTTTTTCTAGACCCTCAAGAAGTTCATCAGCGTAATCGGTAATTTTTAAAAACCATTGTGGTATTTCGCGGCGCTCAATAGTGGCACCAGACCGCCAACCTTTCCCATCGATAACTTGTTCATTTGCCAATACTGTTTGGTCAACAGGATCCCAGTTAACAACAGATGTTTTTTTATAAACTAATTCTTTTTCAAAAAGTTTTGTAAAGAACCATTGCTCCCAACGGTAATAATCAGGGTCGCACGTTGCTAACTCTCGATTCCAATCATATGCAAAACCAAGTCGTTTTAATTGTCCGCGCATATAGTCAATGTTTTCATAAGTCCATTTAGCAGGTGGTACATTGTTTTTAATTGCCGCACCTTCTGCGGGTAAGCCAAATGCATCCCAACCCATTGGTTGCAGAACATTTTTACCTTGCATACGTTGATAACGACTGATGACATCCCCTATTGTGTAATTACGGACATGCCCCATATGAAGTTTGCCGCTGGGGTAGGGAAACATAGAAAGACAATAGAATTTCTCTTTTACTGGATCCTCGGTAACTTCAAAGGCATCTGTATCTGACCACTTTTTTTGTACGTCAGTTTCTATTTGGTTTGGCCTATATTCGTTATTCATCAAGTTTTCTTTTTTTGTTGATCCAATTTTATGAAAGCATACAGCATGAGAGATTTTTTTAAATTACAAAAAATAACCTCGCGTTGCGAGGTTATTGAATAGCTGTTTTTTTTCGGCAATCCTATTATTTTACCAATAGACTTGGGCTCGCATTTGAAAAACAGAGGGGTCCCTCCCGTCGTCAGCAAAACCATTGCGATTAAAATCAAGCACTGCCCCATAGTTTGCCATTAAGCGGGTATTTGAAGTGAGATACCAATTAAGTCCTATAGTAAAGACATCAGCTTCACCGCCAATGATATTCCCATCTGTTAAATCCATGTTTTCAAGGCGTGCTGCAATTTGCCATGCCCCCCAGCCTCCTTTACCAACTGGCGCTTTTGGCTTAATTCCACTAAATGCGCCTGCTTTGTATTTCATTGATTCGCCGGTTAAGAACCAACCAACATCGACAGCCCAGGCACTTAGGTCAGCATCACCATCGGGGTCGGACACATTCCACGCAACATACTCAAATACACTATGAAAAGGACCCCATACACTAATTAATTCAACATCATATGTATTTGAATCATCGGCATTAGTCCCAAAATTTGCGACCAAGGCATCACCATCACCAACATGTGACAGGAGTGAATTATCAATATTATTGAAGGCATCACCATTAAATTCTTCGTGTTGGTATGAAATCGCGGTGTGAATCAAATGTGTTTTATCTTTAAAAAATGGCTGACCACCAAAGCGTAGCGCATAGGTCATTCTATCGGTTGTTCCTTCACCCGTCTCATCGGAGCCTGTTCCAAGAGCAGGGATAAATGCCCCCGTGTGAAAGAACCAGCGATTTGCATCTTGTCGATATGCAATGCCGACAGCTCGGGATGCTTGCGGTCCATCCCCAAATAAAGGGCGACGCATTAATGGTTTATATTTACTACTACTGATGGTTGCGTGACCAAATGGCACGTGGTGTTGGCCGACTTTAATAAACCATTCTCCCCAATCATTTTTTTTATTATATGAAAGCCAGACATCTTTCCAGGATGCTGTTCCTGAATTAGCAAAGTCTAGCTCAAGTTTATATTTTATTGGCGCGATTCTGCCTTGAAACCCTAAACGCGCACGCCGCAATTCCGAGTTTGTAGCTTCTAGGTTTGAATTATCTCTATCAGCAAATACGGTATCCCAAAATATTCTACCAATGGGCCGCCATTCCCAAGAACCATCTTGTGATGCAACCTTGAACTTATCTTTGGTTGTAATCTTAGGCGCATCTTTTGTTGTTTTTTTAACCTCAGCCCTCATTTCATCGATGCTTTCTTTAATTTTTTCGTTATCTTCTTCGGAAGCTTCAACAAGGAGCTCATATTCTTGAGGTGAAAGCGTATCTTTGTCGCGGAGTACTTTTAAAAGCTCTAATAATGCTTCATTAGCGGCTATTGCAGGCGGTGATAAAATTATAAAAAGCAGAATAACAATAGAGGATACAATGCTTTTTAAGTATTTTTTTATCAACAAAATATATTATTTCCTTTTTTATCAAATAATTTTTCTAATTAAAGATCCCAAGTAAGAAATAGAAAAATACTATTGCCATTATACCGCCCGCTGGTAAGGTGATAATCCATGACATAAATATTGAGCCCACAATCCTAAGGTTCAGAGCTGATATCCCGCGCGCGAAACCAACACCAAGCACAGCGCCAACAAGGGTGTGAGTGGTTGATATAGGTATTCCTGTTCCCGATGCTAAAACGACAGTTATGGCGGCGGCTAAATTACAGCAGAAACCACGGCTAGGCGTTAGTTCAGTGATACGACTACCCACCGTTGCAATTACCTTGTAACCAAACATCAAAAGACCAGCAACTATACCAACAGAACCAAGCAAAAGTATCCAGATAGGCATCACAGATTCTTGCGCAATTTCACCGCCACTGGATACAATACTTACTATTGCAGCGACAGGCCCTACTGCATTGGCGACATCATTTGAACCATGAGCAAAAGCCATTGCGCAAGCAGAAAAAACCATTAAAACACCAAAGACATTTTCAACATCAAAGAAATGATTGTTTATATTTCTCTCTTTACTATATGTGATTTTGCGAATTAGAAAGCCACCAATAATTGCGCAAAATATTCCTATAAAAAGACTAATACCATAACTTTCATTTCTAGATAAATCGAGACCAACGTGTTTTAAGCCCTTGAGCATGGTTACGAGCGAAATCATCGTGCCCGTTAAGAAAATATAAATAGGCACGTAACGTTTCGAATTTTCCATTGGGTCACTAGTATTAAGAATTAATTTTTGAACGCTACGAAATAAAATATAGGCAAGCCCACCCGCTATTATCGGCGACACCACCCAACTTGCAGCGATTGAACTTACTTTCCCCCATTTAACAGCCTCAATTCCAATACCAACGGCAGCAAAGCCGACGATAGCGCCGACAATTGAATGTGTTGTTGAAACCGGTAAACCATATCGTGTGGCAATTAATAGCCATATTGCCGCGGCCAAAAGAGCCGCAAGCATCCCATAGACAAGTATCTCGGGTGAGCCACTCAGTAGACTGGTATCAATTATTCCCTTACGGATAGTCGATGTAACTTGCCCGCCAGCAAGGAAGGCACCTGTAAATTCAAAAATAGCAGCAATGATGACAGCCTGCTTAAGCGTTAATGATTTTGATCCAACAGAAGTTGCCATTGCATTAGCAACATCGTTAGCACCGATACCCCAGGCCATAAAAAGTCCAAAGCATCCAGCCAATATCAATAATATTGTTACATGTTCCATTTTGAATCTCTTTATTTAGCGAGCATTAACTGAAGACGGTTACCTGTGCTTTGTGCGTTATCTGCAAGATCTCCTGTCCATTCTATAATTTTATAAATGAACATAACGTCGACAGGAGGCAGGTCTTTTTCTATTTTGTATAATTCAGCACGTAATTTGATCTGAATTTCATCTGTCTCTCCCTCGATGACATGGAGTACCTCGATCATTTCTTTAACGCGGGTGACTTCATCCCCCCGAAATCCAACAACTACTAATTCATCTAGTTCATTGATTGCGATTTGCGCCTGACGAATTGCATCTATACACCTATTTAGAAATTCTATATAAGTATCAGTGATTGATTGTGGTAAGGACATTTTTCTGCCAAGTACTAGCCCTGCGATATCTTTTGCTTTGTTTGCGATTTTATCTTGTAGCTGGAGCACATCGAGAACGTCTCTTCGATCCATAGGCATAAAAAGACTACTGGGAAGTTGCATACGCAACATATTTTTTATTTGATCTGCATCATTTTCTAACACGACGAGCTTAGTTTGGATTTTAGCAGCCCGTTTCCAGTCATTTTTAATGACGGAATCAAAATAAGGGATTAATTGCTCGACACACAAAACAACTTTTTCAATGTGTTTTTGTAAAGGACTTACCGGCGAATTACCAAATATTCGAGAAAAGTAACTAGATTGAGCCATTGATTAGTGCCTCACCATTTGTAAAAATTTTGCGAAAGTAGTAAAAATCAAAATTAATGTTTAACTTTTCGTGTCAAAATTTCGCGCATTAGAGCACATAACTTTTAAATTGCAAGCAATTATTTTTAAAAAAAAAGAATTTCTTTTATCATGTTGTTGTTAAAGGGTTTTTTAGGAGAAAATTTTTATGAGTTCATACTTATACATCATGCGTCACGCAAAATCTGATTGGTCAGGACCTCAGACATCTGATTTTGAAAGACCAATTAATGGACGGGGAAGAAAAAATGCAATGCGTGTTGGGGGGTGGATGAGCGAGAATAATCATATCCCACAAAAAATTATTTCATCACCAGCACTTAGAGCAAAAGAAACGATTGAATTAGTAGCAGCACAAATAAGTAAATTTAATCTTGAAGATTTGGCATATGAGGACGAACTTTACCTTGCCGGTTTTACTCAATTAATAGAATTTATTAATACTTATAAAGATAAAGTTCAAAGTTTAATGTTGGTTGGACATAATCCTGGCATTGAGAATTTAGTTAACTATTTATGCGATAGATCAGGAGATAAAGAAACAATAGTTACAACTGCTAACCTATTTATATTTAAATTTTCTAGTGATAGTTTTAATACAGGAGTTGATATAATAGAATTGGTTGAAGCAATAAAACCAAGGGAATTAAATTAAAAAATTATTTTTGTGAGACGATATAAGCAATCCAGCCTGCATCAGCCTCACCTTCCGTCTGCGGTATAAATTCACCATTACCCTCTCCATCTTCATCAGCTTGTTCCCAATAAACAGTTGGCTTGAAACCAGCTTCAACAAGCATTTCTAATATCTCAGGTAACGTCCATACACGCCACTCATAAGTAAAAGCTTTTTTTATTTTAGAGCCGTCTTTAAATTTAAAATGAATATGATTGATAGCAGAACCCGATATTGGATCGTATTTATGCTGGTCCCAAATATAAGTAAAGTTATCATTCTTCGTTTTTTCTTTCAGTTCTTGAAATGCTTCATAACCCCCATAAGCATCTGAAAAAAAGATGCCATCATCGACCAATGCATTCCTGATTTTTTTAAAATATCCAATCATTAATTTCCGTTCTTTAAATGTCCAATAGCTAAAATTCATTGCTAGCACAATATCAACAGGATCATTTACTACATTAAGCACATTGTCGTTAATAAGGCTTATACGAGATAATTGTTCGGCGGATAGTTTTTCAAGCTTATTTTTTTTTGCCCAATCTAAAACATCTTTATCAAGGTCTACACAAATTGCTGTATTAGTATTACGTCGTTTTATCCATTCACAGGATGTATTTGTAGTGCCACAGAAGTCTTCTCTCAGTGTACTTGCCTGACGCTTTTTAAGTTTTTTAAATATTGAATCAATGATATCGATTTCAGCTTCGGCACATTGAACAGCTTCCTCGTAACAGATATGACGGTCTGCTAGTTCCGCCATTGTGGGGCTTGATGATTTATTGTTTGAACCCATATTTTACTACCACGTATATAAATTATAATATTTATTATGATTGACTAGATATTCGGCCGGCTATTATAGCCAATAGTTTTAAATTAAGTCAGTAAAATTAATAGTCGTTTTTTAAGCGCTTAGTAAAAAATTTTTACTAAGCAAGCATAATCATGATCATATTACTTTTTTATTACGCTATAATCTTAGTCTATGGCAGAGTTAGATAATGACCACAAAGTAAAAATAAGCACGATACTCGATAACAAGGGTAGTGTTGTTTATAGTATTTCTCCCGAGAATACATTGAAACAAATGGCAAATGAAATGCTAGCCAAAAAGATTGGCTCACTTCTTGTCATTGATAAGGCTGGCGCATTAGTAGGCATCATATCTGAGCGTGATTTTCTGACCATCGTTGGTGAACATACTAAAGATTGGGAGGATATGACTGTCAGCGATGTTATGACCAAAGAAGTTATAACTGCAACGCCTGAAGATTCTCTCGAACAGGTTATGTTCATAATGACGGAGCATCATATTCGTCATATACCTGTTATAGGCGATGATAAGATTGTTGGAGTACTTGCCTTGGGCGATATTATCAATGCACTACTTGATAAATCATTATTTCAAAATAAATTACTTAAGCGTTATATAAAAGACTGGCCGGTAGATAATCAATAATACGTTATAGTTGTATTAAGTTACGATTTTGATCTCGCATTTCAAGTTCATTGCTTACTGCAAAATCAACAAGGAAATCATAAGTCATAGGGTCTTTTTCTTGAAGTCTTGCATTAATGACAAAACATTTTGAGTTCTCCTCTTGGTTTAGATTGACAAGCGGGTTGAAGACTATTCGGCCATTTTTCCCATAACTAGCAACCGTGTAGTAGAGCCTTTCAGCCCAATCACTTGGCCGAAACTTTTTTCCTTCTTTGGTTTGTCCCATGATTAATATTTTTTCGTATAGCATGTTTTTTGTAAGCTTTATTTCGAATCAGAATCCCAATGCTCACCCTCAATAATATTTCCAGTACGTGTGTTTGTTTGTTTGATGTTAATACGATTTTGCATGAAATTAACAAAAAATGTTTGTGCCAGTCGTTGACGTAATATTGGTACTAACGCTAGAAAGCCAAACATATCTGTAAAGAATCCAGGCGTTAGTAGTAATACCCCACTAATGAGAAGTATTAAACCCTCGATTAATTCGATCGCTGGCAATTGACCCCGATTGATATTTGTTTGGACTTTTGCGAGTGTTGATATTCCCTGAGTACGCAACAATGCAGCGCCAAGAATAGCAGTACCAATCACCAAGGCTATTGTGTAACCTGCGCCAATGACTTTGCCAATCTTGATTAATATAACAATTTCAACGAGAGGTACGGTGAGAAAAAGTATTAGTAAAATTCTAAACAAAAGCGATGTCCTCAATATACATTTTAAACTATCAGTATGGCATTATGTTTAATGTATGGGCAAAATACTATTATGCAAGTAATTTTAAAGCTTTAAATTACATATGACCAATAATGAAAAATCTATTTTAGTTTTGAGTGCTTTCCCTACATCTATCTCAGTGAAAGATATCGCAGAGATATTGGTTAATGAAAAACTTGCTGCCTGCATCAATATTATTCCTGAAGTTCAGTCTGTATTTCGATGGAAAAATAAAGTTGATAATACTCCTGAAAATATTTTAATTATAAAAACAACACTTAATTTATACGATATATTAGAGAAAAGAATCAAACAACTACACCCCTACGAACTTCCTGAAATAATAGCAGTCCCAATTGAGAAAGGCCTTACTGAGTATTTGAATTGGGTTAGCGAGAACACTAAATAACAATGTACTTTCTTAAAAGAATATTTATTTTTTGCATTTTTTTATCTTCACATTCAGTAAATGCGATTAATTTTGAAGATAGCTTAAATACTATTTTTTCATCCACGCCATCTTCTGTCGATGAGGTACTTCATCCGGATGATGCTTTTAAGGTGGCAGTTAGTGCCATTTCGAATAATAGATTAATACTAAATTGGCAAATAAAACCAGGTTATTATCTATACAAGGATAAGTTTTCAATCAACTCAAATGATTCATCAATCATAATTGGGAGTTATGTATTTCCGATAGGTAAATTAAAAGAAGACCTTGCGTTTGGTGAGGTCGAAGTTTACTACAATAATAATCAGTTGTTAGTACCATTTACACATGAAGATACAAATATAAAAGAGTTAAATATTAATATTGGTTATCAGGGTTGCAAGGAAGATTCGATCTGTTACCCACCAATTAAGAAAAATCTAACAGTTTCAATTCCTGATTTTTTTGAGGCATTACTTGTTGATGAAGGGATTAATAAAGAAATATTTATATCTGAGCAAGATGTAGTCACAAAAAGATTAAAAGAAAATAGTTTGTTATTCAATATCTTTTCATTTTTTGTATTCGGATTTTTACTGGCATTAACGCCATGTGTTTTTCCAATGATTCCTATTCTCTCCGGCATTATCGTCGGTGAAGGAGTTCGTATAACAAGAACAAGGGCAATCATGCTGACATTAAGTTATGTTCTGGCCATGGCACTGACTTATGCTGTATTAGGTGTGATTGCTGGTCTTTTCAGTTTTAATCTTCAAGCTGCATCACAAAATATTTGGGTGATCAGTCTATTCAGCGGGGTTTTTGTGCTACTTGCATTATCAATGTTTGGTTTTTACGAATTGCAATTACCCAGCAGTTGGCAAAATAAAGTCGTAGCTAATCAAAGTAATTCTGGTCGTGGTACTCTGACGGGTGCTGCGCTGATGGGGTTACTATCTGCTGTTATTGTTGGCCCGTGTGTGGCACCGCCACTTGCGGGCGCATTACTTTATATTAGTCAAACTGGCGATGCGCAACTCGGTGGCCTTGCTTTATTTGCAATGGGTTTGGGTTTTGGTGTACCGCTATTGATTATTGGTATCAGTTCAGGTGAATTATTACCACGCGCTGGCGCATGGATGAATAATATCAAGCGTGTTTTTGGCGTCATTATGTTGGGTGTCGCCATTTGGTTTTTAGAACGTGTGTTACCAGAAACATTTACTTTATTACTCTGGGCAGCTTTATTTATCGTTAGCGCAATTTTTCTTGGTGCATTAGACCGCCAAGAAAAGGGTATTAATTACTGGCAACGATTACATAAAGGCCTGGGTTTAATGATGATGTTCTACGGCGGCATTTTGATTTATGCTGCGGTAAGTGGCGGGGGAACTGTATTAGCGCCATTTAACAAAAGAATACTATCTAATAATTTCACAACTGAAACTCTACCGTTTGTTTATATAGCGAACATTTCAGAATTGAATGAACAATTAGAGCAGTCGAAGCTTGAGGGTAAGCCAGCGATGTTAGATTTTTATGCCGACTGGTGTGTCGAGTGCAAACAAATGGAGGCACATACTTTTTCTAAACCATTGGTTCAAGATATATTGCAAGATATAAATTTACTGAAAGCAGATGTTACAGAAAATAATGATGCCGATAAAATTTTGTTAAAACATTTTGGATTATTTGGTCCCCCAGCAATTATTTTTTTTAATCAACAATCAGAAGAGATTAAATCTCATCGTCTTATTGGTTTTTCTAAACCAGAAAATTTTATTAAGCATATTAAACAAGTTAAATCCTTATGAAACGATGGCAGATAATATTTGTAGCAATTCTTGTAGCAATACTTTCAGGGCTTAGTGGTTATTATTTTCAGCAGATATCAAAAGATGATGGAATTCTCGAAGCACAGTTAAACACTAAAAAATCACCGAGCCCCGAAGAAGTTATTGGTATGGGTGTAGCGGAATTTAGTTTGTTGGATTTAAATGGTGAAAGGCGGTATTTATCTGAGTGGAAAGGCAAGTTGATTGCAATTAATTTTTGGGCGACATGGTGTGCCCCCTGTCGTGAGGAAATCCCTGCTTTTGTCGAGCTACAAGAAAAATATGCAACACAAGGATTACAATTTATCGGAATTGCATTACAACAGGCAGATGAGGTGAGAGATTTTATCGAAGAATATAATGTTAACTATCCCTCATTGGTTGGCGGGGATGAAGTGATAAAAGTTGCCAGTCAATTAGGGAATAATATTGGCGCAATGCCATATACGGCGATTATCAATTCTAAAGGTAAAATCGCATATACTCACCGCGGACCGCTATCTAAGATCGAGGCAGAGGCGGTGATTAAGAACTTCTTATAAGCAAAATTGGCAAAAATAACCTGTTCGTATTTTCGTTAAACTTCTGTTAAAATTCAGCTAAATGCTGTTAAAATCATTAAAAATAACAATATCAGTTATTATATATAGGGGATTTACTTGAAGTTTCTAGTTTTAAATGGGCCAAATCTAAACCTTTTGGGCGAGCGGGAGCCGGAGGTCTATGGAACAACAACGCTAGCCGAGATAGATGCCAGAATACTGAATTTGGCGACAGCACAAGGTAATACACTCTCAAGTTTTCAAAGCAATGCCGAGCATGAACTAGTAGATAAAATACATGAGGCAAAAAAAACAGGGGTGGATTTTATACTCATTAACCCCGGCGCATTTACTCACACCAGCATAGCACTGCGTGATGCAATGTTGGGCACACAAATTCCCTTTATCGAAGTACATTTATCGAATGTATTTTCCCGTGAGGAATTTAGAAAGTCTTCATATTTATCTGACATTGCCGTTGCTGTTGTGAGCGGTCTTGGTGATTATGGATATGAGCTTGCCTTAATGGGCGCTGAACGATACCTAAAAAAATAATGAAAAAATATTATGGATATTAGAAAGGTAAAAAAATTAATTGAGTTGCTCGAGGAGTCGGGGATTGCCGAGATTGAGATTCATGAAGGCGAAGAATCAGTTCGTATCAGTCGCGATGGGTCAATTCCTCTGCCTCAAACGACGGCTAACGTACCGCCCGTCGATGAGGGTAGTCCATTAAAAAAACAATCGAGTGCTAACGAAAATTTATCAAATGATGATTACAGTGATGAGGGTGAGATTATTACTGCCCCAATGGTAGGAATTTTTTATAGTTCTCCTTCGCCTGATCAGCCACCGTTT
>Ga0066850_10000183_pt1 | contig 34430 bp, 19 predicted proteins | sample ETNtaG_4_FD_67282 | JGI IMG/M metagenome (GOLD analysis project Ga0066850, IMG submission 67282) | Marine microbial and viral communities from oxygen minimum zone, Eastern Pacific Ocean - ETNP201406SV67 | ecosystem: Environmental > Aquatic > Marine > Oceanic | place: Pacific Ocean: Eastern... | reverse complement strand
TCTTATTAAGAGAAATATGAGTGCAAAAGGGTCAGAACTAAAAAGAGTTAGACAGTCAATTAATTCTAATTTAACAAATAGAGCTTATAAATCAAAAGTTAATACAGTAATTAAAAAAGTATTATCTGAAACAAAAAAGAAAGAAGCTGAAGCAAGTCTCAAAGAGGCAGTTAAATTAATTGATAAAGTTGCTTCTAAAGGAATTATTCATAAGAACAAAGCAGCTAACAAAAAGTCTAATCTTTACAAACATTTAAATAGTTTATAAATCATTATTAGAATCAGGTTTTCTATAATTAGGAGAATCTTTTGTAATATTGATATCATGTGGATGACTTTCAACTATTCCAGATGAAGTGATTTGAATAAATTCAGATTTTTCGTGTATATCCTTAATGTTTTTTGATCCACAATATCCAAAACAAGATTTGAGACCTCCAACTAACTGATCGACCGTTTTAGATAAATTACCCTTATATGGGACTAAACCTTCTATTCCTTCCGGAACTAATTTCTTTTTATTTTTCAAGTCTTGGAAATACCTATCATGACTACCTTCTTTCATTGCAGCAACCGATCCCATACCTCTATATGATTTATAACTTCTACCATCTCTCAGAACAACCTCGCCAGGAGTTTCTTCTAATCCAGCAAAAATACTTCCCAACATCACAGCATTAGCTCCAGCAGCAATAGATTTTGCAATATCTCCTGAATATCTCATTCCTCCATCAGAAATTATTTTTTTACCTAATTTATTAGCTTCTTCTGAACAATTAAGAACTGAAGTGAGCTGAGGGACACCAACTCCTGCAATTATTCTAGTTGTACAACTAGAGCCAGCTCCTATACCAACCTTAACTATATCTGCTCCATTATCTATTAAAGCCTTGGTTCCTTCAGGAGTTGCGACATTGCCTGCTATAATATCAATTTCTGGAAATTCACTTTTTATTTTTGAAACAATTTTTAATACACTTTGCGAATGTCCATGAGCTGTATCTACAACTATAGCATCAACTTGACTTTCTACTAGCGCAGCTACTCGGTCAAGTGTATTAGATTCAATGCCAACAGCTGCTGCAGCTAATAATCTCCCATGTTTATCTACAGCTGCATTAGGGTGATCTTCTTTTTTTAAAATATCTTTAACAGTAATAAGGCCTTTCAATTTACCCTTATCATCAACAACTAATAATTTCTCTATACGATGTTTTTGAAGAACAATTTTAGAGTCCTCTAATGTAGTTCCCATAGGAACTGTAATTAAATTATCTTGTGTCATTCTCTGCTTTACTTCTAAATCATAGTTAGTTTCAAACCTAATATCTCTATTTGTCAAGATACCTACGAGCTTATTATTTTCTTCAACAGGAAGTCCAGAAATTTTATATGTAGACATAATATTAAGGGCATCTTTAATTGTTAAATTTGGTTTTATTGTAATAGGGTCTAATATCATACCACTTTCAGACCTCTTTATTTTATCTACCTCTAATGCTTGATTTTCAATCGAAAAATTTTTATGAACAACTCCAACACCTCCAGATCTTGCTAAAGCAATGGCCAGACTACATTCTGTTACTGTATCCATAGCAGCACTAAAAAATGGAATATTTAAATGTAATTTATCAGATAATTTTATAGACAAATCAACTTCTTTAGGCAAAACAGATGAATATGCTGGTTTTAATAGTACATCATCAAATGTTAACGCTAATTCTGAAATATTTTTCATTTTACTTAATTACAATTATTATATTAATAAAAATTCCCTAAACTTAGTTCAACTTTATCTAATATCTTACAAGATTTTACTAATTCCTTCATTGTATTATGATCAGCATACAAAGGTCTATCAACGTCTAGAAAATCAACACACTTTCTGATTTCTTCAAAGGCAATAGAAACACCATCCCCAAATTTATGATTTCTGAAATCTAAGCCTTGAGCTGCAGCCATAAATTCAATACCTAAAACTCCATAAGCATTATCTAATATTTGAAAATTCTTAAGAGCTGTATTCATACCCATCGAAACAAAATCTTCTTGATCTGCTGCTGCTGGAATTGATTGAATACTAGCAGGTGTTGATAAAATTCTCTGTTCTACAATTTGCATATCTGCAGTATATTGACTTAGCATAAGCCCTGAAAACATCCCTGCTCCTTTAGTTAAAAATGGTGGTAATCCATTACTTAAGGCTGGATTATTTAACCTATTTAGTCTTCTTTCTGATAAAACTGAAACCATAGTAACTGATGCTCCTAACGTATCTAGAGGTAATGAAACAGGAGTACCTTGAAAGTTAGCTCCAGATAATTGCAATTTTTTATCTGTAAAAAATATTGGATTATCCCCTACTCCATTTAATTCAATTTCAACCTGTTTTAAACAATAATCTAATAAATCAATAGCAGCACCAATTACTTGAGGAGTTGACCTTAATGAATATGCATCTTGAACTTTTGTATCTAATGTCCCGTTTATAAGATCTCCATTTTTCAATACACTTCTTAATACTTCAGCTGATTTAACAGCACCAACAAATCCTCTAGACGTATGAATCAATTCATTCAAAGGACCTAAATTAGCCAATAAAGCATCCATTGACATAGCAGCAGCTATTTTAGCCTGTTTAAACCATCTTATACAGTCAAAGATAAATAACCCACTCATAGAAGTTAAAAAATTAGAACCATTTATAACAGATAATCCATCTCTTGCTTCAAGCCCTGGAATAAAAATTCCTGCTTTTTCCATCGCATCCTTACCTTCTAATAATTCATTTTCATAATAAGCTTTTCCTTCACCCAGTAATACTAAAGCTATTTGAGACATTGGTGCTAAATCACCACAAGCTCCTACAGAACCTTTTTCGCAAACATAGGGGGTTACACCTTTATTAATCATTTCAATTAATGTTTGCGTTATAATTAGTCTACATCCAGACATACCTTTTGCATGCACATTAATTCTACTTAACATAGCAGCTCTAACATGGTCAGTAGGTGATGCATCACCTATTCCTGCAGCATGATTATATATTAAATATTTTTGAAAATCTTTAATTTGGTCAGGGCTTAAGACAGTTTCTGAAAATTCTCCAATTCCTGTATTAATACCATACATTATTTCACCATTAGAGATTTTATCCTCTACCATTTCTCTACATTTTTTTATCTTTTCAATCGAATCTTTAGATAAAGCAACTTTTGCATTATATCTAGCAACATTAACAAGAATATCAATTGATAAGTTTTTTCCATTTATTTCTATTGTCATAATTAATGATTTTATCTTTTAATAAATTATTATTTTATATATTTATATTCCTAAAAAATTTTCTGTCACATCCAATATTGTTTCATAATCTTTGTATGAAGTATAATTAACAGGTAGTGAATCTACTATATTTTCACCATATCTTTTCTTTAATATTCTAGGATCAGCTAAAATACATACTCCCCGGTCATCTTGCCGTCTAATCAATCTACCTATACCCTGCCTTAATTTAAGAATTGATTCAGATAATTGATAATCCATAAATGGATCTAAATTTTTCCCAAGATATGTTTCAATTTTGGCTTGCACAATAGGATTATATGGATTTGAGAATGGTAATTTTACTATAAATAGAACTTCTAACTTTTCATCAGGTAAATCTACTCCTTCCCAAAATGATGAAGTACCAAACAACACAGAGTTTTTAGATTTTAAATACTTATCTAATAATATTTGTTTCGAACTATTCATATCTTGAAACAACATTGTATCCTCATCAGATAGATCTTTAAAACTAGAAATTTGTTTATAGGATGTACACAAAACAAGCATCCTCTTATTTAAACTGTCTTTTAAATTTTTTATAATTTTATAAGTTGATTCAATAAATTTTATACTATTGACATTATCATTTGAATCATTAATAAATAGTTTGATTTGGTCCTCAATGAAAAAAGGAGAATCAAATTTCTTCATCACTACTTTTTTATTAATCAAATAATTATTTAATCCTATCTCTTGTAAAATATAATCAAAACTATCATCAACTGTCAAAGTTGCTGATGTTAGAATCAATGAATTAAATTTAGATGATAATTCAGAAAAAATATCATGTACCCACAAAGGGGATGTATTAAATGATACAGCGTTTACATTACCGTTGTTAGATCTAACAGAAATCCAATTAACATAGTTCTCCTTATCTGAAAACATATTTTCTAAAATTAAACTAAAATCAACTAATTTATTAAGGGCTATAGTTAAATCAATTTTTTCCAAATTAGTATAATTATCAAATTTCAAATTGTTTATGACATTATTATTATCAGTTAATAATTTTATTAACCTTTGATAATCTTCATTAATTATATCAAAGTGAGGATTAACATCAATCAATGTTTGTTCTGAACATTTATACCTGATATCTTGAATATTATTATACATATTATTTTCAGATGATATTAATCCAGAAAATGAAAAAGACATATTTTTAAAATTATCTAAAAATAAAGAAAATTCTTTAATTATATTTTTAGAATTTTTATAAACAGCATTAAACTCTTTATGATTCACATTATTGTTTAATATTTTTGTTATAATAAAATTATATGAATCAAACATTCCTTTCAAAATACTCGTATTTAATGTTTCTTTCATTTGCAATCTACAATTTTCAGATAATTTATGTGCTTCATCTATTATACAAATATCGCAATTATCAACTATAGAATCTTGTTTTTGAAAGCAACTAGCAAGCAATGAATGATTTATTATTAGTAGATTTGAATTATCTGCGTTATTTTTTAATGATTGATAAAAACATTCACAATGATTTCCAGCTTTATTATAACCACAAAATTCATGATCATAACAAATCAAATCCCATATTTTTTTATTTTTCCAAATTTTAAATCCACTACATTCACTAATATCACCAGTTTTTGTATAGTTAGCCCAAAAAATAATAGGTAATAGATCTAATCTCTCACTATTTGTTAAAACATTTATATTACAAACAAGATGATATAATCTTGATTTGCAAACATAATTCTTCATTCCCTTTATAATTGTACACTTAATTGGGGTATCTAAAATCTCTGCGATTTCAGGTAAATCTTTATCAAAAATTTGCTCCTGAAGATTATGAGTACTCGTAGAAATAACTATTTTTTTATCTTTATTCAAAAGGGATGGTATTAAATAACCATATGTCTTTCCTAATCCTGTTTCTGCTTCAGCAATTAAGATACTATCATCATTTATACTCTCTTCAACATATTTAGAAAATTGCATTTGCGATTTTCTAAATTGATACTCTTTAACTTTTTTTGATAAAATGCCTCCATCACAAAAAATATTTTCTATGTTTGAATTACTAAAATTCTCTTTTATTTGGCTATTAAATACACTGAAATTATTTTTTTCATATTTTTGATTATTTTCAATATTTGTATTATCAATAAAATATTTAATGCAGTTTTCAAATAATTTTCTATTTATAATCATTTCTTCTGAATAAACTTTATAAATATCTTTAAAATCATTCAAATTATAATTAGAAATTTTTTCTAAAATTTTTAAAAATAATTTTCCTGTTACTCGCGCATCATCTTCTGCTCTATGCGACCTATTAATATCTATAGAAAAATCATTGCATAATGATTGCAGCTTATAAGAGTGTGAATTATATAAAAAAATCTGAGATAGATAGTACGTATCACATATGAATTTATTTGAATGCAAATCATTTTGTCTATTTAATTCTTTATTTATAAAATCTATGTCAAATTTAATATTATGACCGACCATAGGATATTCTTCAATAAATCTAATGAATTCATCACTTATATCACTAAAATTTGATTTATTAGAAACATCTAGATTAGATATACCAGTTAAATTTTCAATGAAATATGGTATTTTTTTATTGGGATTTATAAGTTTTGAAAATCTTTCTTCGATTCTGCCATTTTCAAACTTTACAGCAGATATTTCAATGATTTTATCATTAAACAAATCAAGGCCAGTAGTTTCAACATCTATTGCAATAAATTTATTTAGTTGTAAATCCTTTATATTAAACATTAAACACCAGCAAATACTTTTAACACATCAATTATTAACGAAGGTTTTTTATAAACTGCATGTTTAAATATATTACTTAAAGATCTTTTATTTACAGGGACACGTGAAACTTGAGTTGCTATATAATTCAAATCATCATCAGCTAGCTGATTAATAGTTTCCTTTATTCTATAAAATCTATTATGATTATTACCAAAAGATTTAAACATCTTTTTAGGATACTTTTCAAAAGCAGCTATTGAGTAATCATTATTTGATAATGCTTCAGCAGCAACTTGTCCAGCTATTTGTCCGCCTTTCATACCAGATGCAATACCACCTCCTGTCATAGGGTTAGTTTGATGTGCTGCGTCTCCAATCAACATAACACCATTTGCTATAGGTTTTTTTTGAGGTTTAGCACATACAACTCCACCGCAAACAGTTGTTAATATAGATATATTTGGAAACTCTTTATTAACAAATTCATCTAAATATTTTTTCGCACTTTTATTTTTAGAATACTTACCTGATATGCCTATACCAATATTCGCAGAGCCTTTTCCCTTAGGAAATATCCATAGATAACCCCCCGGAGCATGGTTTGAACCAACATACATAATCATTTGGCTTTGTTTTATATCAATATTTGATACAGAATATTGCATGCAAGATTCCATATCTTTCATTTTAACTAGAGTATTGATTCCCGCCCATCTTCCTACTCTTGATTCTATACCATCAGCTCCAATTACAATTTTAGAATAGATTTTTTTCTCTTCTCCTAAATAATCAACAACTACCCCTCTAACATAATCACCATCTCTAAGAAGATTCTTAACATAAGATTTAGTAAATACTTCAGAGCCATGCTCTACAGCAATTTTTGATAAATCATAATCAAAAACTCTTCTATTTAATATATATCCTGTCTCAGTTTTAAAATCCACATCAACATCTATTCCATTAGGTCCAATTAACTTCACACCATTTAATTTAGAAGCAATCCAGCTTTCTTTTGGTTTGAAAAATTGGTTTAGACCTGAATAGCCGATTGCCTCTCCACATCTAACTGGCATTCCTATATCTCTATCTTTCTCAAAAATACATACTGAATAACCAGCTTTTGAAATTTCAATAGCTGCCATTGAACCAGCTGGTCCACCACCAACAACAATTACATCATAATGATTTTTAATCACTATCTTTTAATACCTCTATTGGACATATATAAACGCACAACTTACAATCAATACATAAATCATCATCTATGCTTATATTAGATTCTTTTAATTCTATACAATCAACAGGACAAACACTTACACAAGTACCACAAAAATCACACTTATTCTCTAAAATTTTAATCACTATCAACCAAAAATGTTGGGAAGTTATAATCAAATTTATGCCAATTGTAATATTTTCCTATCCAAAATAAAACTAAGGATGGAATAGCTAAATAAGGGAATATAGTAATAATAAAAAAGTTTACTATAAATAATGGATAAACAAAAGCACGTTGAAAATCTTTTATCAAATTTCTAAATAAGGCATAAAAGAAAAATGGCAATGAAATACATATGCAAATTGAAGATAAAGGGTCATTTAATCTAATGCCTAGAATCAATCCTCCTGACAATAAAAACACAAGTATTGATACAATTTTCTGACTATTTATATTATTTAACAAAAAAACAGAATTTGATTTCAGCAATGAATTCAATATTTCTGAAATTATATAAATTGATAAATATAAAATTATATACGGAATTAATAATAGAAGAACTTTTACACTAAAAAATTCAAAATTGATTATTTTCAAAGCATAAATATACCCACAGATAAAAAGTATTAAAGCAAAAGTAATTTCTACAATAAAACATAAAATAGAATTCTTCATATTGTAATAATTAGAGTTCAATAAAATTAAGTTTATCACTAATAATAAAAATCCTAGTAACAAGTTTGCAAATCCAACAAAAGCTAATAATAAAATTCCGATTATATGCAATATATGAATAATCATATTCATATTTTTCTCAGTATATGAATCAATAACACTTCTATTAAACTCACTAGTAAAAACAAGCTGCTTTTTAATATTATACACAGATAAAATAATACTCAGACCAATAAATAAACAAAAAAATCGATAATCTAATTCTGTGATAAAAAGTGGTGAATGATCAACAGAAAAGAGAGGAATATACATACCTAAACAAATAATCACCCAATAACTAAAAAAAGTTAAAGGATTCAAAATAAAAAAGAAGTCTAAATAAGGAACTATTTTTTTATGTATCGGATGATTTTTAAAAAAATTCTTTATCATTATCTAGTTGAATGTAATTTTTTTAAATATTCTTCAGTAACTCCAGGTGTAATATACTCACCATTAAAACAGGAGGTGTCAAATTTATTTATAATATTATTTTCAACTGATTTTATTAAATCATCTAAATCTTGATATATCAATTTATCAGCTCCAATTAATTCGCAAATTTGATCAACAGTTCTATTATAAGCAATCAATTCTTTAACAAATGGCATATCAATACCATATACATTGGGAAATCTAATGGGAGGTGATGCACTTGCAAAATAAACTTTTTTTGCTCCTGCATCTCTTGCCATTTGAACAATTTGCTTGCTTGTATTTCCTCTAACAATAGAATCATCAATTAAAAGAACATTTCTATTATTAAATTCTTTAATAATAGCATTTAATTTCTGTTTTACAGATTTTTTCCTTACTTTTTGACCTGGCATAATAAATGTTCTTCCAATATATCTATTTTTCACAAATCCTTCTCTTAATTTTTTATCCAATTCTATACTTAACGGAAGCGCACTTGTTCTACTAGTATCAGGAATAGGTATAACTACATCAATTTCTTCTAATTGCTTAGGGGTTAATACTTTCATTATCTTATTTGCTAACAACTTACCCATCTTTAATCTACTATTATACACGTTTATTTTATCAATAGTACTATCAGGTCTAGCAAGATAAACATATTCAAAAATACATGGGGTATGGATATTATCATTCATATACTTGTTTTTATATACATTCCTATTCTCGTCAATAAAAATCGTTTCACCTGGATCTAAATCTTTTTCAATTTTATACCCTAAACAATCTAGTGCTACACTTTCAGAGGAAAACATATATTTAGAATTATCCTTAGAACCAAATATCAAAGGTCTAATTCCATTTGGATCTCTAAATGCAACCATCCCATAACCAGAAATCATTATAATAACTGAATAAGCACCTTCAACTCTTTTATGAACTTCATCAACTGCTCTAAAAATATCATCTTTTGTTAATTCTATCTTTTGTTGCTTATGTAGTGCATGAGCAAAAATATTAAGCAAAACCTCTGAATCTGATGAAGTATTTATATGTCTTAAATCCTCTTGAAACAATTTCTCTCTTAACTCATTGGTATTAACCAAATTTCCATTATGCACTAACACTAGTCCATATGGTGAATTTACATAAAATGGTTGCGCTTCTTCAAAATTATAAGAGCCTGCTGTTGGATATCTTGTATGGCCAAGTCCTTGAGAGCCACTTAAATGAATCATTTCTTCCTCTTTAAAAACATCTCTTACTAAACCATTTCCTTTATGCATATTAAATTTTCCATCATTATCAAAAGTAGCTATTCCAGCAGCATCTTGACCACGGTGCTGCAAAACGGTCATAGCATTATAAAGGGTTAAGCAAACATTAGGCTTATCACTTACAACTCCAACAATTGCACACATAATTATTTACTTTCTTTGTTATATTCCAAAGTACTATCATCTGGAAATTTTTTTAATTGATCATCTACATACGAATCAATAATACTATAAAAATTAAGAAAAAAAAGCCACCAAAAACTTCTATTTCTATCTGAGACATCTTCGTTATTTTTTGTATTTTTGTATTCATTTAACCAATAATATTTCATTGCCATTAAGCTTATTGCTTTAAATGGTTTATTATTCTCAAATTGTCCTAATGGAATCATTCCATTCCCTAAGGCTAAAACATTTGTTTTCCAATCATTGTCAAACACTTTTTGGTCTATTTTACCCTTATCAATATCCTCATTGAAAATTATACTTGAAAATAAAATCAATAATAAAAATTTTATCATTTTGCGCAAATTCCCTCAATCTCAACTTTTACATTTTTAGGTAAAGCTGATACTTCAACAACAGATCTTGCTGGGTAAGTATCAGTGAAAAATGTTTTAAATTCGTTATTTAATTTATCAAAATTAGACAAATCAGTTAAATATACTGTTAATTTTATTAGATTACTTTTATTTGTTCCTCCAGCAATTAATACTTGATTTAAATTAAATAACACCTGCTTAATTTGTTCTTCAAATTTATCAGAGACAATTTCATTTGTTTCTGGATTAATAGGAATTTGTCCCGAGGTAAATATCAAATTTTCATAAATCATGCCTTGAGAGTATGTCCCTATGGCAGCAGGTGCATTTTCTGTATTAATAATATTTTTTTTATTTAAAGACATTAGTTTTACTCTTTGGTTTCATAATAGTTTATATTTAATTCTCTATTAGCTTTAGTTTCATTTAATCTCCTAACTGGAGTATTATATGGTGCATTTAAAATATATTCTTTTTCTTCATCTATTCTTTCATCTATATCTAACATAGCTTTAGCAAATTTTTCAATTGTATTTTTACTTTCTGTTTCAGTAGGTTCAATCATTATAGATTCTGGAATATTGATAGGAAAATACACAGTAGGAGAGTGAAATCCATAATCAAGCAACGTTTTTGCAATGTCTAACGCTCTTACTCCTCTATTTTTTTGTTTTAACGCTGAAATTACAAATTCATGCAATGTTCCTTCAGAAAATGGGACATCATATTTATCCATAAGTAAAAACTTGAGATAATTAGAATTTAAAACTGCATGCAAAGATATATCTCTCAGCCCTTTGTTACCTAAACTAAGGATATAAACATACGCACGTACTAAAATACCAAAGTTGCCAAAGAATGTATGAACCTTTCCTATTGAATTATTACTTTCTTTATCAAAATAATACTCTTTTTTATTTTTATTGTATTTGACATTTGGTCCTGGTAAAAAATCCTCCAACTTACAATTAACAGCAACAGGACCAGCGCCTGGACCTCCTCCTCCATGTGGTGTAGAGAAGGTTTTGTGAAGATTAATATGCATAATATCAAAACCCATTAAACTAGGTTTTGCAACTCCAACTAGAGCATTTAAATTTGCTCCATCCATATACATTAACCCATCAACATCATGAATTAAATTTGAAATCTTTTCTATATTATCCTCAAACAAACCTACTGTATTTGGCTGCGTCAACATTAAACCTGCTGTTTGGTCATCTACTAATTCTTTTAAATGTTTCATATCTACTCTACCCCTTTTATCAGATTTGACCTGTTTGACACTATATCCGCACATAATTACACTAGCAGGGTTTGTTCCATGGGCTGTTTCTGGAATAATAATATATTTTTTTTTATTATTATTGAAATCATGATATTTTTTCATTAATAATAATCCGACCATTTCACCTTGAGAACCAGCAGATGGCTGAAGGGTCAATTTATTCATCCCAGTTATAGAACATAATATTTTTTCTAATTCATAATAAACCTTCAATGCACCTTGCACAGAATCTTGTATTTGATTAGGATGTATCATAGAAAATCCAGGTAACATTGCGACATAATCATTAATTTTTGGATTATATTTCATAGTGCACGAGCCAAGTGGATAAAAATCTTTATCTATATGATGATTTTTAAATGACAATTTTGTATAATGTCTTACAACTTGAAATTCTGTTACCTCAGGTAATTTAGGGTAATCATCTCTAAGTACCTCCTTTGACAAATATTTCTCTAAATTGTAGCTTCCTACTGTGTTTTTTGGAACTATAAAACCTTTTCTACCCTTCGAGCTTTCTGCAAATATAAGAGGAGTTTCAATATTCATTATTTATCTTCTAATAAATTTTTTATCAATTTCTTACCAGTTTTAATTATTTTATTAAAAGATAATTTATGATCAATATTTAATATTGCCATAAATCTAGACCCACCACCTTTAGCATTAATTTCAGAAGCAATATTTTTCATTATATCACCTGCATTAATAGTTTCATTAAAATCTTTTGTTATTGAACAAAGAAGTATTTTTTTATCATCTGTTTTGAGACCAATTAAACCTATACCTTTATTAGTCAATTCTTCTCTTATAATATCACTTAATAACTGAGGAGATACATTTATATTAATTTCACCTGATAATAATTTAGAACCATTAATAGTTTCTACATTATCCATCATATCACTAATTTCTTCTCGCGCTTTAATGACATTTAATGCCATAATTTCTTTCTTATATTTTTTGTTAGATAAACTAATATTATTAATTTTTTCTAAAATATCCTCATCATTACACATTAACAAGTTTTGAATTTTCATATTAAGAGAAATTTTATTTCTTATATAAGAAAAAGCTCTTGCGCCTGTATAAGCCTCTATTCTTCGGACTCCTGAAGCTAAAGAACTTTCTGAAATTATTTTAAAAAGACCAATCTGCCCAGTAGCACTAACGTGAGTTCCTCCGCATAATTCCTTTGAAAAACCATCAATATCAACTACACGAACCTCTGAATCATATTTTTCTCCAAACAATGCAACAGCACCGTCTTTTTTAGCTTTATTAAATTCCATTATATTTGTTTTTAAACAAAGATTCTTTTGAACAACACTATTTACTATATCCTCTATCTGATTGATTTGATCAATATTAACTTTTTTATAATAAGTAAAATCAAATCTGAGGTGATCATTTGTTACCAATGAACCTGCTTGCTGTACTTCATTTCCTAAAATAGTTTTTAATGCCTGATGCAAAAGATGGGTGCTTGTGTGATTTACTTTGATAGATTCTCGTTTTATTTCATCAATAGTTGTGACAACTTTATTAATACGATTTTCAGATATCTCACCATTTATTAATTCACAACAATGACAAATCAGATTATCAATATAATATGTATCATTAACTTTGAATGTAAAATCTTCATTCTTTATTTGTCCAGAATCTCCTATTTGTCCTCCAGACTCTGCATAAAACGGAGTCTTTTCTAATACTATCTCAAAATTTTTATCATTATTTTTTCTATATTTTAATATTATGGTCTCAATCTTATTTACTTGATAACCCACAAATTCAGAAAATTTAGTATCATTAATAATAACCCATTCTTTTTGGTTATTATCAATTTTAAACTTATTACTTTTTCTTGCTAAAGATTTTTGATTTTGCATCATTTTATCAAAATTATCTTTATCAATACTAATATCTCTTTCTCTAGCTAATAATTCAGTAAGGTCAACTGGAAAGCCATATGTATCGTATAATTTAAAAACATCTTCTCCTGGAATACATTTTTCATCTAGATTATTACAAATCTCTTCGAACATTTGCAACCCTCTATCAAGAGTTTTTCCAAAGGATATTTCTTCAGACTGAATGACTTTCTTAATGTGATCTTTTTTCTCTATAAGTTCTGGATAAGCATCACCTAATATTTCTATTAAGGTATCAACTAGAGTATATAGAAATTCTTTATCTATTTCAAGAACTCTTCCAAATCTTGCAGCTCTCCTTAAAACTCTTCTTACGACATATCCCCTGCCTTCATTTGAAGGCATAATTCCATCACTTAATGAGAATGAAACCATCCTTAAATGATCTGCTATAACTCTATGCGGAATTCCATCCTCAAATGAATAGTCTTTGCCAGATATAGAAATAATTTTTTCTATAATAGGAAAAAATAAATCAGTTTTATAATGATCATTTATATTATTTAAAGTTGCTGTTATTCTCTCAAGACCTGCTCCTGTATCAACATGCTTTAAGCTTAATTGATCAAGCTTACCATTAGGTTTTCTATTAAATTCAATAAAAACTAAGTTCCATAATTCTCTATAATCGGGGTCTTTATTTACACCTTCAGATTTTTGTTTATCTAAATCTCCAATATAATAATGAATTTCAGAGCATGGTCCACAGGGTCCAGTATCACCCATTTCCCAAAAATTATCTTTATTTCCAAATCTTAAAATTCTATTTTGATCGACATCAGTATTCTCAATCCATAATTTTTCAGCCTCATTATCATCTTTATATACTGTTACCCATAATCTATTTTTATCTAATTTCCAGACTTCAGTTAAAAGTTCCCACGACCATTTAATGGATTCTTTTTTATAATAATCTCCAAATGACCAATTTCCTAACATTTCAAAAAAAGTATGATGAAATTTATCTACACCTACTTCTTCAAGGTCATTATGCTTACCACTTACTCTTATACATTTTTGAGAATTAGTAACTCTATTAAACTCTGGAGTTTCTTTGTCTAAAAAAAATTTCTTAAATTGATTCATACCTGCATTTGTAAATAATAATGTGGGATCATCTAATGGCAATACAGGAGAACTTCTGATAAATTGATGTTGTTTACTTTTAAAGAAATTTATAAAATCACTTCTTATTTTTTGGGACGAAAACTGCATTAAAATATAATTTGTGTCTCTATTTGAGTTGTCTTGACAGGCCTATAATTCCCATCATCATAGACATATGATTTTCTTCCTTTTAAAATTAGAATCATATTATCTGCCATTTCTACTCCAATATTATACCCGAAAAGTGTGTTTTCATCTGGATTAAAACTAAAAGGCTTTGAAGCATAGCTTTGTTTATAAAAAATTTCTGCTATTCTTACTTTGTTAATTTTAGACGTATCAATATCAAGTTTTGTAAAAAATGTACTATTTTGATCTGATTTATAATCATTTAAACTATTATCCCATTTATTCCCATCTAAATGTTGATAAGTCATTTCTAACTGTAGGACTTTAAGAAAATTACTTGTCAAACTTAAGCTTGCTCCTTTTGAATCACCATACAAATATAATTTATCTTCTTTGGTCATAACTATACTTTCATTACCATTTTCGACTATCATAGCACGATTATGATCATAATTTTGATCCCAATAATCAAACATATAATTTTCTGAATTTTGTCTATAATCTAATTTCATTGTAATCTTACTCCATTCAGCTTTCACTCCAAAAGGTATAAAACCATAACCTAATTTATCATCATAATTATTATAAAGTGTCTCTTGTGTATCTACATTATATGGATTAAAAGTATTTCCAGATAATTGTGAAAACTCTGAATATAATTTAATATTATTATTAATCGAATAAGTTAACCCAAAAGATAAACCTATAATCTCTTCCTTATTGTCAAGACCTAACAAATTCGAATAATTTTGCATTTCTAATTGTATGGACTCAATCAAATTATTACAATCATCAGCAGAGATTGTTTCATTACAATCATTTCCTAGCCAATTTAAAATTGTTTGATTATCATGCCATTGACTTGAATTGTTTTCATAACCAGGTTCAACAAAATCTGGATAACCGTCACCATCAGAATCTAATAAACCTTTCCTTTGATTAGGGTCGGTTACAATATTAAATGAAATATCTAAATTTTTAATATATTCAAAAGTTCCGCCAATCGCAAAAAGGCCTGGTTCTTTAGCTTCTTTTAAATCACTGTGAACAAGGTTCAATCTAAAATTTTTAAATTTATATTGAAAATCAAAACCTGTTCTTCTAACTCTTGGATAATCCATAATATTAGAATAGCTGTTTACTAAAGAGCCATTACCTAAAGTAATGCTAGGTAAAGAGCCGATTCTAAAATACAAATCATCATGTGGAAGACCCCATCTTAGATAATATATTTTATCAACCAGTGTTTTGTAAGCATCTTTTGTAGATGAAAAATTCCAATTATCTTCATATAAATTTCCATCTTGATCAAAATAGAAATAAAGATCAAGGCCTAGACCTATTTTTCCAAATGCTAATTCAGGCCTTAATGAAAATTGATTATATACTTGATTATTTATAGTAACCGAACCAAATGAACCTGTATAAACTGGATTAATATTTTGAGAAAAAATATTTGAGAATGAAAACAAAAATATAATTGCAACTATTTTAAAATATTTCATGATTTATTATTATTTAATTTAATTAAAATTTTATCATATAAATTTGATGATGTCATACCAAAATGATTTGCAACATCTACTCCTGGACCAGATTCACCAAACGTGTCAATTCCGATATTCAATCCATCTCTACCAGTATATTTATGCCATCCAGCTGTAATCCCTGCTTCAATCGATACTAATAATGAGTCTTTATTACATTTTAAAATATTATTTTTATATTCATCAGTTTGTTCATCAAATAGTTCCCAACATCCAAGATTAACAACTTTTACTCCATAACCCTTATCTTCTAATAATTCTTTTGCCTCTAATGCAACCCATACTTCAGAACCTGTTGAAAGTATCATCACATCAACATTCAAAGAATCGCTCATTATATAGCCTCCTTTTTCTAAATTGGAAGGATATATTTTTCTATCAAAAACTGGTACTCCTTGTCGTGTTAAAAGAACTAGAGAGGGTCTCTTCTTTTGAGAAAAAGCAATTTTACATGCATCTACTGCTTCATTAGCATCTGCTGGTCTTAATACTAATAAATTTGGGATTGCTCGGTATGACATTAAATGTTCAATTGGCTGATGAGTAGGACCATCTTCTCCAACATAAATCGAATCGTGGGTATACTCAGATATACAAGCTAAGCCTTGAAGTGCACGTAATCTTACTGCAGGCCTTTCATAATCTGCAAAAACAAAAAATGTTGCTCCAAAAGGATATAAACCTCCATGCTGCGCAATACCATTATTAATCACTCCCATAGGAAATTCTCTAACACCATATGTTAAATTCATTGCGCCTGGATTTTCTTTTGAAAAATCATTTACAAGCTTTGCAAAACCTGCTGTTACATTTGATGGTTCTAAATCAGCAGAACCTCCAACTAGAAACATTCCTTTCTTTGATAACTCCTCAATTACTTCGCCCCAAACTTTTCTAGTAGCAATTTTCAATCCACATTCAAACTCTGGCCATTTCACATCATTAGGGATAGATAAATTCTTAGATAAATTCCACTTGTCCTTAAAATTCTTATCTATACATTTTTGTTTAAGATTTTCTTTCCAAGCATCTACTTCTTCCTTTGCATATTCATAAGAAGATCTGAATTCATTTAAAATATCATCGTTTATTTGAAAATACTTATCAGGCTCAAGACCCATTTTTTTCTTAGTCTCAAATATCTCTTCTGGGGATAATGGAGCTCCATGTGTATTATGATCACCTTCAACAGATGCACATCCATTAGCCATAATTGTATTCCCAATAATTACTGAAGGTTTTTGAATTTCCATTTGAGCAATCCTAATCGCTGATCTAATTTCATCATGATTATGTCCATCTATAACCTGTACATGCCAGCCATGTGATTCATACATTTTAGCATAATTAGTTGAGTCAGACCTCGAAACCTTTCCAGATATTTGAGCATCATTAGAGTCATAAAATGCAATTAATTTATTAAGCTCCCAGTGCCCAGCACATGCAATTGAACCTTGTGCTACAGGTTCTTGAATATCACCGTCACCATGCAAAACATAAGTGTAGTGATTTACTATATCAGAACCAAATTTATCAGATAAAATTCTCTCAGCAATCGCCATTCCTACAGCATTTCCAACACCTTGACCTAATGGACCTGTTGTCGCTTCAATGCCTGGAGTCAAATCTCTTTCAGGATGTCCTGGAGTTTTAGAACCCAATTGTCTAAACTGCTTCAGGTCATCTAATGTTATCCAACCAATATAATATAACATTGTATATATAAGAGCAGACTCATGACCAATAGAAAGCACAAATCTATCTCTATTATCCCAATTAGGATCGGTTGGATCAAACTTTAAAAATTCTTTAAATAAAATATATGTAAAATCTAATGATGATATAGGACCACCTGTATGACCAGAATTAGCATTTCGGACAGTATCCATAATAAGCGCTTTAGCGTAATTAATTGAAACTTGATCAATATCTTTCAATTCTACAGACATGAATACCACATATTAATTATAATTAATTGTTGAGGAAACTATATCTGAATTTATTAATGAATTTGTTTATTTCAATGCTTTAAATTACAATATTAAAAAAATTATAATATCTGATGCTTGAAAAATCAAAATACTTTCTATATTTATCTATATTTATATCAATTGGACTATCTGAATTTCCAATTACATTAGATATAAATGAATCCTATATATATGATATTTCATTATATGAAGATAGTGAATATTTATTAGATATAACCTGTTCATCCAATACATCATGGCAAGAAAATGGTAATGAATCTAGCATTCTATCATTATTCATTGATGGAAATTATAATCAAGATGTAATACTTTACAATGGAATAGATAACCATACTTACAAGCAAGCAATAGGTTTCTTAGAGGAAGGAACTCATACGATAGAGATTATATTTGATTACAATAAATCAAGTCAAAATTCTAATGTGATAAATGTAGATAATATTTTATTTTACAATACAGATATTACAGATATAGATAGTGATATTTTCAAATACTCTCCTATAATCTATGGGAGAAACATCTTCAATTGGAATGAAAGTAATCATACAGATATTCCACTTTTAATGTACTACGATATATCTTATGAAGACTTCACCTTCAACAAAACAATTACATACGGTATTATTTTCAGCAATGAAGATAGTCGAGTTGGAATTGGCTTGTCAGATATGATGCTTTCATGGGGGAGAACAACTGACATTGAATGGGTCTATACAATTATTTTAAATCAACAAAATGAAATAATAGAAGAAGTGTTTCAAGGAGCTGGTCATATAACAACAAATTTTGATGGTGAAAAATATGGGACTCATCCATATCTTATCAATGCAACAGCTAATTGTAATTTTTCTGATACAGGAACTTCAGACTATAAGCTATTTTTATCTCCAAATAATAGTACTGACAGCAATCATACAAGAGAACATCTAATGGATCAAAATTCCTGGATATATAAAATTATGGCACACGAATTAATTAATGAAAACAAATATGAAGATAATCAAGACCCCACCCATTGGGAATTAAGTGATGTTAGAAATTATATTTATTTAGAGTATAACTCAAGTCAATCAGGTACTATAAATGATTCTAAAATATATGCTTTATTTTATAATGATTGTTATCATTATTCAAATACTCACAATGATTTAGATATAGAATTTAATATCGGTAATGGAATACGTAGAACTGCAATCGAATTACCAGAAGGATTCAGCGTAGATGATTTAAAATATTTATCTTTTTATACTGATAGCGATTCAGAATATTTAATTACAATCAATAGTATAAATAAATTATTTTTTTTATCAGATGATTATAATTTAATTAATATCGATACCCAAGCCATAGAATTTCCATTACAAGTAAACAACGCTAATCCAGAAGTATCAATTATTATAAATAATCAAAATTTAAGCTATGATTGCAATAGTGAATTTAATGGTAATGCATATTGTGATGATTGCAATATATGTTCAGGAGGAAATACAGAAAACGTTCCAAATAGTGATGTAGATGAATGCGGAATCTGCTTTGGAAATAACCAATCAATGGATTGTGAAGGCACATGCTTTGGGAACGCATACATTGATAATTGTTATGTATGTGACAGTAACCCAAATAATGATGAGCAAACATGCAATGCAGGTTGTTTTGACTCTAATGCAGATAATTATGATTCTAATGCAACCATCTTTGATAATAGCTGTATTTATTCAGATAGAATATTTAATGTACCTACAGAATATATGAAAATTCAAGATGCAATTTTCTTTTCATCTAGCCAAGACACCATACTGGTCCAACCAGGAACTTATTATGAACATATAGATTTCTTAGAAAAAGATATTATAATAATCAGCTCTTCGGGCCCAGAGCATACTTATATAGTTGCTAATTCAGATGATAATGAAAATAGCAACAGCGGTGTATTTGAAACAGATCATTCAGTTGTCACAATTGAAAATATTACAGAAAATACAGCTGTTTTAGATGGTTTTACATTACAAAACGGATATGGGAAAGGTGTGAACTTTGAATATTTTATTAGTGTAGCAGCAGACCCAGATTCTTTTAATGATATGATGCATAATCTTATTAAATCTGGAGGAATATCATCTATCAATTCAAGTATTACTTTAAGTAATCTGATTATAAAAAATAATTCTTCAGTAAATTTTGGTGCAGGAATAGGCTTAGTAGATTCTCATACAAATATAAATAATGTTTTAATTGAGAATAATCATATACCAGATGGAGACGCTTTAGGTGGTAGCGGCGTAGCTATAAATGGAGGTGTTACATCAATAAACAATTGCATACTTAGAAACAACTCAGTAGGTCTTAATTTATATCAACTAAATGGAGGCGGTGGTATCTTATGTGGTTTTAATTTTTCAGGCACTCCTCTTCAACTAACTGTAACAAATTCAGAAATTTACAATAATTCAGCCAATATTGGAGCTGCAATTGGAGCTTTATCTGGAAATATAACTTTAGATAGAAATCTTATTTATGGTAATACAGGAGAGTTTGGCTCCACAATCAGCCTGGGAGAGCCTTTAGGTCTAGTTATTGATGATATAAATATACTTATAACAAATTCAACCTTAGTTAACAACAATGGTTCAATAACTTTTGGTATGATTGATAATTCAACTGCAACAATAGCTAATAGCATTCTATGGAACAATGGAATTTCTGAGTTTACTTCTCTTCCCAACAATTCAATATTAAATATAAATGCTTTACATTCTAATATTAAGCTCTATAACGAATCAGAACAAAACACTGTGTTTTCATCTGATCCACAATTCATTGATTATGAAAATCATAATTACAATCTATATGCAAATTCTCCATGTATTGATAATGGAGTAAATCATCTGGTTTTTGATCAAGAAACTATAATTGACCTACAACCAGAAGAATATACTGGAATACTACCAGATATTGGCTATTTTGAGCTAAAACTAGCAGGAGATTTAAATGAAGATAATCAATTTAATATTTTTGATATAATCCTGCTTGTTGAAATGATACTATTAGAAAGCATCTATATATCTAGTGCTGATTTAAATCAAGATGGTTTGATTAGCGTGATTGATATAGTGCAATTAATTAATCTTATTTTAAACAACTAATGAACTTCATTGTAAAAAAAAACAGAAAAATATCTAAATGAAAAAAGCTGGGCTCTATATCCATATTCCTTTTTGCAAAGTAAAATGTATCTATTGCGATTTTTATTCTATTACAAAAAAAGAAGATCAAATCCCTTTATTTACAAAATGTTTACTAAAGGAAATTGATTCTTATAAAGACTACGCAAGAAAATGGACATTTGATACACTTTTCTTTGGAGGAGGGACCCCTTCCCTTCTTCCTGCAAAATATTTAGAAGAAATCCTTCAAAAACTTCATGATACATTTGACACTTCCAAAATTAAAGAAATTACTCTAGAAACAAACCCAGGTGAAGCTTCATTGGAACATTTAAAAGATATTAGAAAACTTGGAGTTAATAGACTTTCAATGGGATTCCAAAGCTTTGATGATAAAATACTAAAGGTACTGGGGAGGTTGCATAAATCAAAAGACTGCTTTAAAACATTTAAAAATGCTCGAAAAGTAGGGTTTGATAATATTAATACAGATATGATTTTTAATATTCCTGATTTATCTATTGAAAAATGGAAAGAAGATTTGGAAACATTAATTAACCTAGACCCTGAACATATATCTGCTTATTCTCTAACAGTTGAGCCTAGCACAAAACTGTTCAACTTAGTTAAAAATAAAGAGCTTCTTATGCCATTGGAAAAAATTGATATTGAACAATTCTTATCAACTAAAGAAATTTTATCAAAAGCTAATTACAAACACTACGAAATATCAAATTATGCTAAAGATAATATGGAATGTAAACACAACCTTCATTATTGGAGCTTGTCACCTTACTTATCATTTGGTCCATCTGCTCATTCCTACGATTTAAATAAGAGATGGTGGAACTATAAATCATTAAACAAATATATAGAAAACTTATCAAATAATCTTATTCCAGTTTCTGGATATGAATCATTAAGTAAAACAGATAACTACAATGAAATTATTTTAAATGGCTTACGTCTATCAAGAGGAGTAGATTTGACAATTATAAAAAAACATTATAACAGTAATTTTAATAATTATATCAATAGCATAAAAAACAAATGGGATTGTTTAGAAATAAGCAATAATTCAATCAAAATTACTGATAATGGAGCGTTGTTTGTTGATGAAATATCAGCTGATATGTTTATTTAAAAATCTAAAACAATATTAACAGCCATAATTATATCTAAAACATCTACTACACCATCTTGATTAATGTCTGCAGTATCCTGATCTTCTTCATTATCAAGAACCATATTTATCATTAAAATGATATCTAATATACTAACTATTCCATCACCATTAACATCTCCTAGCATACTTCCATAATTTATAGAAGACGGAGGAAAAGTGATGTCATCTATCCATGAGCAATCAGCTTCAATATCTGTAGTACCTCCACCTCCATCTTTAACATAAGTCCAAGTAAAAGTTCTGGTTCCAGCATCTACAGGATAAGAAGCAAGTGTCCAAGGTGATTGTCCATCGCTTGTTGGTTGCAATTGTGATTGCAATACATTATCAATATAAAATTCTAATCCATCATAAAAATATAATTCTGAGGGACTGTATTCTGATGCTACTTTATAATAAAAATCAATTTGATCATCCATTACTACATCAAGAGTTACAGATAATGTTGTAGATTCAGAGTCACTTATGTCTCCTGATTTAGCACTATATACACCATTATACTGTTCATCCTCTGCTATTTGCCAATTAGCATTTCCAGAAAAATTCCAATCAATTAATTCAGAAAAATCATTTTCAAAAGTTTCTGTAAATTGACCAACAGGAAGCATAAATGTTAATGACTGATTTAATCCCCCATCTAAATTTGTAACAAAAATAGAAAATTCTACAACATGCCCGATAGGAGTTGAAGAATTAACAGATACTTGAATATCTAAAGTTTCTTGATTATTTTCTAAAAAATTATCCCAATAATATGCATTACCTATTCCTGAATTATTTACTGTAACATACATATCGCCATTTGCTGAAACTACTGGATAATTTATAGGAGCACCACCAATATTTGATAAATCAACACTTATTGTAGTACTTTGCCCAGGAGTTAGATTTCCATCAATATTATTTATAGTGATTTCAGGAGCATTGGCAGTAAAAGATATTACAGAATTCCAAGAATCACTATTATCAGAAATATCACAATTTAATTCAATTTGATGTTGATTTGGTATATTGCTATCAACACTAAAATTAAATGGTCCTATTTGCCCAGAATTTCCAGGAGCAATATATAATTCAAAACTTCCAGTATTAGAATTTAGCTCTATATAAGAATCATTAGTTAATAGAGATACATCTAAACCATTAACTGGGTCAGAACCTACATTACTAATATTTAAATAAAATTCAATTTCATCACCATAAGTTACTGAGCCATCAAAGTTAGAATTTGAATTAACTTCAACATTATCAATAACAACATATGCACCTTCTGGTGCAATCACTGTTATTGAAGATTCATAAGGAAATGAATTAAAACCTGTTGCTACCAAATCAAGGTCACCAGGTATCCCTGAAATATCATCATTTAATTCTAAAATTGCAATGCCACCAACTGAATATGAACTCACAAGTAATTCCCCATCTCTAGAGAGTGCAACAAGAGCTCCATCTTCGCCAACATCAACTACAAATTCTGATTGACCAATGATAATAATATCATCATGCACTACAGATAAATTTACGGGAGGAGCTGTCCTAATATTGGTTGAAGGATCACCAAAATATGTCCAATATTTTGTTTCATTAATACCAGATGATCCTTGTGCATCATTCATATACATACAACCATTAGTTGTAATGCCTCCCATTGTACGGGTTAAATGATTATCATAACTTTCAGTCAAAATTAAATTCATCCCATATTGACCATGCATAGGAGGCTCCCAAGATTGACTTATAGTTGAACCAAAATGAGCAATACCACCTGTAGGCTCTCCACCATTAGTAGCTCTTTGCCATGCTTCTGCATAACATTCATCAGTACTATTAAATTCACCAACATTACATCCAACAGTAATCACAAAAGGCAGTTTATTATTATTAGTCAATTGATTAATTTGTGTTGCATTTAAAGAAGCTCCATTACCCCAACTTGAAATATTACCATGCCCCGTATAATTAATAATACTTACACCATTATTTATAGCTGTAATCCCTTGAGAATCACTTCCACCACTACCATCATAAATACCTTGATAGCTATCATAAGTAAATCCAGATAAGACTGTATCCCATAAATATTCATTAAAATCATCATCCATCATTCCTTCAAAACCAGGGCCTTGATCTGAGGCAACACCTAGAGCGTTATCGTACCACTCTACTCCTGCTTGTGGATAACGTTCGTAATCAATTGTTCTTTGTACTTGAGTTTCTATTTGAGAAGGATTACTTCCAGAAAAACGACCAACTATTACTTCAGGATAAAAATCATTTCCAGAAATACAACCATAAGAAACATCTGAAGCGCTTCCACTTACAGATGGAGATGGAATTTGTGCAATATCACCAATGAGTAAAAGAAATGTCAGATTATTATTATTATAATAATTAGAAACATATGATTCAATAGAAGATGAACTTGAACCAATAGATGCCACATCTACCATTTCTGTAGGAACACCTTTAATGTTTTTCCATTCAACTAATGGATTCATTGTTTCCATAAATCCATTAAATGAAATAATCAACATACTTCCTTGATCTTCTAAATAGTCAAATCTTGTATCTTGATTGAAGTTCAAAAATTGATTTTGATAAATATTTTTATATTCTTTATCAATTGTAGTTATATTTCTATCATTTAAGATATTTCTATTATCAATACCATCATTATAGACTCTAACTTTTAAATAAGTAAATACCTTTAATTTTTTATCTACAGCATTATAACTAAATGGATAGAACGTAATTGTCTGTCCTCTAAAATCTCTTAATACATAAGGTTCTCTAAGATTTACTCCATTTTCTGGATAATAAACATCATTTAGATAAATATTATCAAAAAAATAATTCACAGAAGATGGATTGATCTCTCTTGATATATTTCCTTTGGAAGGAGCTATTAAGATATTATCATATTCAACATATTCTACACCAATTATTTCAGTTCTCATCAAGCCATTATTTGGAATAATAATAGATTCTGATACTGATGGAAGGTCTGGATAACCTGATTCAAGATTAGATGCACTAGTAGGAAATGAAATAATTAAATATTCACTATCATTTATATAAACAGATTTTTGATTAAAACCAGATAAATTAAATTCAACAATTGTATTTTCTATCTCAGAAGATACGATATTAATACTAGGTGCCTCTTCTTCAGATGAACTAATATCAATCCATTGATTTGGTAAAATAAAACTTAAAAGGGGTAAAACTAAAATGAATATTGTTTTTTTCATATGTGGCCTCTTGTATAATATTGAAATTAAAACTAATCTTATTAAAAATTAGTATTTTTCATAGAGTATTACAAGGCACTTTACAACATGTTACACGGATAAATTATTTCAGTAATAACATCTTTTTGGTTAAAATATCATATGATGTTATTAATTGATATATATATACACCTGAAGAGACCTTTCTACCTGCATCATCTATACTATTCCATGAAAAATTATATGATCCACTAGAATAGTAGCCATTTGCTAGCTGTCTTACTTGTCTTCCATTAATATCATAAACAATAAGTTTAATATTATCAGAATCTAATAATTCTATATCTATGTTTGTAGTTGGATTAAATGGATTAGGATAATTTTGTTTTAATACATGAATCTCAGGTTGAGTTTCATTGATATAATTTATTTGGACAGGATCATTATTGCTGTTTAATACAATTAAATTATCAATTTCAAATTTTTTATTTGAACTAAATAGCTGGTATTTACCTTCATGCAATACATTACCATTTAAACTATAGATTAATAAATGATGTTTTCCATCATATTTGTTATAAGCAATATCCATATTCAATGTTTCATTTAGATTAAGTTCATCAGAATCAGAATATATAACAATTTCAATTCCTCTTATTGGTCCTTCATTATTCAAATACAAACTTCTATTTCCATAGATCATCTCAACTTGATCAATATTAGTCATTCTAAATCTCGAATTATTATTTCTATCTAAGATAATATTGATAATAATAATAACATCTGATATATTAATAGAACCATCACCATTAGCATCTGCAGCGCATAATTCATCTTCAGAGGCTGGTACACCAGTATTAAGAATAATATTTACCTGTCTAATTATATCAGTTACATCTATAGTTCCATCACCATTTATATCACCAGCAACACACTCGGGATCTATGCTTCCAGAACCATCATTGAAAAACTCTAATATCGAATCAACATAATTCTCAAAATCATCCCCTTGCAGACCTCCAATATCATGAGAAGCACCAATTGTCCTATACCCTAATTCAGTGTTATCAAAAGCTACTGCAGTAGTATACTCAGGACTATCATTATTTAAAATTGAAAATCCACCACTTGGTAAAATTCTATCTACATAGCTATTTCCACCATCATAACTAAATGACATACCCTCAGTAAATGTATCATATATACCACTTATAGTTGATAAATCAGCTGACCCATCAGCTTCACCAACTAAACCAAACATTGAATGTAGGTTAGTAGTAACATCAAAAGCCCACGTATCTGCACCTTCCATATAAATATTTCCATTGTTCCCAAGAAGCTCTGTAAATGCTGAAGATTCAGAATCTTGCAATACATGGTTTTCTGGATATACACCAAGAAATATGAAGGCAGTTTTATAATTTTCTATCGAATCAAGATTTTGATTATCAATGTAATCAAATGCTGTGATATTATTTTCATTTAAATAATTAACCAATCTATTTCCTGAAATATGTTGTGTAGAAGGGTCCCATATTAATATTGAAGGATGTCCAATAATTGTTGAGTATAATAATTCTGCTTGCTCTACGCAATCATTATCATCACATGGAGATGTAGAACTATACCCCCAGCTAATAGAAAATTCCACTGTTGTACTAAGTGGGGTAGACTCTAATGCTTCAACTATAAAAGAACCCTCATAAGTTGTATTTGGTGCTATAGCATAAAAAGTATTATCGTTAATACCAGATATAATATTAACATATTCATTATCAGTAGATATTATTGCTCCAGGATAAAACTGAAATGGGGCTGAACCAGAATTTACTAGGTCCACATCAATTGTGGCTGTTTCTCCTGCATCCCATACTCCATCATCATTTGCATCTATTAAAATTGGATTTAGAATTTCAAAAACAGGCGCATGAATCTCAATACTAAAACTAACTTGCCATTCATCATCACCATCACTTAACAATACTTCAAAATGTGCTAAATGTCCATCAGGAACACTTTCTGATACTATAAATGAGATTGGATTTTCAGTTGTAGCTAATGCTCCAGATATAGCATAAGCTATCATTGAAGTATTATCAATCAATGTTATATATGGGCTTTCACTTTCAACTGAAATATTAATAGCATTAGTATTGTTTACTCCAACATTCTCAACATTCAAATTAATCGAAACTTCTTCAAGATATTCAACTAAATCATTAGAATCATCTAATAAATCATAGCTATCAAATACAAGATATGCCCCATCTGTTGCAATAACTTGTATTGTTGATTGGTGAGGATATGTATTAAATGATGATATAACTAAATCAATTTCACCTGGATTTGTATTAATTCCAGATAAATCTAATATTGCAACACCACCATTTGAATATGCATAACTTTTAAGTACACCATCAATAGATAATGCAGCTAATGCTCCATCAGTACCAACATCAACAACAAACTCTGTTTGACCTACAACAATTGATTGATTATATGAAACATCTAATTGTTGAGGAATATCAGTTCTAATAAGTAAAGAAGGATCTCCAAATAATGTCCAATAAGTTGTTTCATTAATCCCAGAAGATCCTTGAGCTTCATTCATATGCATACACCCATTTACTGCAATACCACCATATGATCTTGATACATTATTGTCATAAGATTCTGTTAAAATTGAATTCATTGCCCATTGTCCATGCATAGGAGGTTCCCATGATTGACTAATTGTAGAGCCTAGATGGCCTACTGCTCCAGTTGGGTTACCATCATCATCAGTTGACCACATCCAAGATTCACAAAAACATTCTATATAATCATTAAATTGACCAGGGTTACAACCTACAGTAAAAATAAATGGTAATTTATCTGTGTTAGTCAGAGCATTAACATCTGCAACACTCAAAGGTGCTCCATTACCCCATCCAGTTGGACCAGAGTGGCCTGTATAATTAATAATACCTACACCTTCATTTATAGCATCTATACCTTCAGAGAGACTACCTGAACCATCATAAACCCCTTGATGACTTTCATAAGTGAAATTGCTTAAAAAGTCAGACCATAACAAATCACTAAAATCATTATCAGATAAACCACCATATCCAGGTCCTTGGTTAGATGCTATCCCCAAAGCTTTATTAAAATGATTTACTTCAGAGCTAGGGTTCTGCTCATACTCTATCGTTTTTTGTACTTGAATTGCAACATGAGAAGGATTATTTGCAGAAAATCTTCCTACAATAATCTCTGAGAAAGCATCATCTCCTTCAATAAAACCATAAGTTGGATCAGATGCCGAACCATTTACAATATGTGTAGGCATTTGATCAGCATCGCCTACAAGCAGTAAGTATGTCAAACCATGCTCATAATAATATGAATTAATATATTCTTGAATCTCCAAAGCACTATTACCAACACTAGTTAATGCAACTATTTCAGTTGGGATACCTTTTTTATTTTTCCAAGATACAAATGATTGCATTTCACTCATAAAATCATCATAGCAAATTACAAGCATATTTCCCTGATCGGACAAATAGTCAAATCTTAAATCATTTTGGTAATTAATAAATAAATTTTTATATATTTCATTAAATTCATAGGTAGTTCTAACATTATCCTCTCTCCTATCAATTGTATTTTTTGAATTTTTACTTAATTGATTAGATTGATTTATATTAATTAAAATTCTATTATAAACTCTTACAGTTTTAGTAACTGGATTAAATTGCACCGGATTAACAATAACACCTTGCCCTCTTAAACCTCTTAAAATATAAGGATCTCCTAATTCAGCTAAACTTGAGGGATAAAAACTATTTTCTTTATAAATTTCACCATACAAATAAGGAACAGTATCAGGATTAACATTTCTTAATATATTCCCTTTAGATGGCAGAACATTCATATTGTCAAATTCTTGATAATCTACTTCAAGAATAGAAACTTTCATATTTGCTTGATCAGGGATAATAATAGAAGTATTTAATCTAGGTAAATTAGGGAATCCTTGTTCCAATGATGGCACTCCTTTATCAATATTAATTAAAAATTTATCATTTAATATTTCTTCAAATTCATACCCATCAACAAGAATTTCCAAAACTGTATTATTAATATTAGACTCTACAACATTTATAATAGATGTGCCGCTCTTATTGTAGAAAGTAAGAGCTCCAATATTTTCTTTCAAATGATTAGTAAAAGAAAATGAGATAATCACAAGTATAATATATAGGTTGTTTTTTTGCATATAATTAATCCATTTTTATTTTTTTTGAAATTACTAATAAAAGGTACAAATTCAATGAGATATATATCACATTTACATCATGTTACATATAAAGCCTTCAGCCATTTAATATAAGGTTTAATAATCCAACTATATCATTAACATTGATTATTCCATCTTGGTTTAAATCTGCATAACATTCATATGCATCGCTTTCTAGAATCCATTCCACAAGAAGTACTATATCAAATATATTATAAATATCATCTTCATTTATATCACCAGAAGTTACATGATTAATTGACAGAAAATAACAACCTCCAGTTGAAGTCCCAACAATAAAACCGTTATCATTTGATGAAGTAAAAGAATCAATAGAAAGGTTCAGTCCTAATAAAGAAAATTCAATCTCACTATTTAAAATAAATTCCGGGAAATATTCATTACCAATATTTTCATAATAGAAAATATTATTATTACCAGAGCCTACCAATAAATCAAAATCAGCATCACTATCCAAATCAATTGATAAAATTGTTGATCTCATACCAACATTTATACTACTATAATTTTGACTGTTTAAAGAGAAATTGAAATTATATTTATCACCATTGTTTTGATAAAAAAAAATATTTCCATTGATGTCTCCTAATAGTAAATCATAATCATCATCATTATCAATATCTATAAATTCTGGAGTTGAATAACCTGAAAGATCTATTTCACCAATCTCACCTTGATATACAAAATTATATTCATTAGCATTGCCATCATTAAGAAAATAATGCAATACTCCATTAAACTCACCTACAAAGAGATCTAAATCATTATCATAATCAATATCAACAAATTCAGGAAACAGGTTATTGCCTACATCTATATTTAAAAAATCAGTTGTTATCTCTTCCCAAATTGGTTCACAAGTATGTTCCTCTAATCCAATATTTTTGAAAAATATTATTTTACCTCTCCATGGGAAAGAAGATGAATCAAAGTCTGTTCCTATGAAAAGGTCTAAATCATCATCATTATCAATATCTACAAATTTTGGATTTACATCTGACAACAAATCTAATGTATTGATAAAACTTGATGTTTTATAAATAAATGAGTCTCCATCTTTTTCATAAAAAGTAAAATTATTATTTAGCTGATATCCATAAGCTCCTGACAAAGTTGTTACAAATAAATCCATGTCATTATCATTATCAATATCAGTAAAAGAAGGCATATTAAGACCTGCGCTAATAATTGGGTCGTTAATTGGAAATTGAGTTAAAATATTAATATTATCCATATAAGGATTAGAAGGATCTCCTTCATTCCAAATAATATATAAGCTTTGTTGAAAATAATCCCCCCATGACAAATCTAAATCATCATCATCATCTAAATCAATAAAATTAAGAGCACTTGCTCCATGTCTTTGACTAAAAGATGATCCTAAGATATAAATTTCTTGCCAAAAATCATCAATGGCATTAAACACTGGAATATTATTAACTAAATCAATATTTTCATAAAAGTTTACTGTGCCAATAACATTTCCTGAAAATAAATCTAAATCTCCATCATTGTCAATATCTGCAAAACATGGAATCATAACAGGGTCAATTTCCACAAAACTTCCTTGATTATCCATAATATTGCCTTCATCAATTAATTGGTTGTTAGAAATATTATAAAATCGAGCATGCTCTGTATTAATAGGATCTGAAGTAATTATTTCAAATAAATCATCATTATCAAAATCATAAATAAAAAACCATAAAATATTAGATAATTGTAGAAAATCTGTTGAATGTAAATCAAAACAGACTGTTTCTTGTTCACATATATTTGAGATATAAAATTTTAATCGTCCATCCTCGTCTAATAAGAAAAGATCTTCAAAACCGTCACCATTCCAATCCACCCATTGAATTTTAGGTTTATTAAAACCACCTAAAAAGGGTCTTTCTAGATCGAAATCATCTTTAACGATTTTTCCAAATTCCTGATTTACAGATGGGGTCAAACCTGATAGTAAAGAAAATAAAATAAAATAAATATATATCATTCTAAAATTATATTTTTAGTTATTGCACTTATTTCATAAATAGGTAAATTTCCAAAGAACTCCGGGTGATGCTCTAAAATAAATTCAGGGTCAAAGGGCCTAAATAATAGCCTAGCTATAACATTCAACTCTCCAGTCAAGTCATTAGATATCATTTTTTCATAATTTGCATATCTAGTACCATAAGCTAGCAATGAATTATTTACCATACTATAAGTATCAGTTACATTTTGTGTAATAGAGCCTTGATTGTCATATAGAAATGTAGAGAAAAATAATAAATTAGAATCTGAAAACTCTAACTGTTCACCACTTGCTACTTTACCAGATTCAAAAATAATTTCATCATTATTTAGAATTATCAACTCTACCCATACCTGTCTATTAAATGACGTACCTGATGGCAAACTATGAGCAGTATGGCTTTCTATAGTAACAGGTATAGTAAGCAATGTTCCCGGTAATACAGAGTCTACAATAGAATTTTCTAATATACCAAAACTAATAGTCGCAGATGTTTCTAACAGCTCTTTCACATCATTAAACATTTCATTTTGATCTACTGGAATACTTAAATCAATATCAACACCTACAAATTTATGGCTATGATATCCATTTTCTTTTAACGGCATATGACAATCCTGGCATGAGACACCATCAAACATTGAAAACCCAGGGATTCTACTCCATTCAGTAAATGTTATTTCTGCCTCGACATCTCTAATTACTAAATCATGACAAGGTAAACACATTTGTGAAGACTTATAAGTTGGCAGATAATATGATGCATGGAAACTATTTTCCTCAGGTTCTTGTATAGATCCAAATTTAATATTCCCTAAAGGGTACATTTTATATTCAGCATTTGCAAACAAATTATCTTCTGTATATACCGTTTGACTTAAACCAGTAATTGTATGGCAAATATCGCAACCTATTCCATCTTTAATAACTTCATCTAAATTACTGTTTTGAAAATCCTCCACAGTTTCATACAAAGACGTATCCTCTCCAGTTAAATATGAAACTGGGCTATGACATTGCATACAAAATTTCTCACCTGCATTTGGATAATTATTCTTTACTTGTTCCTTACATGAGAAAAACAAAGGACTTTTCGTTGCATATGAATGATTAGAAGAAAACCATTCATTGTAATGATCCTCATGGCAACCCATACATTCTGACGATGGTTTGAAATCATTAATATTAAACTCAGTATATTCAACTTGACCATTATCACCTACAAGATAATGTTTGAAAGGTAAATCATATATAGTTTGTTGAGTCTTAAGTTCACAGCCAGTAATATCACGTAAACCTATATAAAAATAATTTTGTTCATTTAAAATAATGTTATTTAAGACAATAGATGTATCAATAATATTATCTGTTGTATAAAGCAAAATCTCTTCATTATTTATAAAATTAGAATAATATATATTATATTTTGAAAATGAAGCATCCTCTGTTTTACTCCATGAAACAAATAAATCAGAATAATTGAAATTTATATCAATAAATTGAACATCCATTTCAAATGGTGATAAAATTCTTTCAACCAATATAATAATATCAAAAATATTATTCATATTATCAGAATTCAAATCAATCAATGGATTAAATTCATCAGAACTAAGTATGTAATCGACACTTAATATTATATCAACAACATCTATATTATTATCTGAATTAGCATCTCCAAACTCATAAGAATCACATTGACAAATCAATAATGAAGAAAGAGACATAGTTATAAAATAATTTTTGATTACATTTAACATAATTTAGAAAAAAATAAGAATAATAAGATTTAACATAAATATTAAATAAAACAATTAAATAGCTTTAACAGATAATGTTAATGAAAATTTAGCTACAGGTTCATCTCCTAATTTTGTTGGAACATATGCAACTACATTAATCAACTCATTGACTCTATTATTTTCACTTAATACCTCATCAATCATTTTATTAATTTTATCACCTTCATTACAAACAAAATGCACATCACCTTCAGCTCGTTTAAGAAATTCTGCCTTTAAATCCTTGAATATTGGGATTATTTTCCTTTTAGATTTATCTACAATGTTCAATGCAAGAAGGGCACTTGATAAATCAGCACCAATAGCTAATGCTCCTATATACATACTTCCAACATGGTTTCTATTTCGTCTAAGTAATGGGATTTTAAGTGTTACCGATGTATCTGATATTGCAACAACTTTTGGTTTACAGTAAAAAATTAAAGGGACTTTAGTAAATCCAAAATATTTTATAAATAGGTTAGTTTTAAATTTTTGTGATA
>Ga0066850_10000182_pt1 | contig 34485 bp, 30 predicted proteins | sample ETNtaG_4_FD_67282 | JGI IMG/M metagenome (GOLD analysis project Ga0066850, IMG submission 67282) | Marine microbial and viral communities from oxygen minimum zone, Eastern Pacific Ocean - ETNP201406SV67 | ecosystem: Environmental > Aquatic > Marine > Oceanic | place: Pacific Ocean: Eastern... | reverse complement strand
TGACAATTTTGTGTGAAATATTTGGTCTTTTTAAAAGATTTGCTGCACTTGTTTCTTTCTTATACTCAGGCCCTAATATTTGTTTATCTTTCTCAGAAATCTCTGCTTTATGTATATACAAGGAATCAAGCCTCACTTGTTCTGCCTGAATCATTTCTCGCTTTTTGTTAAATATTTGCCATCTTTGCTCATCAATAAGATTCAACTTTCTCCCGACAGGAGTTAATCGTAGATCAGCATTGTCTTCGCGTAGTAACAATCTATACTCAGCGCGACTTGTAAACATTCTATATGGTTCACTCACGCCACTTGTTGTTAAATCATCAATCAAAACACCCATATATGAATTTTGCCTAAGTGGGTACCATTGCTCAAGATCATGTGCTTTTCTTTGAGCATTAATACCTGCGATTAGCCCTTGAGCAGCTGCCTCTTCATATCCTGTTGTTCCATTAATTTGTCCGGCAAAATACAGTCCGGAGATTTTTTTAGTTTCAAGGGTTAATTTTAAGTCTCTGGGATCAACATAGTCATACTCAATGGCATAACCGGGTTGAGTTATGATGGCTTCTTCAAAGCCTATTATCGAGCGAACAAAGTCAGCTTGAGTGTTTTCTGGAAGGCTTGTTGAAATTCCGTTTGGATACACTTCGTTAGAATTATGACCTTCCGGTTCGACGAATATCTGATGTGATTCTTTGTCGGCAAAGCGAATAATTTTATCTTCGATGGATGGACAATATCTTGGGCCAACAGATTTTATAGTGCCGCTATACATAGGCGACTCATGAAGCGCTGCCCTGATAATGTCATGAGTATTGGTGGTTGTTTTTGTGATATGACAATCCATTTGCTGAGGATGGTCTGCTCTTTTTCCTAGATAAGAAAAAACCGGTCTTGGTTCGTCCCCTGGCTGAACAAGCATCTCATCATAGTTAAGGCTATCTTTTCTTAATCGTGGGGGTGTTCCAGTCTTCAAGCGACTTACTCTAAATGCAAGGCTTCTGATATTCTTGGCCAGTCTATTTGAAGGTGCGTCACCAGCTCTGCCGCCTTCTTGTGAAGAATCCCCAAATAATATCCTTCCTCCCAAAAAAGTCCCTGTGGTCAAAACAACACTTTTAGCAAAAAAGTTTTCACCTTTTGTTGTTTTTACTCCTTGTAAACAACCATTTTTAATTATCAACTCCTCAACAGAGTCCTCATAAATTGTTAGGTTTTCTTGAGCAAACAAAAAGCCTTGAATTGCTTTTTTGTATAATTGTCTATCAGCTTGAGCTCTTGTGGCACGAACTGCGGGTCCTTTGCTCGCATTAAGTGTTCTAAATTGAATGCCCGCCACGTCAATAGCGCGTGCCATTATTCCGCCCAGAGCGTCCACCTCTTTTGTCAAATGTCCTTTGCCGATACCGCCAATAGCGGGATTGCAGCTCATTTGCCCTAAAGTCGATAATTTATGCGTGATAAGTAACGTATTTGCACCGGCCCTGGCGGCAGCTGTGGCTGCTTCGGTTCCAGCATGGCCGCCACCTATTACGATCACATCGAATTTTTTTTCTGTTGCCATTTCTCTATTTTAATGCAAATAATTATGTATTGTATTTTTTCATTGCTTGCTGGCAGTTATTTGCCTATACAAAATTTTGAGAAGATTTTACCTAATAATTCGTCGTCACTAAGTTGGCCGGTAATTTCTCCCAACGCTTTATGCGATAACTTAATCTCTTCGGCGAAAATTTCTCCTGCTTTTTTTTCGTGTAAGGCCTTTTGCCCTACTTTAAAGTGATCGAAAGCACTTTTCAGGGCCTCTATATGCCTTGTTCTTGCAGTAAAGGCTCCATCTCCGACGGTTTCATAGGCTACACATTTTTTTATTGCTTTGAATAAATCATCTAAGCCTTCACCAGTATGAGCTGAAAAATAAACACTATTATTATATTTCATTTTATCAGGCATCTGACTAAGTAGGTCGATCTTATTTAATGCCAAAATATGCTTTAAATTCGCAGGTATAAATTGTTTGTTTATCTCATTTTTTTCTGAATAATCATGAACCCAAATAGCTAAATCAACGACTTTAAGCAACTCATTAGTTCTACGAATTCCTTCGGCTTCAATTGTTTTTGGGTTATCACGAAATCCCGCGGTATCAAAGAATTCAGCACACAAGCCATCAATATTTATACTGGTCTTGATTATGTCACGTGTTGTGCCTGCTACATCAGTAACAATCGCTGTATCTTGCCCGCTTAAAAGATTTAATAAACTGGATTTGCCTGCATTGGGTAATCCGATTATGGCAACCTGTATGCCATCGTTTAAGATTTGTCCTATTTTTGCACCGCGAATTACCGACTTAAAAGAAGATTCGCAAGCTTGAATTTCAGTCAGCAAAACATCATCTGTCAAAAAGTCGATTTCCTCTTCAGGAAAATCAATAGCCGCCTCCACATGCAATCTTAACTTTATAAGTTGCTTGCTTAGGGCTTCAATTAAATTAGAAAAAACTCCAGATAAGGAACGCATCGCAGCTTGTGCTGATTTTTTGGATCCGCTTGAAACCAGATCAGCAACTGCCTCGGCTTGAAGAAGATCTAATTTTCCATTTAAAAATGCTCTTTTAGTAAACTCTCCTGCTTCGGCCTGTCTCGCACCAAGAGCAATAATTTCATCAATTATTGCTTTGCCAATAAACATACCACCATGTGCATGCAGCTCAAGTACGGACTCTCCTGTGAAAGAAAAGGGGCATGGGAAATAAATCGCTATCCCCATATCTAGAGGTTCATTCTTTTTATTAAAAAATTTGGTGTGTGTTGCTAATCTAGGGTGAGGCATTTCTCTCAGAATATTGTTTATAATTTCCTCAACCTTTGGTCCTGATATTCTTATTATATTGACTCCGCCGACACCTGCTGCAGATGCTGAGGCTACGATAGTGTCTTCTATGTATGATTTATTTTCTGGCATGTCTTATAAGCGTTTGAGCGAGCCAGTGATGCCAAACATTGTAACAACACATAAATTCATATGGCTCTTAAGTTGCTATGTCTCGTTCACACCATATTTTTTGTTGATTAACCATTGCTGCAAAATAGACAAAACCGTGTTAGTCACCCAATACAAAACTAGGCCAGAAGGAAAAAAAGCAAACATCACTGAGAACATAAGTGGCATTATTTGCATAACCTTCGCCTGCATCGGATCGGCTGGAGCTGGATTTAATTTAGTTTGCAATAACATTGCCGCAGCCATTATCAAGGGCAAAATAAAATAGGGGTCACGTGAAGACAAATCGGTTAGCCACAATACAAATGGCGCTTGCCTCATTTCAACGCTTTCCAAGAGCACCCAATAAAATGCCAGAAAAAATGGCATCTGTATTAACATTGGAACGCACCCCGCAGCCGGGTTAACTTTTTCTCTCTTATAAAGCTCCATAGTGGCTTTACCTAATTCTGCTTTGTTGTCTTTATAGCGCTCTTGAATAGATTTTAGGCGTGGAGCAATTGCGCGCATTTTAGCCATAGAGTGACCGCTTTTTTCTGTTAACTTATAAAAGAGCAATTTAATAATTACAGTTACCAAAATAATGGCAAAGCCCCAGTTGTTAACAAAAGAATAAATAAAGCTTAACAACCAAAATAATGGATCAGACAGCACCGTTAGGAACCCATAATCAACAGTAAGTTTTAAGCTGGGCGTTATTTCGTCCATTTGAGACTGAAGCTTAGGTCCGATAAAAGTGCTTGTAGTGAAAGTTTTACTTTCACCAGCATTAATGCTCTGGATCGATCCGATCGTGCTTGAGATCACACGAACGTTATCTGTACTGATTTGGTATCGCTGTTCTTCGCCAATCGGTGGCACAACAACACTGACAAAATGATGCTGAATATTTCCTACCCACCCCTCGTCACTACTATATTTTAATGGGCCATCTTCATATAAATCAGAGGCATCGATTTTCTCGCTTTTGTTTCCATCGTATGTGATCGGGCCGTCAAAAGAAAAACTTTCAACATCAAACATTGATCGGGTTTTTGTGTTAACTCTTTTAATGATTTGGGAATAGCTTGTGCCTTGCCACTGCTGAGATGAGTTATTTTGTAGGCGATGTTCAATATGAACATTATAGCTGCCATTAGTTAGTCGAAATCTCTTTTCTACAATTACCCCATTGCCATCATTCCAATACAAAGGAATGATTAACTCTCCATCATAAGTTAACTCGTAATTTAAGGCCTCTGTCATATACGTTACAAGATGGTTGGCCTCTTGTTCGCCATTTACTGATCTAAGGCCGCTTTGAATCAACCCAAAATCAGGTCCATTTGAACTTAAAAGCTCCACCAAAAGATCCGGCTGATCTTTTGTTTTGGGGTATTTAAGTAGCTTGGCGCCTTGAATGGTTCCGCCTTTGGGATTAATTTGCAATTCAAGAACATCTGTTTTTACAAAAATAAGGTTATTTGATTTAGTGTTTTTTTCTTGCTGGTCAATGTCACTGAAGGTATCTCTGATTCTGGGCGCCTGATCGACGATCATGGCGCTTTGGTCGAGATTGTTTTCTATAATATTATTTTGGCTTTGTGTGGGGCGTTGAGTATAAATTTCATTTTGGGCGCCATCTAACATCCATGCTTGATATGTCAAAAAACACATAAACCCAAAAAAGGACCATATAATTAATCTCTGATTGTCCATTTTATGGTTCCTTTTGTATTTTATTCCAGTGCATATTTAAGCTTTTATGTAAGTCGTATAAAGCTTTGGTGTGGGTTAACTTATTATTTAAAACAACTATATCGTAACCGTTAAGCTTTGTTGTATTTTTTCGAAACGACTCTCTAATGATTCTTTTTATTTTGTTACGATCTTTGGCCAAAGAACAATTTTTTTTCGAAATAGCCAACCCCAGTCTTGCGCCATTTTTCTTGTTTTCACAAAACAGCACAAGGAAAACCTTATCCTTGCTTTTGTTGGCATTTTTAAATACTAATTCATAATCACGTTTATTCAGTAAACGATTATATCTTCTAAATCGATTACATGGTAATTGCTTGTTTTGATTATCTTGTTTGATCGTTAGCGCAGCAAATTTTTTATGTGTGTGATGGGGTAAGCCTTGTGCGCCCTTTTGCGCGTCGACGATTTATAACCGCCCTGCCGCCTTTTGATGACATGCGTAACCTAAAGCCGTGGGTTCGCGCTCTTTTTAAATTACTTGGCTGAAACGTTCTTTTCATTTACTTTACCTGCAAACGCTTTTAATTTGATATTTGAATTAATCGAAGGCGGAAAGGTTACTTTGGGGCGCATATTCTGTCAATAGAGATCTAATATTAAATTATTTTCGTTATTATTATTTAACCTGTGGATAACTTGATTTATAAGATATAAACTGAGTTGCTTCGGCCCCTAAAATTTGGAAGCTTAATGAGCCTAAACGACAATCAAGTTTGGTCTAAATGCCTGACCTCGCTTAATAACGAAATACCAGAAAAAATATTTAATACCTGGATTCGACCGTTGCAGCCCATAGAAACTGAAAGCTCATTAAAACTTTTGGCACCAAACGAATTTGTGGTTCAAAAAGTAAAAAAAGAATACTTTTCTCGTATTCAAGAACTTGTGAGCAAAGACAATAATACCATTGAGGTGTTTCTTGAGGTGGGCTCACGAAATATTATACCTGACGCACCGACCCCAAAAGCACCACAGCCAACAACAAACGAAAAACTACCATCGATTCAAAGCAGATTAAACCCTACCTTTACTTTTGATGGATTTGTGGAGGGAAAAAGCAACCAGCTCGCGAGGGCAGCAGCGATACAGGTCTCAGAAAACATCGGAAGTTCTTACAACCCCTTATTTATCTATGGTGGCGTTGGTTTGGGAAAAACCCACCTTATGCAAGCCGTTGGAAATTCATTGATTGCAAGCAACCCTAACGCCCGCATAAGCTATGTTCATTCCGAAAGGTTTGTCGGAGACATGGTAAGGGGGCTTCAACACAACACCATTTCTGATTTCAAGAGATCTTATCGTTCATTAGACGCGCTGTTAATTGATGATATCCAGTTTTTCGCAGGAAAAGAGCGCTCTCAGGAAGAATTTTTTCATACTTTTAACGCTTTGCTTGAAGGCCAAAAACAAATAATCTTAACCTGTGACCGCTACCCCAAAGAGGTGAATGGGCTTGAAGAAAGGCTTAAATCAAGGTTTGGTTGGGGTTTGACGGTCGCGATTGAGCCACCAGAGCTTGAAACATCGGTTGCAATATTGATGAAAAAGGCCAGCATAGAGTCCATCAAGCTCCCCGAAGAGGTGGCTTTTTTTATAGCCAAACGAATACGCTCAAACGTCAGAGAGCTTGAAGGTGCGCTGAGAAGGGTGATGGCCAATTCACAATTTACCGGCTCCGAAATAACGCTTGATTTTGCAAAAAATGCACTAAAAGACCTACTTTCAATGCAAGAAAGGTTGGTGTCAATTGAAAATATACAAAAAACTGTTGCTGATTATTTTAAGCTGAGGGTTGCAGATCTGCTATCCAAACGAAGAAGTAGATCAGTCGCAAGGCCCAGACAGATTGCTATGACTTTAGCCAAAGAGCTGACAAATCACAGCTTGCCCGAAATAGGAGACGCTTTTGGTGGGCGAGATCACACTACCGTTTTGCACGGTTATCGGCGTATACTGTCTTTAAGGGAAACAGAAAACAGAGTTAACGAAGACTATCTTAACTTGTTGAGAACTCTAACTGGATAAGTGGATAACTTGTGAATTATATTATTTTTTAAAGTTATCCACAACTAACTAACATATTGAATGAGAGAAATACAGCAGAAAAATTATAAAAATTTACACATTAAGTTATTGTTTTATATATATATATAAATCTTATCCACAACATCACTTGATGCTAATAATAATAATAATATATATATATTCCAATTTATATTAACAGGAAGAACAGATGAATATTAACGTAAAAAGAGATGAATTATTAAAATCTCTGCAATCCATAATAGGCGTTGTTGAAAGAAAACAAACAATGCCTATATTAGCCAATGTATTAATAAGCGTAGATAACAACACGCTTTCAATAACTGCCACCGATCTTGAGGTTGAGCTTATCTCAACATTTAATGCAAAAAGCGAAAATACGGGATCTTTTACCGCCCCCGGAAGAAAGCTGCTTGACATATGCCGCGCGCTCCCAGCAGGCGGTGATATATCTATTTCCCATAACGACAAAAAAATTATCGTTTCTTCTGGTAAAAGTAAATTTAATCTCGCCACCCTGCCCGAGAATGAATTTCCTGTTATAAAAAATATAGAACAAGATGATAATATAAAAATAAAGCAAAAAGAGCTGAAAAGAATAATAGACAAAACCCATTTTTCAATGGCGCAACAGGACGTTCGTTACTATCTCAACGGCCTTTTACTTGAGGTGGATTCAGGTAATATTCGTGCGGTGGCCACCGATGGCCACAGGCTTGCCATCTCAACAACCAAGCAAAACCAGGAGCATGGCGCAAAAAAACAGGTTATTGTACCAAGAAAAGGCGTAATTGAGCTTCAAAGGCTCCTTGATGGCGAAGGTGATATACAGATTGACTTAGGGGCCAACCACATTCAAGTCAAACTCCAAGACGTGTGTTTTACGTCTAAGCTTATAGATGGACGCTTTCCTGAGTATGGCCGTGTAATTCCATCAGATACAAGCAACCAGCTTATAGCTGACAAAGAGAACCTAAAGAGCGCCCTTCAGCGAACCGCAATACTTTCAAACGAAAAATATCGCGGCATTAGACTGATTATTAAACAAAACGAGCTAACAATCCAAGCTCACAACCCAGAACAGGAAGAGGCCGAAGAAAGCATGGAAATTAAATATCATGGAAACGAAATAGAAATAGGGTTTAATGTTAACTATTTGATCGACGCCTTAAACTCCGTCGAATCAGAAAATGTCGTGCTATCGCTGGTGGATAACAACTCAAGCTGTCTAATAACCGACCCCAAAGAAGATCAGTCAAAATTTGTGATTATGCCCATGCGCTTGTAGGTTCGGGTTGGCTTTATTCTTCTTTAAAGCAGAAAATTTCCGCTTGTTTAAAAGCATCGAGTTAAACCTGCACCCCAAAAACAACCTCTTGTACGGCGAGAACGCATCGGGCAAAACAAGCGTTTTAGAGGCAATTGCCTATTTAGGGAGAGGGCGCTCATTTCGAAATACCGCCCCAACAGGTATCGTTAGAAGGGGCGCAGAAAATTTCTTGGTTTTTGGCAAAACAAACACCCAACACAATGAAACAACAATTGGTGTAATTAATGGGAGGAACGGCTTTGAATCTAGTGTTAACGGAGACCATGAGCGAGGTTTAGGGGGGCTCGCAAAAGCCTTGCCGCTTCAAGTAATAGACCCCAATATACACAAGTTAATTGACGGCACGCCAGAAGAGAGAAGGCGGTTTATTGATTGGGCGGTGTTTCACGTGGAACCACAATATCTCAAAGAGTGGAGAGCATATAAAAGGGCCCTGAAACAAAGAAACGCGATTCTAAAAAACAACCCCGCATCAAAAGAACTCGAAAACTGGAACAAAAGCCTTTCAGAGCGAGGAGAATTGGTTAACACAATGAGGCGAAATGTGTTTGAGGTATTGGAACCGATTATTAGTGAAATATCTACTGATTTTCTTGGGGATTATATTAAGTTTAATTATGAGCCTGGTTGGCCGGAAGGGGAAAGCTTATATAATTGCCTACAACGGAATCAAAATAGAGATATCCAACTAAAAAGCACGCAAATCGGACCTCATAGAGCCAATATTTCAATTTCGTGTAATTCTGGATTAGCCAAGGCACAAATTTCCAGGGGACAACAAAAATTATTGTCTTGTGCTATGGTTTTAGCATCTATAGAGCTTGTACAAACCCACACAGAGCGCTCTTTGTTGTTGCTGTTGGATGATCCGACCGCAGAATTAGATGCGCGATCAACAAAAAAACTTATGCGGCAAATTATAAGCACGGACGCTCAAATTATTGCGACCTCGATTGCACCAAATAAGCAACTATTTCAAGACGACGTACATTTGTTCCAAGTGAAACATGGGAAATTAAAAAAAACTAATTAAATCAATACTTTAGATAAAAAAGTAGCTTGAATTAATAGTAAAATATGAAATTTTTTTTATGCTTTTTATGCGAGGTTTTGAATAAATTATTTATTTAATTTTCCACCACAATAACCATCGTAAGTGGTATAATTTTATTCACAGAGATTGGACAAAAAATGACCCCAAAAAAAGAATATACAAGCAGTAATATTAAGGTTTTAAAGGGTCTTGAGGCCGTTCGAAAACGACCCGGCATGTACATCGGCGACACCGATGATGGAACCGGGTTACACCACATGGTTTTTGAGGTAGTTGATAACTCTATTGATGAAGCGCTTGCTGGCCATTGTGATTTAATTTCAGTAACCATTCATTCTGATGAATCTATCACTGTTTCTGACGATGGAAGGGGCGTACCGGTTGATATCCATCCAGAGGAAAAAAGATCTGCTGCCGAGGTTATAATGACGGTTTTGCATGCTGGGGGTAAGTTTGATGATAATTCATATAAAGTATCAGGCGGACTCCATGGCGTTGGTGTTTCAGTGGTTAATGCGTTATCAGAGTCATTAGTATTAACAGTCCATCGCGACAATAAAATCTATCAACAAAAATATAAGGAAGGGGAGCCTACCGCGCCAATAAAAGCCATAGGAAAGTCTAAAGAAACCGGAACAACCCTTAAATTCAAACCAAGCGAAAAAACATTTAGTAACATCGAATTTGATTACGAGATTTTATCAAAAAGACTGAGAGAGCTTTCTTTTTTGAATTCCGGAGTAAAAATTGAACTAATTGATGAGCGTGACGATAAAAAAGATATATTTCAATACAAAGGCGGCATAAATGCTTTCGTTTTGCATCTCAATAGAAATAAAAATGCAATCCATGGTGAAATATTTAGCTTTAAAACAAAAAAAGACAATGTTGTTGTAGAGGCAGCACTTCAGTGGAACGACGGCTATCAAGAAAACGTGTTTTGTTACACGAATAACATTCCTCAAAGAGATGGCGGAACGCATTTAGCAGGATTTCGTGGGGCACTAACAAGGACACTCAAAAATTATATTGAGAAAGAGGCAAGCAGCAAAGACAAATTTGCACCTAGCGGAGACGATGCCAGGGAGGGCTTAACAGCGGTATTATCGGTAAAGGTTCCAGACCCTAAATTTTCATCACAAACTAAAGATAAATTAGTTTCTTCTGAAATCAAAGGCATCGTAGAATCTTCTATGGCCGAAAAACTATCAGAGTTCTTGTTAGAGCATCCGCAGGAAGCAAAAATTATTGTAAACAAAATTATTGATGCCGCGCGCGCTAGAGAAGCAGCAAGAAAAGCCAGGGAAATGACACGCAGAAAAGGCGCCCTTGATATTGCTGGGTTACCAGGAAAGCTAGCAGACTGTCAAGAAAAGGATCCCGCCCTATCAGAGATTTTTCTGGTTGAGGGGGACTCAGCTGGAGGATCGGCCAAACAAGGCAGAGATCGTAAAACACAAGCAATTCTTCCATTAAAAGGCAAAATCCTTAATGTTGAAAAGGCTCGTTTTGATAAAATGTTATCCTCAGTTGAGGTAGGAACATTAATTACAGCATTGGGTTGTGGGATAGGGAGAGAAGACTTTGACCCAGAAAAATTAAGATATCATAGAATAATTATTATGACAGATGCGGATGTAGATGGATCTCATATTCGTACGCTTTTGCTAACATTTTTTTATCGTCAGATGGAAGAATTAATTAAACGAGGCCATATTTATATTGCTCAACCACCGCTTTATAAAATAAAGAAAGGCAAGCAAGAAACATATGTAAAAGATGATGCAGAACTTAATAAATACATGCTACATCTTGCATTAGAAGATGCAAAATTACATGTCTCAAAATCTGCTCCAGCCTTATCTGATAAGGCTTTTGAAAAACTTGCAAACGAATATATGGACACACAAGATATAATGCTTAGGTTGTCTTCGTTATATGACATGGAAGTGCTAAAAGCCATAAGCCGCATAAAACAAATTAGCAGCAAAGATAGCCGAGATGAGAAAAAATTAAAAAGTTATATAACAGCGCTGTCAAAAGAATTGAAAAAAAATATATCGAATGAAGACCTCGAAAAGAATCAAACAAAGTCGATCATTGTTGGCCTTGAGAAGGCGCACAGTGCCGGTAAAAATCCAAAAATATCAATCAGCAAAACACGCCATGGAGTAGTTACTACTCGATATATTGCAAGATCGTTCTTTGGTTCCAAAGATTACAAATCTATTGTAAGTAACAATATAAAAATAAAAGGCTTAATAGAGAAGGGTGCTTTCTTGGTTAAAGGCGACGCAAAAAAAGAAATATCATCTTTTGCTGAAGCGATTAACTGGCTCTTAAAAAAAGCAAGGAAAGGCCAATACATTCAAAGATACAAAGGGCTTGGCGAAATGAACCCCGATCAATTGTGGGAGACCACAGTGAACCCGGAAACAAGAAGGCTGTTACAAGTGAATGTGGGAGACGCCCTAAAAGCCGATGAAGTATTTACTACTTTGATGGGCGATCATGTTGAACCGCGCAGAGAATTTATCGAAAAAAATGCTCTAACTGCTGTAAATATAGATATTTGATTCCTAGCCCGCATTAAATTATTTTGATTTGTGGTGGTGCCTGCTAATCGATTGCATCTTTGTTTCAATCCATAATTTCACATTTTCCGTGATCTCTTTGGGGTTATGGTTGCTGGTTTCAATCGGCCTGCCAATACAAAATCTTATTGTTCCTGGCCATTTTTGTAAAGCACCTGTTGCCCACAAGTCTTCAGCGTTATGAGCAACCGGCACTATTTGGGCGCCAGCAACTTTCGCCAAAGCGGCTCCACTGATGCCATATTTCTTTGTTTCGCCAGGCTTCATCCTTGTGCCTTCTGGAAAGATAGTGATCCATATTCCTTGTTCCAATCTCTGTTGACCTTTCTCAATTACCTGGGTTACAGCAGTTCTTCCGGAGCTACGGTCAATAGGAATTGCCTTCAGAAGATTTAATGCCCAACCAAAAAAAGGAATCCAATTTAATTCTTTTTTGATGATCCATGTTTGTTTGGGGAAAACCACAAGTTGAGCATAGGCCTCAAATACACTGGAGTGCCTAATCATAATTACACTCGCTTTTTTTGGTATATTTTCTTTTCCCTCAACAACAAAACGCAGGCCACATAATTTAGATCCTACCCAGATCATACTCTGACCCCATGCTCGACCAATTGAAAATTTAATTGCGTATGAAAAAGGTGCCAATATCACAACCAAAAGGCTTGCTAAAAGAACTGACAGATACAAATAAACTTGAAATAAAAAGGATCTAACTAACAACATTGAAACTAAGTTTGTCCTAAATATTTAGAAAAATAGTTAGGAATTTCATCTAATTTTAGCCTTTGTTGTTTCATTGTATCTCTATCTCTTATTGTTGCTGTTTGGTCATCAATAGTATCAAAATCAATTGTGATGCAAAGCGGCGTTCCTATTTCATCATGTCTTCTATAACTTTTTCCAATATTGCCAGAATTCTCAATTACAACTCTGCCTAATTTTTGTCTCTGCAATAAGGCTTTTAGTGTTATGGCTTGGTCCACAAGCTTCTCATTATTGCGCTTAAGCGGAATTACCGCAGCCTTTATCGGGGCAAGATGTGGCTTAAAAGATAGCACTGTTCTTTCTTTTCCATTGCTCAGGGTTTCTTTTTTGAATGCTTCGTTTAGAATGGCCAAAACTCCTCGATCCACCCCCGCAGAAGGCTCTATTACATAAGGGATGTACCATTCTTTGCTGTCTTTGTTTTGAACAGCAAGCTTGCTATTAGAGTTTTTGTTGTCTAATACTTGAGCATTGATTTTAAGGTCTTGTTGTTCCTTTGTATGAGAGCCTAGGTCAAAGTCAGTGCGATTCGCAATTCCTTCCAGCTCTTCAAGCCCATGTGGAAATTTATACATGATGTCAATTGTGGCTTTTGAGTAATGGGCAAGTTCGTCTGAAGATACACTTATAATCTCTATATTTTTTTTGTTGATACCTTGGTCCAGCCACCAGTTAACCCTTAACTCTGTCCATGTTTTATGCCAATCTTCATCCGCCCCTTTTTCAACAAAAAATTCCAATTCCATTTGTTCAAATTCTCTTACTCGAAATATAAAGTTTCTTGGCGTTATCTCGTTTCTAAAAGCCTTCCCAATTTGTGCAATTCCAAAGGGAAGGTGATGTGGCGTTGAATCTAAAACATTTTTAAAATTGATAAATATTTGTTGGGCGGTTTCAGGTCTTAGATAGGCAAAAGATCCCCCGTCTTCAACCGGGCCAATATTAGTTTTAAACATTAAATTAAATGGCCTGGGGTCGGTTAGGTTTTTAGAATGACAGGATGGGCATGCATTTTGAGAGATTTCATCAGATCTCCATCTGGATTTACAGTCTTTGCAATCGATCAAAGGGTCAGAAAAAGTACTTTCATGACCTGATTGTTTTAAAACTTGAGGGCTGGTTAGAATTGATGCATCAAGCCCTTCCACGTCATCTCTTTCGTGTACCATTGCGCTCCACCAAGCTTTTTTTAAATTATTTTTTAGCTCTATCCCCAGTGGGCCATAGTCATAAAGGCCTTGAAGGCCTCCATATATTTCATTAGATTGGAAAATAAAGCCTCTGCGCTTGCAGAGGGCAACCAATTCATCCATTGTTTTTGCGGTCATATTTTTAATCGCCATCATTGTTTCTTTTTTTATTATAGCTTGCATTTAATCAGTAAAGTAGCATTGAAAAAAATAGATAATTTTTATTTACTTGATTTAAGAAGAATACTTTTAAATTGCATTTTTTTTGATAAAAAATGGGTAATTTTGGTAAAACTAAATTGATCCATTATGCTTTCCCTTGTATCATATTCTTGATGGTGTAATTCGCACAACCTGCAAAACTTTTGGTTTAAAAACCAATTCTGAGACGCAAGTAAGCGGAAGCTGAAGAAACGGAGTCGTTTATCTCAAGAGTCTATCTTCTATTGCCAGTTTTAAATTAAAACATTAGCCGAACAAGGAGCAATATGAAAAAGTTAGAATATATATGGTTGGATGGATATCAACCTGAACCCAACCTAAGAAGCAAAGTCAAAGTCACTGATGAGGCACCTTCGGATTGGTCTTTTGATGGATCATCAACTCAACAAGCAGAAGGGGGAAGCTCCGACTGCATAATAAGGCCAGTAAACGAATACAAGGGCCCTAGAAGCTCAGACAGCCTAATTATGACCGAGGTTTTATCTCCTGACAAAACGCCACATCCATCAAATACCAGGAACGCAGGTGTTGATTTATTATCAGAAGACTGGTGGTTTGGGTTTGAACAAGAATTTTTCTTCACTAATCCAGAAGATGGTTCGATACTTGGATGGGAAGATGGAACGCCGAGGCCGCAAGGAGATTACTACTGTGGTGTAGGTTCAGGCAATGTTCGGGCACGAGAGGTTTCCGAAGCCCACATGGATGCTTGCCTTGAAGCAGGCATTCAAATTACAGGCACCAACGCAGAGGTTGCTCTGGGACAATGGGAATATTGTGTTTTGGGAAAAGGCATTAAAGCTGCCGATGATCTATGGGTTAGTCGTTACCTTCTTCATTTGATTGCTGAAGAATATGGCGTCTCAGTTAATTTGCACCCAAAACCGCAAGAAGGTGATTGGAATGGTTCAGGCATGCATACTAATTTTTCTAATGGTCAAATGAGAGATTCAGGTACAGAAGAACTTATGAATGACATGTGTGAAAAATTAGGTGCAGTTCATCGAGAGGGCATAAAGAATTATGGGTCAGACAATGATATGCGCTTAACCGGAAAACATGAAACTCAAAGTATTGAAACTTTTTCTTATGGGGTAAGTGATAGAGGGGCAAGTATCAGAATCCCTATTTATACCGTTGAAAATAATTGGAACGGATATTTAGAAGACAGGAGGCCCGCTTCAAATGCCGATCCATATAGGATTATTACTCACATTGTTGGAGCGCTGACTAAATAAAATAAAGGGCCTATCAAGGCCCTTTATTTTCAGTACAGGGATAAAAACTAGACTAATTATAGCTTGAGACTGCCCACAATTTTATGGATTGAGGCGAGATGGTGTTGTTCCATATAATCTAACAGGCCGGCATTAATTTTCTTGCAGATCATGGGGTCATAGAACAAAGCAGTTCCAATGCCCACAGCAGTTGCTCCCGCAATAAGAAACTCTAGCACGTCATTAGAGCTTGCTATGCCTCCTTGACCTAAAATTGGAATGCCATGGGGCCCTGCAACCTCATAGACTTGTTTCACTTTTAATAAAGCAATTGGTTTGATAGCAGGGCCGGAAAGCCCGCCCTGAATGTTGGCTATAATGGGCTCTCTTCTTTCAGTATCTATAGCCATACCCATTATAGTGTTAATTACGCTTAAAGCGTCGGCGCCCGCCTCAATACAGCGTCTGGCATTTTCTTTAATATCAGTTTGATTGGGAGAAAGTTTAGCAATAATGGGTTTTTTTGTTTCTTTTCTGCAGGCCTCAATAACTTTTGCTGACATTTCTGGGTAGTTTCCAAAAGAAACTCCCCCTTCTTTTACATTTGGGCATGAGATATTTATTTCTATAGCCGAGACCAGAGACCGATCGAATTGTTTTGTTACAGCAGCATACTCATCAATTGTTGAGCCGCAGATGTTGGCAATGAATTGCGTTTCGTCTGCAATTAATTTTGGAAGAATTTCCTCAATCACTTTTGTGCAACCGGGGTTTTGTAAGCCAATGGCATTAAGCATGCCCATAGGCGTCTCATATATTCTGTGGTTGTCATTTCCTAAGCGGGGCTTAAGGGTTGTTCCCTTTAAAACCAAAGCGCCAACATCTTGATTGCTAAAGCCCTCAATACGAGTATATTCTTCTCCAAATCCAACACAACCAGACAGAAGAACAAGCGGCGAAGTGAAAGATAGTCCACAAAAATTTGTATTAAGACTTGGTTTTGTAGATTGTTTGTATTGTGCCATATGTATTGAGAAAACAATTAGAAGATTATTTAACAAGAATACTGTATTTTACAGAGAATAAATAATTTACTTAAATTTTTATGTTTAATTTAATTTTATTTGAGCCTGAGATACCACCGAACACAGGCAACATAATACGATTATGTGCAAACAGTGGTTCTGCTCTTCACCTTATTGAGCCATTAGGGTTTCAATTAGATGAGAAACGTTTAAGAAGAGCTGGTTTGGATTACAATGAATTTGTAAATGTTAAGTGCTACGATTCTCTATCATCATGCATAAAAGTATTGGGTTCAACCAGGGTGTTTGCTCTAAGCACAAAGGGAGCATCAGATTATTGTGTCCCTCATTATAAGAAAAATGATACATTTTTGTTTGGACCAGAAACACGAGGATTAAGCAAAGAGATTCGAGAGTCTTCTTTTGTCTCAAGGGTATTAAAGATTCCAATGGTTCCAAATAACCGAAGTATAAATTTATCAAATGCCGCTGCCATAGTAATTTATGAGGCATGGCGACAATTAAATTTTACCGGTGAATGATTTATTCGTTTTGTAGAGCTCTAGACATCAAGATATTGGCAGCATTTTGTGGGCTTAGTTTTTCGAAAAGAATTTGATAAATGATTTCACAAATAGGCATAGCTATACCAATTTTTTGTGATAGTTGATAGACGGCAGATGTTGCGTGAAAGCCTTCAACTACTTGTTTGGCTTCAGATTGAAATTTTGAAATACTTTTTCCTTCTGCAATTGCTAGGCCGAACCGCCTGTTTCGAGAAAGATTGCTGGTGCAAGTTAAAACGAGATCCCCCATGCCAGATAAACCAAAAAAAGTATTTTTGTTGGCACCCAGAGCAACACCAAGCCTTTGCATTTCAACCAACCCTCTGTTAATTAAAGCAATTTTTGCATTATCTCCATAATTCAGTCCATCTGAAATGCCGGCGCCAATTGCAACAATGTTTTTTATTGCACCTCCAACTTCAACGCCAATTACATCATTGGATGTATAAGCACGAAAGTTAATATCGGATAAATCATGTGCGATTTCGTCTGCAAATTTTGTATTTTCTGATGCGACGGTTAGTGCGGTTGGTTTTTTTTTGGCAACTTCAATGGCAAATGATGGCCCTGAAATAACGGCCATGTTGTTGGTTGTGCCTAAAACTTCTTCACAAATTTCATGGGGAAGCATGCCGGAATCTATCTCAAACCCTTTGGTTGCCCAGCAAATTTTGGTATTTTTTGTAATAATATGTTTAATTTTTTGTAGGATGCCTCTAAAGCAATTGCTTGGTAAAGCGATACAAATCTTCTCGGAACCAAGCAACGACTCTTCGAGAGAAGAAAAGAAATTTATATTTTTCGGGAACTTAATATTAGGCATATAAATTTTATTTTCTCTGGAGGAACGCATCTCATTTATTTGCTGTGCTGTTCGGCCCCATAGCCTGATATTTCTATTCTTCTCTGATAATTGTAATGCAAGTGCAGAGCCCCATGATCCAGAGCCAATTATTGTAATTGTGCCTAGCTTATCTTCTTTGTTACTAATGCTCAGTGCGTTGTCTCCGGCGATGTATCTTCATCAGTATCTTGATCTCCCGAGGCTCTTCTTTTTGATTCATTGTATAGGGCATCAAAGTTTATTGGCTGTAATATAAATTCAGGAAAACCGCCTTTTGTAATCATATTTGCGATAGACTCACGGGCATAAGGAAAGAGCGTATTTGGGCAAAATATCCCGACAATAGCTTCTAACTCCTCTTCATTGTATCCGCTGATTTGGAATAAGCCGGCCTGTTTAAGCTCTACCAGGAAAATTACATTTTCTTCGTCTTTTGCCTCAACCGTTACAGTTAAAATTACCTCATGAGCGTCATCCTCAAAAGGGACATGGGTACTGCTTAAGTTAAGGTCTGTTTTTGGTTTCCATTCTGCGCCCTTAAACACATTTGGTGAGTTTGGTGATTCAAAAGAAGCATCTTTTACATATAATTTTTGAATAATTATTTGTTTTGAATCGGTGTCATTTTCCGCCATATTATTTTCCTCAGTTAGCAAGCTTTTTCAATTATTTGTTTTTTGTTACCAGCGGCATATTTGCTTCTGTCCAACCTAATATTCCACCGCTAATACCAAAGATATTTTCTGTTCCTGATGATCTTAAAGAATTCACAAGTTTACTGGAAGATTGACCGGTGTCACAAATTATAATTGTTGTCCGAGATTTGAGGTTACCCTGCTTAGCGTTAACTTGGTCTTGAGACATGTTTTTAGAGTTTACAATATGTCCGCGTTTAAATGCTTCAGGATTTCTAATATCAATAATATTGGCTCCAGAATTTATTAGTTTTACCGCTTTAAATGGTTCAATGCTGGCTATGTGTTGTTGTTTGATTTTGAGCTCATTAAAAATAAGTAGAAAAAAGCTTAAAATTAAACCAACACTTAAAATTAAATGATTGTTTATAAATTCATATATGTTCATTTTGTTTTTGAGCCTTTATTTTAACAGTTGAAGTATACAGCTCTTATTAGCGAAAGCGATGAAAATAAGTCATTATAAAAACTATAAGATCTAGCAACAACGCAATATTGAACAAACAGCACAAGAAAATATGACAAAAAAGCATAGAAGTTTATTGGCTATTTTAACCGGAGTGTTTCTGGGTTTTGTGCTTAGCTTAAGCAATGAATTCTTTTCTTCATTTGCAACAACACGCTTTAACCTAAATACAAATGATGAGATATTAACAACAATTAAAGAAAAATATATTGAAACCGTTGATTTTATTGACTTCGAACAACAATCCATAGAAAAGACTATAGCCCAACTGGATGAATATTCAGAGTTTTTAAGCGAACAAGAATACCAAGACATAATTAATGTTTCTAAGGGCATATATACCGGGGTGGGAATAAAAATCTATGAAGATGAAGCAGCTATAAAAGTGTCAAAAGTTTTTAGCAATTCACCAGCTGATTACGCCGGAATTATGCTGGACGATGAAATTGTCAAAATAAATGCCAAAGAAATTACTTTTAATGAATTTATAAAAACATTAAAGACGCTTGAGGATAACAAAAAATCTGAGATTGAAATTATTATCCACAGAGAAGGTATAAATGAGGAATTGAATTTTAAAATGCTTAGAGAGAATGTTTCAGTTCCAAGCATCTATGCTGAAATAATGACTTCTAATTATTGTTACATAAAGATTGATGTTTTTAACAATAACACAAAAATAGAGATCAACGATGTGCTGAGTGACGAGTGCGCGATTATTGATGCTAACCAAAATCAAATACAGGGCGTTATCATTGATGTTAGAAATAATCCGGGAGGAACATTAAAGGCTGCTGTAGGAGTTTCTGATTTGTTTTTAAATAAAGGGGTTATTGTTTCTGCAAGGGGGCGCGATAATAAGTTAATGTTTACATATTCTGCTAACCAGGATGACATTGCTGACGGGCTTCCTATGGTCATTATTGTAAATAAAAAATCTGCATCTGCTGCCGAAATATTTGCAGGCGCAATGCAGGACAATAACCGAGCAATAGTTGTTGGTGTTAATACCTATGGGAAGGGTTCAATACAAGAAGTTATCCCTCTGTCTAAGGGCGGCGCGATAATACTAACTACTGCTAGATATTATCGCCCGTCTGGAAATCCAATTACAAGCTCAGGAATAAGGCCAGATGTAAAAATTGTTGATTATAATTATTTTAAGGACTCAAAATATAATTCACGAGTTGATTTAAAACAGGATGTTCAGCTATCTCAGGCAATTGATATTTTAAAAAGAAATAAGGATTATTATCAGTAGTTATGAAATTTTACGAAAAAAAAATATTGCCATATTTGATCGATTCTTTTTGTTCATCAAGCCCCACTACCAAGCAAAGGCAAAAGATAATTCCGAAAGCAAGGGGTGATATTTTAGAAGTTGGCTTGGGGAGCGGACTGAATTTACAGTTTTATAATCCATCCAAAGTTAACAAAATATGGGGCTTAGAGCCGTCTATTGAGATGCAAGCTTTGGCAAAAAAAGCTCAAACGCAAACAAAATTAAAAGTTAATTTTTTAACTATGCCTGCAGAAGCATTGGCACTTGAAGCAAATAGTATAGATACAATAGTCTTGACATATGTATTATGCACTATCCCTGACGTTGAAAAGGCTTTGTTGCAAATGTATCGAGTTTTGAAGCCAGAAGGAAGAATATTGTTTTCAGAGCACGGTTTGGCGCCGGATAAGAATGTTCAATGCATGCAAAATGTAATGAATCCCTTATGGAAAAAAGTGTCAGGCGGATGCCATTTAAACAGAAATATACCTCTGCTATTAAAAAATGCAGCATTTCAGCTTCAGGAAGATAATAGAATGTATATACCAGGGTTTCGTTTTGCGGCATATAATTTTTGGGGAATAGCCACAAAATAATAAAGTGATGATATATAAAATAATTATAAGCTTTGTTTTCATTTCATTTTCTGTGTTTGCTCAAAATGAACAATCAAATAATGAGCTTGTTTGTAAAAATAATTATAATCCTGTCTGCGGCGTTGATGGCAATACATATGCAAACAAATGTTTCGCAGAAGTGGCTCAATTAGATATTGAGCATGAGGGGGTTTGTTTTGATCCTACGATGCAATGCACAAGCGAGTTTAATCCTGTTTGTGGAATAGATGCCAAAACTTATAACAATGCATGTATTGCAACTGTTCAAGGTATTGAGATAATTGAATCAGGGGTGTGTGGAGGAGTCAATGGATGTGATGACAAACTTGATCCAGTGTGTGGCATAAACGGTCAGACATACCGTAACCGATGCCAAGCAAATACTGATGGAATGCTTATTCAAAGCCAAGGCACATGCGATACTAATTCATGCCCAGAAATTATCGCTCCCGTATGCGCACAAGGCATAACATATGACAATGCTTGTGTTGCAGAAGCATCGGGGCACAGCGAATTTGTTAATGACGCGTGTGATGTGCGTTCTTGCACGAGAATTTTTGCACCCGTTTGTGGAAAAAACACAACAACATTTTTAAATGCATGTGTCGCTGAGCGATCCGGAGTTAATATTCTCTATGCGGGCTTATGCCAGGAACAAGGTAACAATTGTTCGAATAATTACGCCCCTGTTTGTGGGATTGATAAAAAAACCTACGATAATCGATGTCTGCTCGATAATGCTAATATGCAGCTTGCTTATGCAGGGGTTTGTTTTGGCCAATCTAATTAAAGCCAAATTTCTATTCAACGTTGCCCATGAGTCTTTGTAATTGCTTGCTTAAAAATAAAAGAACAATTCCTGCCATCGAAATAGTAATTACAATACCTAAGTATTGGTCAGAGAAATTCGCAATATTATTCGAATCAAATTCTCCTGCTATTTGACCGGCAATTAAATTACCTAACGCTGAAGCAACAAACCATATGCCCATCATTTGTCCTACATATCTTTTTGGAGCAAGTTTTGTTGTAACAGATAGACCGACTGGCGAAAGAGTCAACTCCCCAAAAGTATGAAATAAATAAGTCATTAACAACCAAGTTGGCATGGCTTTGCCACCTTGTGCCACAATGTTTGAAGCAATAACCATCATAAGAAAACCGAGAGCTAACAATAAAAGTCCTAAAGCAAATTTTGTTGGGGTGGATGGGTTCAGATTTTTCTTTGCAAGAAATATCCACAAATATGCAAAAATTGGAGCAAATATAATAATAAAAATAGAATTTACAGATTGTAACCAGGACGAATAAATTGCGAACCATTCAAATTCAAGTTTTGTATATCTGTTTGCGAATAAATTTAAAGAGGATCCTGCTTGTTCAAAGCCTGACCAGAACATAGCAGCTCCCAGAAATAACGCTATGATTACTAATACACGGTTATATTCTGTTTTGTTTAGGCCGCCAAAAAAAAGAACATAAATAAAAAAACTTAAAGCAGTTAGCAGTATTATAAATGTTGTGATTTGAGAAATTTTTATAAAATTGATTGTGCTTAAATCAATTTGAGTTATGGATAAAAAGAGACCCAAGACTATAATTATGCTCGCACTAATAAAACGTTTCTGTGTCTTGGAAATGGTAAATTTTTTGATTCCTGCTGTGCCTAAATATTTTTTTGTTTTCCAGAATTGAAGCACACCAAACATCATTCCAACACCAGCAACCGCAAATCCATAATGCCATCCAAAGTTATTGTTTTGAGCTAAAGCGCCACAAATTAAGGGGCCCAGCATACCGCCAAGATTAATTCCCATATAAAAAATTGAAAATCCTGCATCTCTTCTAGGGTCTCCTGGCAAATACAGCTCACCTAATATTGCACTGATATTTGGTTTCAATAGGCCGGTTCCCAATATAACCAAGAGCAATCCAATGAAAAAAGCATTTGTTGAGGGTATAGCAAGAACAAAATGTCCACACATTATTACAATACCGCCATATAAGATTGCTAATTGTGCGCCTATCAACCTGTCTGCAATCCATCCTCCTGGCAAGGCCGCCAAATAAACCAATGCAGTGTAGATGCCATATATGGCTGTGGCGTTGGCATCAGTGAATCCCATGCCGCCATTAATAATCTGATCTGTCATGAAAAGCACTAATAGCGCTCTCATTCCATAATAACTAAGCCTTTCCCACATCTCAGTAAAAAATAGCGTTATTAATCCTCTTGGGTGACCGAATATTTCGTTATTCATAGCGTCAGAAATACAGTAGTGTTGATTTTGTTATTGGGAGGTATCTGATTTTTTGACAAATATTCTAGACATAATAATACCCAACTCATAGAGAATATAGACTGGTACAGCTAGCAAGGTTTGACTGATTACATCTGGAGGGGTTAGAAACATGCCTGCTATAAACGCCAGGAGAAAAACATACGGTCTAGCCTTTCCTAATTTTTCGACATTGGTTAATCCCGCCCAGACAACCAGAACGGTTGCGACAGGAACCTCAAATGCAATGCCAAAAGCAAAAACAATGGTGGTAACAAAATCCAAAAATTGTGTTATATCTGTTTGAACTTCGACCCCAGCAGGTGCAACCGAAGTAAAAAATCCAAACATTAAAGGAAAAACAACAATATATGCAAATGTAATACCAAGATAGAAGAGAATAATGCTTGTTGCTAGCAAGGGAACGGCAAATCTTTTTTCCTTTTTGTAAAGACCAGGCGCAATGAAATTCCATATTTGAAATAAGACTACTGGCATGGCTAAAAATAGAGCCGCAAAAAAAGTAAGCTTAAATGGAGTTAACAGCGGAGAAGCAACAGCAGTCGCAATCATTGCATTTCCAGGTAATACTTCACGAAGTGGCTCAGATACCAAAGTAAATATATCTCTCGAGAAAGGCAATAGGCATATAAATGCGACAATTACTGAGGTCGCTATTACGAGTAAGCGAGATCTTAGTTCGACTAAATGAGACAGCAAGGTGCCTTCTGCGAGATCTTCCTCTTCCTGTTTTTCTTCCATTGCTTATTAGTCAGTTAATTGTTTTGTGTTATTGGTTGTTTTTGTACTTGGATGAGATTGACTTTTTTCTATTTCGGGCTTCATGGGTCTTTCGTTGGCATTTGGATTCGTATCGATAAATTGAGGTTTAGCGACGTCATTTTTTTTTGGCTCAGTGAGGGCTTCCAAAGAAGGTTCATTGAGTTCAACTTCTTCTTCAAGTTGCCTTCGCATCACTCTGGTCATTCTTTTTGCTTGCCCAATCCATTCGCCAAGCTGGTTGGCAACTTGCGGTAAACGTTTTGGCCCTAGTACTATAAGCCCGATGAGAAAAAGAATTATTAATTCCCAAAAGCCTATACCAGACATAGAAAACTCATTTTTTTCTTAAGAAAGATTGTTGTCTTCTTCTTTTTCGGCGCTTTGTGTTTCAGAGAAGTCGGCTTCTTGAGAGTGATTGGCTTCTTCAGTGGGTTCTTTGTCAGCCTCATTCACCGCTGAACGAAAACCCTTCACTGCGCTGCCTAAATCAGAACCAAGTGTGCGTAACCGTTTAGTTCCAAAAATTGCCAATACAATAGCTAAGACAATGAGCAGTTGAAATGGTCCGATGTTTGATAACATCTTTGTAACTCCTAAATATTTTAATTAGTTAATTATAGCAAATCTTATTCTATCAATTTGTTGTATATTATTAATATATTGCGTTTTGTTTAATAAATATACAAAAATTTAACACAGATTTTGAGTTGACCTCGAGTCAATTTACTTCCAGCCAAAATGTAACCGGACCATCATTAATCAATGAAACTTGCATATTTGCTTTAAATTTGCCGCTTTTAATGTTGGGTGATTTGCTTTTTAAGATGTCGGTAAATTTTATAAATAATTTCTCGCTAATTTCAGACTGAGCGGCGTTTGAAAAGCTTGGCCTTGTTCCTGATCTTGTGTCAGCCGCTAAAGTAAATTGTGGCACAACAAGTAATTCAAAGTTTTTGTCCAGTAAGCTTTTATTCATTTTGTCTTTAGAATCAGCAAAAACACGATAAGTTAGCACACGTTCAGCCATTCTATTGAGCTGTTGGTTTGAATCATTTGGGCTAAAAGCAACGAATACTAGTAATCCCTGTTGTATTGATGCTATTTCCGCTCCATTTGTTTTGACGCTTGCTTTTTTTACTCTTTGTAATAATGTAATCAAAGGTATTTCTCATTTTAAGCCGTATAAAAGAATAATAAGACATTATTTGTAATTTGTAATGTTTTTATATTTAATATTTTTTTTGGATTTTCAATTAAAAAACCCCACATAAATTTAAAAACGATATTTAAATAGTTATTATTTACCACAATACTTAAATATTCTTAATAATGGGTTTTAATATATAAAAAATGTCCTTTTTTATAATAAATATGGAATTTAATGAAATATTAAAAATTTGTATTGCACTTGCTTCATGACCCTTTAAACTCACTAATAACATCTTTTTAAAATGCGGTGAATAGATGAAAAGAAGAGATTTTGTAACTGGCGCGGCCTTAGCTGCAAGCTTTGCAGCGTGCAGCTCAGAAGAAAAACTACCTGATAATAAAACAGCGTATAAAGATGTTTATAAATGGAATATGGTGACTTCTTGGCCTCCAAATCTACCTGGACTTGGACTTGGTGCGAATAAACTTGCTGAAGATGTTGAAAAAGCGAGTGACGGAAGACTTAAGATAAAAGTTTTTGCAGGTGGAGAGTTCGTTCCGTCATTAGGAGTTTTTGATGCTGTTAGTCTAGGTAAAGCACAAATGGGTCATGATTCTTCTTATTACCATAGAGGAAAATTAGATGCAGCACCCTACTTTACAACAGTGCCATTTGGTTTGAATGTTAATGAAATGAATGCTTGGTTATATTTTGGTGGTGGATTGGAATTATGGCATGAACTTTATGAGCCTTTTAATCTTGTTCCTTTTCCAGTTGGTAATACTGGCGTTCAAATGCTCGGGTGGTTTAACAAAGAAATAAAATCAATCAAAGATATTGTAGGACTTAAGATTCGAATGCCGGGTCTTGGCGGAGAAATTATGCAAAGAGCTGGTGCAATCCAAGAAACGACACCGGGCTCTGAAATTTTTACATCATTACAAACTGGAGCAATTGATGCCGCAGAGTGGGTAGGACCCTATAATGATGAACAAATGGGGCTTCATAAGGCCGCCAGATATTATTATTACCCAGGCTTTCACGAACCAGGTCCCAACATCGAATGTATTATCAATAAAACAGCATGGGAGTCATTGCCCTCGGATCTTCAAAGTATTTTAAAGATTGCTTGCCAGAGCGCAAACCTAAATATGACATCTGAATATATGTGGGGTAATGCTTCTGCTCTAGAAAGATTAAGCAAAGATCCCAATATTGAAATCAAGCAGATACCTCAATCAGTATTCAACGCACTTAAATACCATTCAGATAACGCGATAAAAGACCTGGTATCAAAAGACAAGTCTTTGGCATCAATGAAAATCCAAACCTCAATGGAGAAATTTATGGAAAAATCATCCGCCAATCAAAAAATAACAGAATTGGCTTATTTGGATATGCGCATTAATTCTGCATAGAAATTATTTTTTAGCTATAGATGTAATTTGGAAGCCATGTAACCAGATCTGGATAAAGAGCAAGAATAATTAGCATGAAAATTTGAATCAGAATAAATGGAATTACGCCTTTGTATATTTGCTGAGTAGTAATTGATTTTGGTGCAACGCCCCTTAGATAAAAAAGAGCGAATCCAAATGGGGGCGTAAGAAATGAAGTTTGTAAATTAATGGCAATCATAATTGCTAACCAGATAGGGTCAATTCCCATTGTTAATAAAATAGGCGCCACAATAGGCACGACAACAAAAGTTATTTCTATAAAATCCAATACAAATCCCAATATGAAAATGGCGATCATGGTGATAAGTAGCGCTGTTATTTTTTCTCCGGGTAGATTTATTAAAAAATCATGAATCATTTCGTCGCCACTAAAGCCTCTAAAGACTAGAGAAAAGAGAGATGCGCCAATAAGAATAAAAAAGACCATACTTGTTATCTTGAGCGTGGATTGAGAGATATCAGATAGTTGTTTTATTGAAAGCGTCTTTCTGGCATAGGAAATTAATAGCGCGCCTGTTGCCCCTATACCTGATGCTTCGGTAGGCGTAGCAATTCCAAGTAAAATAGAGCCAAGGACGGAAAAAATTAAAAAAAGTGGGGCTATTAGAGCGGTAGTTATTGTTTTAAAATCTTGTTTTGTAGGTTTTTCTGTTTTATTGCTTGGCATAGTTTTGGGATTAATATACGCGGTTATCAATATATACATGATATACAGTGCAACCAAAATTAAACCTGGAATGAGCGCACCAGCAAACAAATCTCCAACAGAAACCGTTCGTGGTGAAAAGTTGCCCTGACTTAATTGTGCATATTGATAAGATGATGAGATAACATCGCCCAGCATAACCAAAACAATTGAGGGCGGAATAATTTGTCCTAATGTGCCAGAGGCGCAAATTGTGCCAGTTGCTATCTCGACAGAATAACCTTTCTTTAGCATCGTCGGTAAAGCAATTAACCCCATTGTTACTACTGTTGCTCCAACAATGCCCGTACTTGCTGCTAGCAGCATTCCAATTAATGTGACGGTAATACCGAGCCCGCCTTTAATACTCAAAAATATTTCTGAAAGACTTTCCAGTAAATTTTCGGCTATTTTTGATTTTTCAAGAGTGATGCCCATAAATATGAACATTGGAATTGCTAAAAGTGTCGCGTTAGTCATAATTCCAAAAATTCTATCTGGCAATGCAGTTAAAAATGATTGTTCAAAAACTCCAGTTATTATTCCAAAAAACGCAAAAATTAATGATGTTCCAGCTAATGTAAAGGCAACAGGAAAACCAAGCAAAAGAACTACAATAATAGTCAAAAATAATAAAAGCGCTATCCATTCCATAATTTATGATTTTAATGCTAATGCGATTCGAATGAATATTGATACTGATTTTATACCAATCAGTGCCGGCATAATTAATAACATTGTTTTTAATAGCGGCAATCCTGGATAGGGTAGCCCTCCGGCATCTCTAGATATTTCCTTGACAGACCAGGAATTTAAAACAAAATCCCACGATGTTTTATACAAAAAAATACAAAAGGGAAAGACAAGAAATAAAAACCCAAAAAAGTTTACCCATAGTTGCGTTTTTTTTGTAAAAGAGCGATATAAGATATCAACTTTGACATGCTCATCAGTGGACATTGTATAAGAAATACCAAGCATAAAAATAGTACCATGCATCCAAATAAGAGATTCATGGAGCCACACAAAACCAAAGCCAAAAATATAACGCAGAATCACTATCAAAAAAGTTGTAATAACCATTAATAAAGATAGCCAAGCTGCAGACTTCCCTATTACGGAGATACAGTTATCAATAAGGTTTAATTTTTTTTTAGTAATTATATGTTGTGCCTTGTTAGTGTATTTAATGGCGCCAAAATGTTGGCGTAAATAAGACAAGCAAGGTAAAGATTTCAAGTCGCCCTAATAGCATTCCAGTAATTGCAATCCATTTTGTATTTTCTGGCATCGACATAAAACCATGTGCGACATCACCTAATCCCGGGCCAAGATTGTTGAGAGTTGCTGCTACAGCTGAAAATGCCGTCACATGATCAAGTCCCGTCATCATCATTGCAATTAACATTGCAGCAAATACGACTAAATAAATTGAAAAGAAGCCCCAAACTGCATCGACAATTCTATGCGATACAGCTTGCTTGCCGAGTTTTACTGGAATTTCAGCATTAGGGTGCACCAGTCGTTTAATTTCTCTAACACCCTGTTTGTATATTAGTAGTGATCTGATTACTTTTATACCTCCGGCTGTTGATCCAGCGGAGCCTCCAACAAAGCTTGCCAGAATAAGCACAACTGGAATTGCTCCCGGCCATGCTGCAAAATCAGATGTTGTGAAGCCTGTGGTTGTTGCTATTGAGACAGCATGAAATAAGCCTGTAAAAAAGTTACTGGAGTGATTTTGATAATTATATATGTATAGTGAAATTATCACGAAAATAGAAAGACCAAATATTATTTTTAGATAAGCTTTGAATTCATGATCATTAATATAATGCGAAAAATTTTTATTTTGCCAGGTAAAAAAATGTAAGGAGAAATTAATACCAGCAGCAAACATAAAGAAAATTGCTACAAGCTCAATCATGCGGTTATCAAAATATCCAATACTTAAGTCGTGAGTCGAAAAACCACCTATTGCAACCGTAGAGAAAGCATGACAAATTGCGTCAAAACCATTCATGCCTGCTATGAAATAACTTATTGCGCATAGGGCTGTAAATACAAGATAGACATACCAGAGCGCCTTGGCTGTTTCGGTTATTCTTGGCGTGAGTTTATTATCTTTTATTGGCCCGGGCGTTTCAGCTCTGTATAGTTGCATTCCTCCGACCCCGAGCATTGGCAGGATTGCAACAGCAAGAACAATGATACCCATGCCGCCAAGCCACTGCAGCTGTTGTCGATAATATAATAAGGATTTTGGCAGAACATCTAAACCAGTTATGACTGTTGCTCCTGTCGTAGTTAATCCTGACATTGATTCAAAGATAGCGTCTGTGATTGATAAATTTAGAATATTGGAGAAATAGAAGGGTGCGGCACCGAAGACTCCCAATACAATCCAGAATAATGCGACCACTAAAAAACCATCTCTTAATTTAAGTTCATTGCTTGAATTGCGCACTGGGAGCCATGTGAGGAATCCCGCTAATATGGTTACAAAGAAGGCAGAAAGAAAAGAGTTCCATGCGTTATCTACAAACAAAAAACTCACAATAACTGGCGGTAACATGGTTATGCTGAACAACATCAACAACAACCCAACAATTCTTTGTACAACTATCCAGTTCATTTATTATTCATGTTTTTTTGAATTAGAGGGTTTCTTTTGAAATATTTTTTCAAGATCAGTAATGTTATTTCTGTCTGAGACAAACAAAATAAGATGATCGTTCTCTTCTATGACAGTATCATGATGGGTAATTATTACATTTTGATCTCTAACAATAGTAACGATATTGCAGCCACTAGGCAGATCGATCTCTTCAATCATTTTGCCAACAACAGAAGAGCTATCTTTGTTTCCATGCACTACGGTTTCAATTGCTTCTGCTGCACCTCGTCGGAGTGAGTGTACTTTTACAACATCACCTCCACGGACATAAGCCAGAAGAGAGCCAATAGTGATTTCCTTGGGCGATATTGCGATATCTATGGTTCCTGCTTCAACAAGATCTGCATAGGATGGTCGGTTCAATAACGCCATCACTTTTTTTGCCCCCATACTTTTTGCAAGCATTGCAGATAATATGTTTGCTTCTTCGGCATTGGTTAACGCACAAAATACATCAACACTATCGATATCTTCTTCAGTCAGCAGTTCTTCGTCAGCGGCATCACCAACCAATACAATTGCTTTATCTAATCTCTCTGAAATAATTTTTGCTCTTTCTGGGTTGCGCTCAATAATTTTGACTTGGTTGGTATTTTCAAGAGCTGCTGCAAGCCTTACTCCAATATGACCACCACCAGCAATTAAGACTCGCCTAACCGGACTTTCAATTTTTTTCATTTCGCTCATAAAAGTCCGAATATCTTTTTTCGCGGCAATAAAAAATACTTCGTCATCCGGACGGATGACTGTGTCTCCTTCGGGTTGTAATGGTTGCCCATTTCGATAAATGGCCGCAATTCTTCCTTCTGTATTGGGTATGTGTTCTTTCAGGGTTGAAATTTCTTGCCCTACAAGTAGCCCTTCATGGCTTACTGTAGCCGCCACCAACCTAACTTCACCATTGGCAAATTCGAGTACTTCTAATGCGCCTGGATAATGTATCAGTTGTTCTATGTGTTCACACACCAATTGTTCGGGACTTAGGCATAAATCAACTGGGATTGATCCTTCACCAAAGAGATCTTCGGTATGCAAATAAGCAGTAGATCTAATACGAGCAATTTTAGTTTCTGTATTAAACATTTTGGATGATATTTGACATGCTAACATATTGGTTTCATCGGAATCTGTTAGAGCTACCACAATGTCAGCGTCTTCACAGCCTGCACGTTTTAGTACGCTAGGGTGAGACGCATGCCCTGATATTGTCCTGATATCTAAACGATCTTGAAGCTCACGAAGCACATCTTTTTCGATGTCAACAACAGTAACGTCGTTACTTTCTTCGCGGGATAATTGTTCTGCTAATGAAGAGCCCACTCTTCCAGCTCCAAGAATAAGTATGTTCATGTTAATTTCCAGCAGTAATTAAATACATATGTAACACATTATTTATTAAATTTATAAAAGATCAAGGTTGGCGTAACTAACAACGAGCCATTTTGTTCCAACATTTTCAAAATTTACATGCACCCGAGCATGAGCTCCTTGACCTTCATAAGCAAGAACTGTTCCTTCGCCAAATTTTTTGTGTTGTACTCTTTGCCCTATACGAAAAGGTGACTCAGATATTAAATGTCTTTTTTTGTTGGTAATATTATGATTAACATAGCTTTGATTGTGATAGGTGCTTCTGATTTCTTCTTTCAGTTCGATGGGGATTTCGTCAATAAACCTTGATGATGGCGAAAAATTATCTTGACCATGCAGTTTTCTTTGTTCAGCAAAGGTTAAAACAAGTAATTCTTTTGCCCGTGTTATACCAACGTAACAAAGCCTGCGTTCTTCTTCTAAGTCTTTTGGGTTAGATATTGATCGTTGGTGAGGGAAAAGTCCGTCTTCCATGCCGCACATAAAAACCATCGGGAACTCCAATCCCTTGGCTGAATGCACCGTCATTAATTGAACACAATCTTCCCATTCGCTTGCTTGTTCATCTCCTGCTTCTAATGCCGCATGCGCAAGAAAGGCATCTAGCTCTGACATTTCCTCATCCGACTCAAAGCTTTTTGCTGCACTTATTAATTCGCTGAGATTCTCGATTCTGGTTAAACCTCTCTCACCTTTTTCTTTTTCATATAGCTCGATCAGGCCGCTTAAATTTATTATGTGATCAATTTTATTGTGTAAGTCTAATTCATCAGTTTCTCTTCTCATTTTATTTATTAGAGAGACAAAAAAATTTAATTTGGAAAATTTCTTTCCAGTTGGATCATTTTCTATAAGATGAATAGAGGCGTTCCAGAGTGATGTTTTATTTTCTTTTGCGCAGTTCCTAATTAAATCTATATTTTTAGCTCCAATCCCTCGAGTGGGTTTATTGATAATTCGTTCGAGCGAAGCATCGTCTTTTTGATAATAAACTAATCTCAAATAAGCTAAGGCATCTTTTATTTCTGCGCGCTCAAAAAATCGTAATCCACCATATATCTTGTAAGGTAATGCAGCATTGATTAAAGCTTCTTCCAATGCTCTTGATTGTGCATTGGAACGATAAATAATTGCAACATCTGAACGATTATGTCCTTGTTTTTCCCAGTCTTGAATTTTTCCGGCAACAAAAGAAGCCTCTTCTCTTTCATTAAATGCAGCGAAGATTTGTATTAATTCTCCTGAGCTATCTTCTGTCCATAATTCTTTGGGCATTCTTGTTGCATTATTGGTGATTAAGGCATTGGCTGCTTTCAAGATATTTGCAGAAGAACGATAATTTTGTTCTAACGTAATCACTCTTGTGTCAGTGAAATCTTTCTGAAACTGATCGATATGCTCCATTTTTGCGCCACGCCAACGATAAATTGATTGATCGTCATCACCCACCACAAACGGTATTCCATCATCACCTGCCAATAAGCGTAAAAACGCATATTGGATTACATTTGTATCTTGAAATTCATCAACAAGAAGATGTTTAAATTTATTACGGTATTGGTTCAGTAGGCTGAGGTTGTTATGAAGTAATTCATATGTTCTTAACAATAATTCTGCAAAATCGACCAAATCAGATTGGTCACAAATATCCTGATAATTCTTATAAAAATTAATTTGTTGAGTTAGATCTGAGTCATTTTTATTACTTATTTGATGTGGCCTTAAACCCTCATCCTTTTTTTGGTTAATAAAATATTGTAATTCTTTTGGGTTCCAGCGGTTTTCATCAAGATTTTGATTTTTGAATAATCTCTTTATAATTCTTAGTTGATCATCTGAATCAATAATTTGAAAGTTTTTGTCGAGGTTAATATCTTCTGCATGTTTTCTTAAAAAACGATGTGCTAATCCATGAAATGTTCCTATCCAAAGATTGTGGACGGGTATCTGTAAAAGATTTTCAACACGGCCTTTCATTTCTTTAGCCGCTTTGTTAGTAAATGTGACGGCTAATAGATCATGTGGAGAAAGATTTTCAATTTTGATTAACCATGCAATTCGGTGCGTTAATACCCGAGTCTTTCCGCTGCCTGCTCCAGCAATGATTAACATTGGCTCGTTATTTCCAGTTACGGCTATCCGTTGTGGCTCATTTAATGGTTCAAGTATTGGAGTAACGTCCATTTTGGATTATATGAAATCGTTGATTCTTAAAAGCCAATAATGATCTATAAGTAAAGCTGCAAATAGGATTGTAAGGTAGTGAATTGAAAAACGAAAAACACGCATGGATAATTCAATGTTCTCCTCATTTTTTAATTTATGTGCATGCCATATAAAAGCAATTCCTGTGATAATTGCAGTCATTAAATAAATAAGTCCACTCATTCCGGTTTGATATGGCAAAATCGTTATTCCAACCAATAAAATTGTATAGTTAAAAATAAACAATCTTGTAAAAGCGCTTCCATGAGTTACTGGAAGCATGGGAATATTGGCGTTTTCATAATCTTCTTTTTTTGCTATAGCCAGCGCCCAAAAGTGCGGTGGAGTCCAAAGAAATATAATCAAGAAAAGAATTAGGGCATTACTATGAACTTCTCCAGTCACTGCAGTCCAGCCTAGAACAGGTGGCGCAGCACCAGCCGCTCCGCCAATTACAATGTTTTGGGGGGTGGCGCGCTTAAGATAAACTGTATATATAATTGCGTAACCGACTAGCGAAAGAAAGGTCAAAATCGCAGTCAATGAATTGATAAATATTATGAGAATAGTTATTGAAGCAATACATAAAATTGCTGCAAAAATAAGTGCTTTCTTTTGTGAGAGTTTTCCTTGTGGCAAAGGCCTGGTTTTTGTGCGTGACATTTTCATGTCTATTTGTAAATCTAAAACATGATTTATAACGGCAGCAGAAGAAGCGCTCAGGCCTATCCCTAAAGCGCCAAATATCAGTATGCCGAGACCTGGCAACGATGGCGTTGCAAGAAACATACCGACAACTCCACAAAAGACAATTAAAATAACTACACGAGGTTTTGTTAGCTCATAATAGTCAAGCCATGTTGCTTTATTTTGTTGGAGGATCTCTTGCAATTTTATTTACCACGAATTAAATAGGAAGTTTTTGGAATGATGGTTCAAGGTAAAATTATATCATCAAATTTATCTGAGCTATGTTATCTGCCAATAACATTCATTAAAAATAAGACTTTTTAATTCTTATAATTAGGAAAATAACTGAAGCCAAGCACATCAAAAACCATTGAACGGCATAACCATAGTTAGTAGAGGGGTCAGAGATTTTTGGATCCCATTTTCTAATGTATCCGTTATCGTCTTCTGGACTTAATAATAAAATATATGGAAATGTTTTCTGACTTAACGCATCTTCTATTTCATTAATAGTTGGGTATAT
>Ga0066850_10000181_pt1 | contig 34557 bp, 49 predicted proteins | sample ETNtaG_4_FD_67282 | JGI IMG/M metagenome (GOLD analysis project Ga0066850, IMG submission 67282) | Marine microbial and viral communities from oxygen minimum zone, Eastern Pacific Ocean - ETNP201406SV67 | ecosystem: Environmental > Aquatic > Marine > Oceanic | place: Pacific Ocean: Eastern... | reverse complement strand
CTATTGTTATTGGACAAGCCTGTTCTATGGGATCGTTATTGGCTTCAGCAGGAACAAAAGGCAAACGTATGATGTTGCCTCACTCAAGACATATGATACACCAACCATTAGGTGGAGCAAAAGGACAAGCAACAGATGTTGAAATACAAGCAAACGAGTTGTTAAGATGGAAGTCCGAACTTACTAAAATTTACGAAAAGCACACAGGTCAAAAACTTGAAAAACTTAAAGACGACATGGAGAGAGATAAGTTTATGACATCTGAAGAATCTATTGCTTATGGATTAGCAGACAAAATTGTGCATAGTAGAGACGAAGATAACAAAGCCTAAATTTACACTTTTATCGTAAATAAGAATATCATGTATTTTTTAATCGTTGCTATGTTAATGCTTCCAGGCGGAGCAAAAGACACAACCAATTACACAGCAGTACCATTTCAAACATTGGCAGAGTGTGAAATGTATCTGCAAAACCCCAATAACAAAATTATATTAGAAGGATCTTTGAAACAATATTTGAAATACAAATACGGAAATATGCACGTTGCTATTACAATCGAAGGATACGAATGTCGTAAAGACGATGAACTTGAATGGAATACGCCAACAGGAACATTAGAACAAGACCCTGCTGTATTAGAAATCAACGTTAAGCCTTAATATATTACCACATTAACTACTTGACTTATAACAATTTTCTTGTTAATCTTACAGTATGACTGATTCAGATGAGAAACAAAGAGCACTAGATGCCACACTAGAGAATGAGGTTAAAGATTATGGACCCATGGTTCAGATACCTCTAAAAGAATACGACAAGTTAAAAGAAAGATCAAAATACATTACTGATAGAGATATGATATCAGTTATTGATAAGATCGAAGAACTTGTAAGGGCATTAAGAAAGCATATTGTTAGAACAGACTTAGACTAGTAGTTCTTAACAAAAAATTTACAAATAGTAAATTTATTCAATAATTGTGATAGTAACAGGAATTACTGGTACAGCAATTAGTACAGTACGTTCTTCAGGATAAGTTTTCACTTCCGGCATAACGAAAGTATTGTTAACAGGTTTAACAGTAGTGCAACTTACAAATGTAAGTCCAAGTAGGAACAACAAAATTAATCGCATCTGCCATTCCTACTATACGCGACCATTCCATGGTCCGCTATATGGATCTTTTACTTTTCTTTTTTTTTTACGAGGCTTCTTCTTAACTGCTTTTTTCTTTTTAGCACGTTTAGGTTTAACTTCGTTAGTCAGTACGAGAGGCTTCTCGTATGTTCCAACAATTTTTTCTACCCATTTCCACATAAAAGTTTCTCCTTTATTTTTTAAAAGGATTAAGATTTTTAATACCTTTGCCTGCGCCTTTGGCAGTTGACTTAACACCATCACCTACTTTTCTTCCTAGGTCTTTGGCCTTACCAACTACGTCTGGCATTTTTACTTTAGGCATCTTTATCTTTGGCATCTTAAACATATATGTCCTCCCTTATTAATCCAAGGTTGTTCATTTTTTCCGTTTCTTTGACCTCTTCGGCATTTCGAAGTGATCAAGACCATACATTGTTGGTCTTTTCTTTGTCGCTTTTTTTACAGGCGACTTTGATCGGCTCTTTGTTTCACCAACCAAAAATTTTGTTACTGCTTCTAAATCTTTTTTAAATGCACTAACAAGTTTTGGTGAGAACAAGTCCATAGGACCTATTCACTTTTCCAAATTGTCCACGCACCATAAATTAATCCGGCCCAAGCCGCAATCTTTAATAATGGCGTGAAAAATAATGCAATTCCACAAACAACAATTAACGTTGCTCCGTCAATTGACGTTCTTTCTTTTGCTCTGTCTTTTAACCAGTTTGTCATACTATTCTCCTAATTTAAGAACCACTCTGAAGTTTTGTACGCATCGTATACTTCATCGATGTTCATGTTATAATCAAAATCAATTTGGAATCCAAATCTTTTGATTTCATTTGCCTTTGCACTATGCAACTGCTTGGTATTAATAACAACCGGTGGACCATAAACTAAAGTTTTAGTTGGTTCACGTTCATCGTTATACCATGTGATATCTCCCTTTGCATCAACAAACTCCACAAGTAGTGCAACTTGTCTAGCAACATCACGATGTATATTAAGCGACCAGCCTTGATTCATTTTAGTATATTGCCTTCTAACAACTTTGCTTCGAGGCAAGTTTAAAATTTTACAAGCGTCTTGGCATATTTTTTCTACCAGTCCATTAGAATCGAAGTCAGCATCGTGGTCTAGATCCTGATAGTAAACCCAATCATTTGGATTCGCATCTTCGGCCACTCCTTCATATACTACCTGGTGTCCATCTTCTTTTAAGGACACAGGCCTGAAGTAGTTTTCCAGTTGATTCATTGCATCTATGTTTGCTTCATTATCAACCTTCAATTGTGGTAATTCAAAATATTCCATATACACCTATACTTACCTGAATTTTCGCCCGTTGACAATATTATAATATATGTATATAATAAATACACATATGAAAATAGTATTAACAATTATAAGTTTAATGCTCATAATAGGGTGTTCTCCTATTAAAGAGCCTAGATTAAGTTTTGGAAAGAAATGCAAAGTCATTGAAGATCAAGTGATTTGGTCTCACGTTTGGATTTACGATAAAACAGATGGTCTTAAGGCTAGTATTGAAGACTGCGAACAAATAGAACCAAAATAACAAGTCGGAAAGACGTTAAATAAGCAATATGAAACGAGCGATTGTTTTATTAGTGGTATGCTGGTCAGGCCTAGTAATGCTCCAAGGATGTTCACTTCCTTTAGTGGGTAGTATTACTGGCAATAGTCTAACTGCGGCAGTAACAGGAAACTACGAAAGATCGCTTGTTAACGGTGGCATAGACTTAATTGTACATAAAAAAACTGGTAAAACAACCAGCCAGCACTTATACCAAGTTGCTGAAACAAAATATACAAAAAATAAATTAGAAAAACATTTTCCTAATAAAAAGATTACAATTAAAGATTTCAAGTTCGGTTATAATAATACTAGACACTCTATAATAGGACCAACTCAAGCATCTGATATTATAGATGTTAAGCCACATCCAGAATCTAATATAACTGATTATTATAGTGCAAGTCATTTTAATAACAAAAAACTTATAAGATAATGTATAAAATTTTAATACTTGCTTATCTCATCACACAAGACCCAATAGCAACACAGCAAACATTTAGAATGGGTCAGTCTTATAACACAATGGAAGACTGCAAAGCAGAATTACTTTTACAAACAAGAAACAACGGTACCTATGATGTACTTTGGGATTTTGTTAATAACGGTGATTTTAAATGGGATTGGTTACTTGCAGGTTGCAAGAATGATGAGACCGGCGAAGAGTTTACCATAGAACCATCATATCCATTGGGTAAACCTAAAGAGTTAGAAGGGTTAGACTTTAAACCTGATCGCCTAGAAATTTAATTAGTTTCTTCTGTTACTTTATTCCATTCCTCTTCTTCATCAATAGGAGGATTTCTTAAATCGTCTTTTGGAATTTCACGTGTCTCACAAAGACTAGGATTAAACATACAGCCAATCATATTACCAATAGCACCTAATTTGTTTTCGTCTATTTTAGGTTTTGGTTTTGCACAACCAACTAATGCTACACACAGTAATAGTACTACACAAAATATTACAAACTTTCTTGAATTAAAAAAATTATCCATTGCAACAACTTAATACATCCATCATGAAGTAATGGTAAATTAAGATTCCTATAATTATACCTTCCAACCATGCTATTATTGAGCAGGCAACAGGATACTTCCTAATGATAGCAAGTTTCCATTCGTATATCTTTTTTAAAATTTTCATACTATTATTTAAAACTTCACAGTTCAGATTTATACTATACTATATGTTGTTGGTAATTACAACCGACGGTACTACTACTTTTGTTCCTTCTGGAAACCTTCTGCAATCTTGCCTTTATTTGTTCCGCTTTTGATTACATATTTTTGTGTACCATTTGCACCAGTTTCAACTTCTTTACGAAGATGCCTGTTTAGTTGTCTTTCCTTATGTTCACGTTTTTGGTTTTCGTGATATGTTTGTAATAGTTTTGTATCTCTCATGGTAGAATTACTTATACAGATATTGCAGGTCTGATATGCGTATTTTACGTACCTTTATATACATATATAATCACAAGTATACAACTACGCCAGACTCATAGTTAACACCGCTGTACGTTGCTCTATGCACGTTTAAACGGTAGACTAAACACAGTTTATAGTGTAGTATAATAAACAAATGCCCCCATGGCTCAACTGGTAGAGCAACTGATTTGTAATCAGTAGGTTGGAGGTTCAAGTCCTTCTGGGGGCACCAGATTTCACATTGCCAACACATGGTATATTTGGTACTTTTGGTGATTTTGGTAAAGAATAACTCGGAAGAGTGGCTGAGCGGTTGAAAGCACCGGTCTTGAAAACCGGCAATGGAGCAATTCATTCGTGAGTTCGAATCTCACCTCTTCCGCCACTTACGGAGTATTAGTGTAGCGGTTTAACACGTCGCCCTGTCACGGCGAAGACCACGGGTTCGAATCCCGTATACTCCGCCACGTGGTCCCTTCGTCTATCGGTTAGGACAGCGGGTTTTCATCTCGCAAAGAGGAGTTCGATTCTCCTAGGGACTACCATAAGCAATAATATATACGTACATGGGGCGGTAGTTCAGTCGGGAGAACGTCTGATTTGCATTCAGAAGGTCGTGGGTTCGATTCCCTCTCGCTCCACCATTATTATGCCAATGAAAAAATTCTTTACTGTGCAACTTAAAAAACATAATGAGAATCTGCCTCCGGAGTTAGGCAAGAAACTTCTAATTAAAGAATCACCTTTTGTAAATTATCTATTTGAAAATAATGCTCTAGCAGTTAGACATATGCGTTCAAGAGCAACACTAGAATTTTATGGAGAAACAAAACATTTAACGATTGCTATAATGAAACACAAGACAGTACTTGCAGGCACTCATCCTGTAAAATTTATTGAGTTGTTTATTAGGAATCAGTTACTTAAAAAGTATCCGTTTTAATTGCAACAATCACACTTGCAACTTTCATTGCAAGGACATGAGCAATTACATTTTTCACATTCTTTTGTTTTCATAAAATTACTTTTCCTCTACTAGATTTATTAAATCTTGAACCGTTTGGACTTTGTCACCATCGTCTTCTGATATTTTAACACCAGTTGCTTTTTCTACCTGTATACACAATTCTATTGTGTCAAATGGATCAGCACCTAGGTCATCTACTAAATGTGCTTCAGGCGTTACCTTGCTTTCCGCTACATCTAGATGTTCTGCTATAACTTTGATTACTGTTTGCATACAATTATTTATTCTGTGGGTTAGTTAAAAAATCTAATGTTATAATTTGGTCTTCAGGAACAATAACTGTGTTTTCATGTTCTACTGATTTTTTACGAGCCTTCCGTGCGTCAGACTTTCTTCGTAAAGCGTCTTGTTTCGCTTGTTTACGTTCTGCTCGCTCGCCTCTTTGAGATTTGTATGTGTGATGAATTCCCATAACCCATACCTATGAATGTTAGTTGTTGAACTTACGCAGTTGGAAAATTAGATGGCCACTCGTCAAATTGTGTCCAGTCAAACGCACCTTCTTTATCAGAGTCTTTCCAATCAGCACCGATACCTTCGATTAATGTTTCCATCTCTGCACCTGCTGTTGAAGTTGCAATATTATTCCAATCTATATCACCAGCATTAGTAGTTGGTAATGCAATTTGTTGTTCTACCATTTTCTCTACTGCAAGTTTACCTGCCGCGATAGTTGGTTCAAAATAATTTGTCCACTCACTGTTCCACCATGCTTGTTTTCCGATTATGATATGAATCATAGTTTTGTTATCTGCTTTCATCCATCTAATAGATCTGAATGCTTTTGGTGTGTGTGAGATTGCGTTTCTGTAATTTGTAGATACAGTTGCGTCCTGTGTACCTCTTACAAATTCAACCACTGAAGGCCACTCTCTGCTTGCCTCTGCTGGCGCTGTACATTTTAAAATTACTAACATATTAATTTCTCCTTATTAACTACCCTATAGTAGTTGTAATATATGTTTATTTACCGGAATTAAGTATATTTTTAATGTAATGCTTCTGTGAAATAGCAAACTGCCCATCAACCTCTTCTATCCATGCAATTAATTGCTCTTTTTCGCTTGTTGATAAGCGAGATATACACAAATTTTCTGGCCAAGTTAGAGGAGCAACCATCCAGTAAAAACGAAGTCCGGGTGCATTACGTACCATCTTTTGTTTTAAAGCAACCCATTTAGCAAGTTTGTCAAAATTCTTCCAACCTTTGTTGTGTAAGGTGGTGTATATGCCAATATCATATTTTGTATTGTTAATAACGTCATCTATAAATCTATCAATTTTCTCCCAATCTGCTCCTTCTCGCACAACAGAATTTAAACCACCAAAAGCATCAACACTAACATCAATCCGCACACTATTACATCTTGATAATAGTGCATGATCATTTGGCGTTAACATAAACTGACCATTGGTTGTGTATTCAACATCTGACTTCATAAGATTAATGTTTTTTATTGTTTGTAATATTTTTCTATGGGTACTAGTCATGAAAGGCTCACCTCCCATAAATCTAATTCTTCTAACTGTTTCCGGTATTCTTGGAATAGACTTTAGTGCTTTAGTCCCTTCTTTTGCTGGACGGTCAGGATTTTTTTTGGCCCATATAGCACTACTAAACTCACCCCAACACATGATACAAGTTAAATTACAAATATTGTTTGCGTACATTTCTATCCATTGCATTTCAACTTTTCCATCCAATCCATATTTTTCATTGAACTCTTGTCGCAAACTGAATTTTTTGCCGTGTTCTTCTTCCAGGTAACACTTTGAACAATCGTTTACTTTGATTCCTCGTTCGGTTTTTTGTCTTAAGGCTTTGTATTCTTTTGAATGAAGTATAGTAGATAAATCTCCATTTACTTTTACAATAGGTCTAGTAGAACGACAACAAGCATATGCCTTCCCGTCATAACGAATATTTGTGTGTTTGTAAAAAGCGGCACATACCGTTTTGGTTTTTTCGCCTTTAAATTTCTGCGGATTGTATCTTTCAGTTTCTGACATACGTCAGTATTTAACTATCCTACGAATGCCTTTTCATAAACATAAGAAGCAGGTTTTCCAAGTGTGCCAACTGTCCATCCACCTTGGTTTAGGTATTCCATCATCTCTTTATTAAATTCTGTAGATCCACATAGCATAACAGCATCGTTTTGATGTGTCCATATTGGTAATTCTAGGTTTTGAAAAACACTTTGATCTTTAATTAAATTAGTAATCCTACCTTGGTTAACCCATTCAGTATCTCTAGTGACTGTTGGAAAATATTGTATCATGTTTTTCATTGTTAAATTAAAAAAGTAATCGTAGTATGCAAGTTCTTTTTTTGTTCTTACAGTATGACACACAATTACGTTTTGAAACTTAACATATGTTTTTGGATCCCGGCAGATGCTAACAAAAGGTGCAATACCAGTTCCTGTTGCAACCAACCAAAGATTTTTTCCTTTTGTTAATGAATCTGTTATTAATGTTCCTACTGCTTTTTTTCCAACGTTAATAGTATCGCCAACTTTAATTTTTACTAGTTCCGCAGTTAACGGTCCGTCGACTGCAATAGATAAAAATTCTAAATATTCATCATAAGGTCCGCTTACCATTGAGTATGCACGTTTAGGTGTTCTATCAAGACCAATCATTGTAAATTGTCCTGCTTCAAATCTAAACCCTGAATCTCTAGTAGTTTTGAATGAAAATAAATTGTCTGTTAAATGAGTTACTTCTGTTACTGTTTCTTTTGCCATTTTTTTATTATAATTTATTGTTTGGTTAGTGTCAACTATTTAAACTTGGTTGCTAGTTGGTCGAAGCCATTCCGGCACACAGGTTTTGTGCATTTCCACGCATCGTTCTGCCAAGAAACATTTCTATATAAAACATTTCCAAGACTTCTGTCTTCGCCGCACCAACCTCTCCATACTTTGCCTTTTTGGTCAATTACAAACTGATCTTTGCCTGCGTTGCATCTGTGCCCGTAAAAATTCCAATTTTCTTTTATAGGTTTATCTTTACGAATTTTATCTACATCTTCTTTTGTTATATCGTGTCTGGCTCTAGATACACCATCGTATTGTAAATTTCCTAAATACATTGTTTGCTCCGGATCCCAATCTTCTCCCCGCTCTTTAAAATAATAATCTAATTGATATGTTTTATAAGGAAGGTATTGAAACCCTTTAGTGAAATTTGAATATAAAAGTTTAAGTTCTACAGGATAACCTTTTGCTTTAAATTGTTTATACACACTAATAGCATTTGCCCATTTATTATCTTCATTAGTACAATGCATCATTATTCTTACTTGTACTTTTTTATTACCGTTGTAATCTTCTTGTGCTATTAAGAAGTCAACTAATTCTTCAATGTGTTGTTGGTCTGCCCACCCGATATGATAACTGATTTCAATTGTAGAAAAATAATGATAATGTTCTTCGTACCATTTTATATCTGCGGATCCGTTTGTAGTTAATTTGTTTTTTAATTGTTGATTACCCATTCGTTGACACATAGCAAGTAATCCAGGGTTAAGTGTAGGCTCTCCTCCTACAAACTCAAACGCAGGTTCTCTATCAATCATTCTCAAAGATGAAACTGTGTACTGTATAGCATCAGTTAGTATCTTCTCATCTGGAAACTTTACTCTACTAGAGTGCAAAATTTTTGGACAATAAGAACAGTCATAGTTACAGACATTTGCAAATAACCATTGTATGCGTGTGATTTTCGGAGTTTGTTCGTTATAATTGTTACTCATTTTATATATTTAATGTAAGGAAACGGCGCAGATTGTCTGTGTTAATCTCTGCGCCATACTGTATTTAAATTTTTTAAACGTCTTTTTCCTAGTAAATAAAGTTAATGAAAGTCTTATTTTTAGATGTGCCAAACGTTAGTATATTTTGGAAACGTACTATAAACGATTTAAATGCTGGAGGAATTGCAGTATCAGGCGGCCTTGAACATAAAGGAGATACAGTAGATCATTATGATCTAAACGCAAGACTAAATCGTTATAGAGCAGACGTAGATGACTTTGAATTAACTGATACTGAACTTAAAGTTTTAGTAGACATTGACACCTTAGAAGCATACCTAGAAGACAACAAGTTTGGTGAAAATCTAAAGTTCATTACAAATATGTTGTTACAAGATATTGATTTTGATCAGTATGACTGGATCGGTATGTCTGTGAGTCGTAGAGGTCAACAAATTTGGTCAATGAAGATGACTTTAAACTTTGCTATTCTATTAACATCAATAATAAAGAAGAAATTTAAAAAGGCAGTTTACATTGGTGGCGCAACTGTGCTAGACAAAATTGGAGACAGTTACTTAGAAAAATTATTCAAAAAAATTGGAAAAGAACATCAACCAGATCATTATATAATGGGCCATGGAACACACGGTATTTCAAAATTTACTGCAAATCCTAAAGTAAAAGCAAACACCAAATACGAATATCATTTTAAAAACACAAATGTTGTTAAGGTACAAGGCCGATATAAATTTACACACATGAACTACCCAAAGATAGAATTTGAAAACAACAAAGAAATTTTATCTGTACCTAACGAATTTATTCCTAAAAAAATATTATTTAGATATCCAAAGTTAAGAGACGTTGAACCTTTTCAACTGTTTCCCTATAAGTTTACTGATGGTTGCAGATTTAAATGTTCGTTTTGTACAATGGCTATGGAAGATGGATTTACGGCTTTGAGTGCGATAGATACAGTTGATCATTTGGAGGAAATGGTACAACGAGGAGCAAAGCATTTTAGATTTTTTAATGACAATATAAATTTTAAAAAATCATGGCTTATTGATTTTTGCAATGAAATTATAAAAAGGAAATTAGATATAACCTGGAACGATTCTGCTAATCTAAGATATGGTAACAAAGAAATATTTGAACTGTTAAGAGAAGCAGGATGTATCAAACTTTGGTATGGAACAGAAACAATAGACGATGAATTATTAAAACTTATTAAAAAGCAAACAACAGGAGCAACAATAAAACGAAATTTAAAAATTGCACACGAGGCCGGTATTTTTAACTGTTGTAATTTTATTTTTAATTTTCCATGGGAAACAGACGAGCAATTCGATCGTTTAAAGAAATTTCAAAATGAAGGCGTAAAAGAAAAATATATTAACACATATCAAAACAATATTTTCTGTGTACAAAGTGGATCAGAATACATAATAAATCCTGCAAAATTTAAAATTGAAGTTATTGAACCCGACGAACTAGTTTGGGATCAAATAAAATATAACGAAATTGGTGGTAGAGACTGGAAACAAATTGTAAGTGACGGCCTTGTAAAAAGTCAAATCTTAGCAGAGAACGAATATTCTGAAGCAGTAAAAGAAATAAGAGCAAACGATTTTGTAATTACTGCACTACATAAAGCAAAATATACATTTGATGAAATATTAGAATTTTATGATGTTGTTGAAAAAATACTATCACCGGAAGAATTAATTCAATGGGCAGAACGTTTAGGGATGACCACTTATCAATTACCAAGAAGTATTAAAACTAGAATACAAAAAATTGAAAAATGGCATGAAAAGTATCCTACTTCTGCATCAGTGATTCAACCAAATGCTAGTTATGAGAAATAGAATCTAAATATTCAATTGCCGTTTTTGTAGGAACTGCTCTAATAATTTTACCGTTATCGTCTGTCGAAAATGCTACGTGTATTGCTGGCGATGGCACTAAATTTGTACACTCGTTGATAATAGTATTGTAGTGTTCTTTGTGTTTGTTCCAAAAATAATCCACACCAAATTTATTCATACATTTAATTCCTGTGTACATATTGTTAATTGCTGGATGTGAATCTTCGTCGTTCATATAATCTATATGTCCTCCTGCGGGTTGGCGTGAGTATTGTATGCCACAACGATGTTCACTTATACCATATGCCTTACTTAAACTAAAGTTTACAGAGTGTATTGCAGGATGATCTACATTAAAGTGAACATCTCTACTGCAAGGATACCAAGCGGCATCAATGTGTACTGGAATATTTTTTGCAAGACAAGTTGCTAGTATATCTGTCATATGAGGATGTACATTATACCCTTCACCGCAGAAAGGAGTCGAAATTAAAAGTACATCGCCGTCTTGTAATTCGTTTATGCTCTTAATTTTTATATTTGGAATTACTTTCTCGTGATAAAAAAATTCTCCATCAAATATAACAACTCTTCCAGGATTTAACATATGCAAATCATTGATAGCATGAGTTACACCAAGTGTAACTTTTCTTGTTTCAAATTTATCCAATCCATGAAATTCAATTAGTTTATGATTGTGTATCCACTTATCAAACGTAGTCAGATAATCGTTGTGTATAGAACTCCATGGTAAATTTTTATATTCAATAGTATCTATAAAGGTCATTACTTCTTTAGATCGCAACGGTCTTTTGCGAAGTGCAGTTCTATCTACCAAACGGTTTAATTTATCTTTGTCCATTATTTTTATTTAATTCTCCAGTCATTATGTTAAAAATAAATGGAGATATATCTTTTAGTGGTTTTTTCCTAAGTCCGTCTAACCACTGTATGTATTCTGTGCTTAAACTTCGTATGCTATCTAAAAAACCCGGCCATATCCAATGTTCATGATTAATTTTTTTGACTAAATTTTGAAGTTCGATATTACTTAATTTAATGTTTTGTTCTCCGGCAGGGGTGTATCTTTCTAGTGCAGGTGCAATATTTTTTAAAAACTTATCTCTGTCGTTACTACCTATTAAGTTACAAGACATCCACGGTTCATGTACAATACCAAATGACATTATATATTCTTGTGTGTTTGGTTTAAATTGATTAAAATAATTAATCATGTCTCCCAATTGATGTAAATTGTACATACTCACACTCACATTAGGACCAAACTGTTTGGTTTTTAATTTAGATAATCTATTATAATTGTTTGCTATTTTATTCCAATCATATCCTCTTATCCACTCATATGTTTCTTTAATACCGTCAATGCTTATGTTAAGTTCTAAGTTATTAAACCTTCCTAACACTTCTTCCATATGTTCTGTAACCACAGATGCATTTGTAACAATAATTAAATGAATATCCGGATTTAGTTTGCTGATAGTATCTAAAAACTTTATACATCTTTTATCATATAATGGCTCACCACCTTTGATCATGATTGATTTAAACTCGTTTATGTTGTCGACAACAGAATTTATAAATGTATCAGATATAATAAAAGGTTTAAAGTTGTGGAAAGGATCTCCCCATTCTCTTCGCCACCACTCAACCCTACTCATCAGTTCTTTTGGCATTGTTTTCTCTTGTTGTACCCATCCAGAACTATGTGTACGGTTACACATGGCACAAGCAAGATTACACGTATTACTAAAATTAAGTTCTATGGTTTTTAATTTTTTCTTATATCTTCTGCAGAAATCATCATCAAATTTTATTTTTGTATTGCTTACTTCTCTTGCAATTTTGTGTAGACGTTTACTTTGCAAACCATTTTTTTCATTATCCCAGCATTGTTGGCAACCTTTAAAAGGAATGCCCTTCCTCATATGACTTCGCATTTTTTTTAACTTGCTAGTTTCAAAAATACCATTAATAGTTTGCTCAGGATTTGTTTTAAGATCCGTGATAAGATGATCTTCGTCTGTACACCAAATAGGGCAAGGTTTTACATTTCCACTAGGTTCAACAGTCATTCCGTCAAATGGAAAGAAGCACCAAAAATCTTTTATACTCTTGTTTTGCATAACTTAAATACGTATTTAATGCTATGGATAAACAAAAAATATTATTAATAGGTTGCAGTTGGACCGCAGGCACAGATGCAGATAGACCTGCTCCTGCAGAATATCTAGATACAGATCGTTATAAGATATACAACGCAGGTGCGGCAGGTAGTCCAATACATTTACAAAATCTTATACTTGAAGAATTGCTGACATCTATTAAACCGGATCACGTTTTTTTTCAACTCACTAATAGATCACGATATGGTTGTCAAATAACAAACACACCACTAAAAGATGTACTAGAACTTGCTTGGCGTGAAGAAAAACCAAATTACTTTAATTTTCGACTAGAAGCAGTAATAAAAAAACATTTTCATTATGTTACAATTAGCAATTACGAAGATCCAAATAAAAACAAAACAGCAAGACAACAAGCATTTAACCAACATTTTGAAAACATAGTAACTACTGATTTATTTCTTTCACAATTTTACGAAGCATTAACATATGCTAAACGTTTATTAAAAAATGTTAGTCACACATTCATATCATCTAATCTTAAATCTGAATGGGAGCCAATTTCTAAATACGAAAGTTTATTAGATGAAAAAATTTATGTTCCTGATAAATGTATTCCAAACTATGAAAGTTATATAGTAGATGAAGGACGCCATTTAAATCCTGCAGGAGCAAAATTATATTGTAAAAAGATATACAACCCTAATTTAAATTTCTAGTAACCTTTTTATATGAGGTGCTTCGTTTTCTAGTTTCATGTTCCGCACACTGTTTAACCAGTTGATCCACTCTTTGGCTAACGTTATATTTTCTATACGTGTTCCATATTTTAAATCATTAGAGTATAGATGCGTTTCAACATGATCTAGGTCTGTTTGTTCAAAACCCATATGCTTCTCTTTATCAAATGTCCATTGTTCCATTAATGGTTTTATAGTATTAGTAAAGTAATTTTTTAGTTTATCATCACTTAAAGAGCAGTGCATCCACGGTTCGTATACTATGTGGAATGACATAAAATATTTTTTAGATGCAGGCCTAAACTGAGAAAAGTGTTTTACCATATCTGCTAGAAGATGTATGTTCCACAAACTTACTGTTACGTTTACATCAATTGATTTAATATTTTCTAATTTGATTAAGGTTTTAAAATTTTTATCAATTTCGTTCCAATCAAATCCTCGTATCCAGTTGTATATTGATCCAATACCATCAATACTAAAATTTAATTCTAAGTTTTTTAGTTTGCTTAATGTGTCAATCATGCGAGGAGTTAGTGTTGTTATGTTACTAACAATTACAATTTTTACTGTTGGGTGTAGTTCAGCAACCTTGTGTAGAAATGCAATACAACGTTTATCGTATAGAGGTTCACCACCTTTAATCATTATGCTGTTGTACCCGAGTATATTATCAACGATTGATTGAACAAACTTATCACTTAACGCATATGGTTTAAAATTTTCTCGTGGTGTTCCAATCTCTTTGTACAGTTTACTGACTTTACTTTCCAAGTGTTCTGGCATCAGTTTATCCTGTTGCATCCACCCAGAACTGTGTGTACGGTTACACATAGCACACGCAAGATTGCAAGTATTACTAAAATTTAATTCAATATGTTTTAATCTAGGTTTGTAATTTCTTGCAATATCATCTGTTAAACTATTTGTTTCTAATTCTTCAATAATCTTTCTTTGCCTTTTACTTTTATATCCTGCTTTTTCGTTCGCATAACAATAGTGACATGAGTCAACTTTTTTACCCATTAACATAGTTTTTCTAATTTCGTTCAAACGTTTGCTGTTAAAAACTTCTGGTGCAGTCATGTCTTTTGCCTGAGACATCTGCATTACAGTATGCCCAGGATGTGTACTCCAACAAGGACAAGGCTGAACCTTGCCCGTAGGGTCAACAGTCATACCGTCAAACGGATAAAAGCACCAATAATCTTTAATAGTCTTGTTTTTCATATCTTAAATACATATTTAACAGGTAGTTATAATGGAATTAATATTTGATCACACAGTAGGCAAACAAGAAGATCAGGATCTTGTGTTCTGTAGACCTCTTGCTCAAGTTGAGCCAGAAGAGGAAAATGATGCATTAGAAAGGGGTTGGTTAGCATTAGATAACCCTATTAACGATCAAGAAGTATTTTACCAATCTCGTTCAACAAGAGTATCACTTGAGGATTGGGAACCAAAATATAAATCTTGGAAAATTGATAACGAAGATATAAGACTAAAACACATTGAAGCAAATGAACTAGTCAAACTTTTAGGATTACCAAACATTTACAAACAGTATATGAAAAGAAAAGGTTTTAAAATGGATTATGATCCTTTTGCAACCATGAACAAACGTGATAGTTTTTTAATATTTTATATCAAAGAAATGGATAACATAATAGGATTCACTAAACTTAAATCGTATATGTTTCAGGAAGATGCATTTGGACGTTACACACATCAGTTAGGCGACGAAGAGAATGAAGTTATTTTTGCCGCATATGAATCTTGTTTACATTGTAATCTACAACCGATATCTCAAATAACACTTGATATGGAAATTAAATGGGCAAAGGACAGAGATGCTCAGCATTTTTATTTAGGTTCAGGATATGAAGCCTCGTCTAGTTATAAAAGTAAACAAATGAATTTTGAATGGTGGACTGGTACGTATTGGTCTAAGTCAAAAAAACAATTTCAAAAATTATGTAGAAGTGATTCTCGAGCAACTACTTTACAGGATGTCTCCAAGATCCCGTCACTTCTTTCTCGTACTTAGGATCCCAATTTTTATAGTAATCTGTATTACGTAACATCTTTTCAAAGTGTGCAACCTTAGATCTGTTTTGCACAAATAATAAAGTATATTTTCCTTGATTTAATTTAACTTCTTTTACTGTTTCTATTATATCCGGATGGTCTTCCATTATTAAAAGATTTTTTACTTTAAAATGTTTGTTTAGGTCTTCGGCAAGTTTTACAGTTTCTTTAGCAGTCCAACGGTCAGGTTGAGCAATTATTACAAGTACATCTTTCTTTTCAGAATCAAACTTATTAATACGTTGCCAAATTTCTCCGTCAGCGTGATCGTCTGTAAGTTCTACAAAGTCTACTTTACCATCAAGTCTTGCCTGTTTGGCATAAGGACACGGTGGTAAATCTGCAAAAACTGGATGTGGTACTTCCACAAACTCTTTTACCCATTTTATTACATCATCGGTTGCTGTCATTAAATATCTCTGTTATAATATATTTACAAAGCATATGGCAGACATATATCACATTTGGGCAGACCATCATAAAGACGTTGACGCATACGAGTTTGCAAACAAGATGCGTAAGTTTTTGGACGGTTTGGTAGATTTGGGCAAAATGAAGAGTTATCGTTTGACCAGAGCCAAGTTAGGTTTTAGGTCTATGGATTTACCAGAATTCCATATCATGATGGAATTTAACAATATGCAACAACTTGATGATGCAATGACTTCTGTATTGCGTAATGAGAAAAAGATAGACGAAGCACACGTATCATTTAACCAACTTGTAGACAAGGAAACTATACAACATTTTTTATACAGAGACTTTCCAGATGACATATAAAGTAAACAGTTGGGACGAGTTTTCTCCCCTGAAAACTTTAATACTAGGCAGTGTGTTTGATACTACATTTTTTGATGCAATAAAAAATCAAAAGATACAGTATGCATTAAAGAAAGTGTTTGAAGAAACACAAGAAGACCTAGAAGCATTTAAAACAAAAATGGAATCACACGGTATCAAAGTATTCCAAGAACAACCAAATGATATGGGATATAAACCATCTATTATGGATTACATAGATAACGATGGACGTATAGGATATACACAGCACGACGAAATGACTAGAACTAATCTAGTGCCAGCACCACCGCTACAAGTCCGAGATGAGACTATTGTTATGGGCAATCAGGTGTTTGTTACAGAATACGCATTTACAGTTAATATGTTAAGACCTTATTACGCAAAATGGTTTGGCGAAGATAACTGTAACTTCGGTGTGTTGGACGGAAATATAACAGGAAGTCGAACAAAACAAAGCATAACAAGTTGGCTTAAACGTTTTGGCAAAGAAAAAGGATTTGGCAACAAAAAACACTATAATGAATTAACCGTTGAAGAAATAGAACAAATAAACGAGAAACACAGAGTTCCGGGTTTCTGTGCACCTAATATAACACGTATAGGAAAACATTGTCTTGTAGACGTATGGCAAACACCAGACATCAAAGACATAATGTCTACACAGTATCCTGCATTTAATTACAAAGAAATTGCACTAGGTGGACACAACGACAGTATATTCTCTGTTCTTAAACCGGGTGTAGTTATTGCGGCGGACTGGGCAAAGGAAAACAACATACAAGAGTCGTTTCCGGGTTGGGAAATAGAATATTTCAAAGATCCTAACTGGAGTTCAGTTAACAAATGGCTTACTCTTAAAGACGTTAACAGAGGTAAATGGTGGGTACCAGGTCAAGAAGACAACACAGAGTTTACACACTTTGTTGAACAATACCTAGGTAACATAACAGGCGAAGTAGAGGAAACTATATTTGATGTTAATTGTTTAGTACTAGACGACAAGCACGTTGTAGTTAATAGTGATAATCCACAACTAACCGCCTATCTGCGTAAGCATAATTTAGAACCAATATTTTGTCCGTTTAGAAATAGATTCTTCTTCGACGGTGGGTGGCATTGTTTAACATTAGATATAGAACGGGTAGGAATTCAAAAAGACTACGGTCTGTAGACCATTTTACGCAAAAAGACGCTTTCGCTTTCTAAAAATTTACGCAACTAGTATACTAAAAAAAACGCGGTACGCCTTCGGCTTATTGCTCTTCGTCTGAATGGAGTTCGTTAAGCAGTTGTCTTAGTTTTGTTCCTTGAACTTCTGCTTTTACTTTACCAGCATCACCACCTTGTCTAGGATCAATATCTGCCCTAGCATCTTTTCGTGTTGCTGGTGTTACTTTAGATTTTTGTTTAAGTTGATCAAATACTTGTCCAGTTTGTTTTGTAACATAACTGCTTTGCTCTTCTTCATCTAAACTTCTAATTCTTAATGTATCAACATCGAATTCTAAATCAACCTTTTGTCCAACACCTGAACTAGATCTAGTTTTCATAAACTGTATTTGATATCTCCCACGTTCCCTCATCGCTCTACTTGTGAATATACCAATTACGTTATCTGCTGTTTGTATTTTAGATAATCCGCCTGCTATATGAGAATGATCAAATTCTATTTCTTCAACACTTGCTCTGTTTAACTGTGATGCTGTTGCAAGTAATAAATGTGATTCAACTGCAAAATTTCTTAACTCTTCTGAAACATATTTGTCTTTAATAAACAAATCTGCTGGTGATACTCTTTTAGATTTTGGCATCATTAAATCAAGATAATCTATTAATACTGCATGAATTTTCTTTTTATTTTTTAGTTCTAATTCTTTAATATAAGTTTTTACATCAAGTATTGTACTACCACTTGGCAAGTATTTTAATTGTAAATTACCTGCTTTTTTCTTTAACATCTTAACTTTCATTTCAACATCGCCCATGGATTTCATTACGTTCTTTGTTGGAATGTTTGTTGTCATAGCATCTATTCTCATAGCCGCAAGTATTTCAGATAACTCAAAAGAAATGTATGCTACGTTCAAGCCAGCAAGTGACCAATTCACTGCAAGATTCTGTAAAAATAAACTTTTACCTGCACCTGATCCGCCTGCAAAAATGTTTAGTTCTCCTCGGTTAAATCCACCGAACAGTTTCTTATCGATATTTGCCCACCCTGTGCTGACTTGTCCGTTTGAACTTTTTAAAAGTTCTAGTCTACCTTTTGGATCCTCATAGTAGTCTGTACCTAGATCACGTGTTAGTCCTACGTTCACTGCATCTTTAACCATATCTTCTACAGGAGCATAATCTCCTTTTTCTAATAAGTCTGCAGATTGAAGTATTGCACTTTCAAGTGCTTTGTGTCTAGAAAATGTTTCAAATTCATCTAACAACCAATTGAAGTGAGATGGATCTAAATCTTGTGCGCCTTTTAATTTAATATCTTGACTAGCATTAACCTGATCAACTTCAGGCATTACCTTATATTCTTCAACATAATCTTTAATAAACTTTGCAACAGGTTGTAATTTCCTATCAAAATGTTGTGGTAAAAATATATTACTTGCTCTAGCAAACGATTCGGCATCTGCCAAAAACATTTCTAAATACAACTTTTGAACATCAAAACTATACTCTGCCATAAATCTTTCTCTTTAAGTCTATCTTAAGTCTATTAGACTCTGTTGTTTTTAATATTGATTGTATAGTAAACAATCTTCCATATTTTAACACAGCATCGGCCACATCGTCAACTTCTTCTTCCCATTCTGGAAAAGCAACACTCCAACGAAAATCCATTGCTTGGTTAATTAATTTTTCTCCTGGTGCATCTCTATCAGGAACTACAATTACCTTACGACCTAATGCATCTATCAACTCTCTTTGTGTATCATTTATCTCTGATCCTAGTATGCTAACGCCAGAAACGGATATAGCATCAAATGGTCCTTCTGTTACAATAACAAATTTTCTACTCCAGTCTTGTGCATCCAAATTAAACACATAACCTGGTTGTACTTCTGTATAATATTTTACTTTGTCTGAATTATCAAACAATCTTCCAGTATATCCTACTACATCACCTTTCCAATAAAACGGTATTATTAATCTTCTATTAAAGTCAAACGTCATGTCTGGAGAGTACATAAAGTCATACCAATCGGGTCCAATGCCTCTTACTTTTAAATAATTTAACAATGAATCAATATAATTGTGTTGTTTGTCTGTTAAGTCTTTCTTTAAATATTTTTCTAACCATATTGCAAGATTGTGTGCATTCTTTGGCAAAGTTTTTTTAACAAACGAAACAAATTTTTTCTTTTCAATAACGTTATCGCTTTCCTCTAATCGCATCGCTTCTATTACAAGTTTTTTAATTGTATTATCGTCAATGCCTAGCCACGCCATCCATTTTTTAGTTTTTAACGAAATTTTTCTACCAGGAATATAAGAAGTTTTGAATCCACAGTTAAAACAATGATAAGATATAGTGCCGTCTGGACTATTCATTATACCACCACGTTTTTTTCTATCTTGATTTTCTCCGTTGTGTATACAACAAGGTCCATTAAAAGCAATCCACCCAGAAGGAGTTTTTTTCTTACTCGTAGGTAAGGATGTCAGAATAGTTGACTGGATCAGGTTCATAAACTATATTTTATAGTCTATATAACAATTTGTCAAGTGAGCCGTTATTACCAGATGTTCTGTCGTGTGTGAATCTAACATTTTCCCAAACGCCAGTGAAGTTGTAGTAGGTAATACCGGATTGGTCAGTGAAGTCTGTGTTTTGTATTGTATACCAATCTGTTTCGGTTGGTGTTTGTGCTAGTGTACCTTGTATTTTAAAATTACCAGTGTACCCTGACCAGTATGCCGCCACAGTATGAAGTGCTGAATTATTATTTTGTCCAGGTCTTGCAAAAACATTTCCTGAAGTTTTTCTTGTTGTTGCCCCAGACATATTAACAAATACAGGTTCTATACTTGCTACAAATTCTGGATATGCACCACTTAATACTTCAATAGTTCCAGAAGAATTATAACCTGTATCGCTGTAAGTTACTTCTCTAGAGTTATCTGATTTTACTTCTCTAATTGAATAGTTGTAAAATTTAGCATCTAATGAAATTAAATCTCCATCTGAGATTGTTACTGATGCTTGGCCTTTAGTTGCTACTGAACTACCGTCGTCTAGTATTGTTAAATTTCTAGTCAATACAGATTTGTTGCTTTCTGAATCGATTAAATTAAATTCGTAGGTTCTAGAACTAACATCTTGTGCTTTTTGATCCTCATTTTTAAATGTAAAAGTAATAGGATTTGATACTCCTTTAAACACTTTTAATCTACGATCGTACACTTTTGCGTTCCTTCCATTGTAACCACTTATTGTGGCAGTTACCAAATTGGTTATTAAATACCTTGAGACTGTTTGCATAGTACATATTTAACAGTATTTATTGGAAAGTGAATGAACGAAATATTTGAAAAATTAGGAAAGAAATACCCATTTTTGACTCTAGTACAAAAAAGCGACTTTGAGTATATAGGTATTGTCCAAAACCAAGACACCAATGTTATAAGTGTGTATGACTATGATAAGTTAGCATCAGCAAGAGAGAAGGAATTATTTTTAACTCTTGGCGAAACTTGGTGGTGGGAGTCTAATAGAAAATTACCAATTAACATATTTCTTAAGAAAGACTTCAAACATTTCAAATATACACTTACCACATTAAGCGGCAAAGATGTTAAGATTGTGCATGGACCTACTGTACGATTGGCCGATATTGCGAAGAAACGAATAAAGCGAAGAACTATTCAGTTAATGCGTAAACCTACTTAATCTTTTTGCGTCTCAATATACTTTTTATAATATATCGTTAAAGGGTTATCTGGCTGATAGCCAAATGGTTCCTCTTTAGAAGCGGTGGATTTTTGTTTACGTTTTTTACGGATTGTTTTTTTCTTTTTTTGATGGTGCATCAAAATTATATTTATTCCTACGCATCAAATTCATCTGTACTACGATTGCATGAGCATAAGCAATAGCATGGGATTTTTTAAAGAAATATGACCCGTCAGCAGGTTTAGTCCATACTTCGTTTAGAATATCTTTCCAGTATTTGTGCATTAGGTGTCTTTTTGCTGGACGTATAATTGCTAATACAGCCGCAAGTTGTTCTATGTTTTTAGGCTCTAGTTTGTTTACAATATTAAAATGTCCATTTAAATGAAATAAATTATCAACAACACTTGAGTTTTTTAGTATATCCCAATCCGGTTCTTCAATCATTAATTCAACAAGTTCTCGTTCAGAATTTATATCTTTATAGATATTAACATTTAATAAATCAATTTTAAAATAACCTCTACTATCTGCTTTCTTATAATCTAAACTAGAACCTTTTGTGTTTGGATTAACAGGAATGTCGTGGAAGTATATTCCAGTCTTGTGTTTTTCGTGTACATCTTTTTTAACAATAGTTGCTGGAGTATGCTTGAACAAATCAAGTACTCCTTGTCTATCGTAAAAATCAATATCTACGTCAGGCATTAGTGTAAATTCCTTTTTTGTTTATGTTCATATTCGTCAATTGCTTTTCCGCTACCGGGTTTCAATAAGTCTACTACTTTAAGCATTTTTTTATAACCTTCAGATTGTACAGTATCGCTGTTTACTTCCGGCAAAATTAATTTGCCAATAGACCCGTCGGGTTTAATAATAATACAGCAATCTCCTATATCAAAATCTAGTTCGTCTGCTATTTCAACTTTAACTTTACTCAATTCTTGCTCCTTTGGCTGTTTCTTGGACAAACAATAAATCCGCTGGATAACTTTTAAATTTGCTTGACCAATATTCTGGGTTAATAAATTTCTGTGTCATTTGTAATTGTTCGTCTGTAAACGATTGTAACATTTTTTTGCCTGCAGAGCAACCTAGTACTAGCCACGGCGATAGTTTGCCCGACTGTATATGTTGTACTGCTCTATTTGTGTTTACAAGTCTAAAGTAGTCAGACCATTGTGCGTGTTGTGAATCTGCCCAGTCCATCATTGTAGAAATTGATCTTTGTAATGCCGCTTCTACTGGTTCGACTTTTAATGTTTCAACAAGATATGTTTCGTATAAATCTTCTCTCGACCAATGGTCAAGTTTTATTCTAGACAATACAATATAGTCTATAAATTTGTCCGGATACAACGGATTAATATGCATCATGAACCTACCAAACTTTACAAATGCATTGTAGTAAGGTGATGAGCAAAAGTCATCGTAAGTTCTAGTTTTTGCATTTTTTTGATTTACTTCATAAAATCTTTGAAATACTATAAAAGCATTTTGTACCCATTTTTCATTTTTTTGTAAGTGTCTTCGTTTAGGTTCGCACATATGAACGTGTAATGTTCTTTCCCTAGAGAATGCTTTATCGCAGTATGTACAATTAAATTTAGTTAATTCCGTGTGCATCTAACAACTCCTCCAACTCTCTATCTGTAATAATTTTATCTAGTGTCTCTAAATCGGATTCTTTCCATGTGGGATAGATCTGTTGTAGTTGCTTTAATGATTTATTAGGTACTCGTTTCATTGGTTTGATCCATGGATGAAATTCTTGTTTCAATGCTCCGCACATAGCAGTTAATATCCAACATAATTTTTTGTGTTTACTTGATAAAGTAAACAAATGTTTATTAACACACTCGTTAGTCATTTCAACATAATGTTCTACGTAAAATTTATCTTTTGATGATACACTAGACACATATCTCATTAACATATAAGGTGAATACAAAGACTTCTCGTGGTCGTCAATACGATCATAATAATCTTTATTTCTAAAATCAACAGCCTTTAAACCGTTTCTTAGTTCAAAGAATTTACGTTTGGATTTCATATTCTTTTCTTTCATAACTTAAACAAAACATTATAGCATGATCTTTGTTCATAAATCTAATGGTAAGTTCTCCTTCATTATATTTTATATCTTTAATAGGCCATTTTGAAACACGTAATTGTTTAATTAAATTTTCTACCCATTTACCTTTGTCCATCCACACAGGAACTAGTTTGTCGTCTTTGTCTGGAATCATTAACACTGGTGCTGGAATTGTGACCGATTGTCCCTTAGGTTTTACCATACTTCACTGTAATCTATTTGTTCACATTGTCTTGAAATTTCTTTAACAAAATAAGCACATACAGGATTTTTTTTATTTTCTAAAGGAACGCAAAGTATTTGTCCCGACTTAATTTTTGGAAAGTACCATTTTACTTCTTGATATATGTCTACAATATCTATTGGATGAAAATCCGGTTTAGCACTTGTTAACGGATTAAATGTAAATGCTTCAAAGCCTCTATCATTTAAACTAGTAATAGGTAATACGTGTAGTTCTCCTTGCTCTGCTTCACCTACAACCATTTTCCAATCTAGTGGCATTTTAATTTTGTATTTGCCTATTTCTAATACGGCCGCCGGTGCATTAAACGATTCTAAAAATATAAGTGGTATAAAAAAGTAATCAGGCTCTGCAGGATTTGAATTATCTAATACAGCAAATCTTAATTGATCGTCTACGTACTCCGGTATCTTTTCTAATGTATAAGTTTGGTTTTCTAATTGTAAAATTTTCATATATCTATCTTTTCTATATTATACGGATAATTGGCCTCTTTGTAAAACTTTTTTCTTTGTGTTAGGTGTCTTTTTGCAAATTTACAAGAACTGGTAATATCCCATATTTGTACTTTATCTTTATCTTCTGCTTTTCTAATTCCTCGTCCAATGCTCTGTATAACTCTTATAAAAGATTTGCCAGGTTCAATAAGAACAAGATTGAATATCCTAGGAATATTAATTCCAACAGAGGCGACTCCGTATGTTGCAATAATGATTTTACTTTCTGCTGTAGACACTTCATCGTAGTGTTCTTTCCTTTCTAATGTTTTAGTTGATCCAGATATGAATACTGAACCTTTTAATTTTTTTTGTAATATTTCGCCTGCAGATATTCTGTCAACTAATATTAATGTGTTACCAGATGATGAAATATCTTTTATTGTTTGTGCCACCCACGACATTCTATCGCTGTCCGTAGTTAGCCATTTTAATTCCTCTGGGTAGTTTTTAAATTCTTTTAAGTCTTGTGTTTGTAAAACATTTACATGACAATTTGCAAGTACACCTTTGTCTTGCAATTCTTTAGCAGGTAACTTGTTAATAACGTCACCAATAGATACTTTGATTCCCATAAACTCATACTCTGCTTTTGGAACTGTACCTGTTAATCCCCAACGTATACCACAATGTGCAAATGGTCCTGTAAGTAATCTTTTAAGCACATCTGCTTTTGCCATGTGTACTTCATCAATTATAACTGTGTTAATGCCTTCAACAAATTCTTTAAACTCTGTGCTGTGTTCATTTTTTGCTTTCTTCTCTAATACATTTAAACTTTGCCAAGTTGCTATGGTGTTATATCTGCCAACATCTTTTCTGTCTCCGTAATATACTCCAGTATCTAAATTACAAGCAAGAAAGTCTTCTTCTGTTTGTGTTACTAAACTTTTATTTGGTACTATTGTTAGTGTACGTCCATAAGGTTCGACTAATTGACAAAGTGCCGCAGTAATAATAGTTTTTCCTGCTCCAGTGGCAATCTCTTGTATGCATTGTGGATTTTCTATAAATTTGTTTATTGTTTCTACTTGGTAGTCTCTCAACTCAATAGGTTGTCCTGCACACGGATGACCCTCGGGCCATTTAATATTAGATAGATAATTTTTATCTATAGATTTAAATTCAAAGTTGTGTTGTTCTCTTTCATCTTTAAAATCAACATACACTCCTCCTTCTTCAAGTATAGGTAATATTTGTTCAACTAAACTAAGATAAGTTGTACCACCTAATCCAAAAAATGCAATCTTTCCGTCCCATCTTCCTAATTTAACAGCAGGCAAATGAAACGCATAAGGTATTTGATATTTGAATTTTTGGTGTAGACGTTGTCTCCATTTCAAGTCTAAATTTTCAAACTTGACATTTACTTCGTCTTTTATTACCAGTTTACATGAACTCATATTTTGTCTATAGCACTTCCATAATTTGTATATGTGCTATAATACAATCTTTTTTGAATATTATCAAGCCATTTCCTTATAGTTTCTCCATAAGGTGCATATGAATTGCTAATAAAACTCAAAGTTGTTGTAGGTCTTACTCCAGACTTTAGTAATGTTCGAGGTATTCTGTTTCTAATAAAAATAATTTTAGTATCTTTACCAATAAATTTATTTTTTTCTGATCTCTTGTTTAATGTTTTAAATTCGTTATATACATTTTTTCTTTGTTCTTTGGTCATATCTTTTGTGTATAAATGCGAATATGGATCATCAAAACTATCCATGTTGTCGTTAGACAAGTTGTCATCAAGCGGATCTGATATAGGATACTTTGCAAGATCAAATCCCCATGCAATTTGTTTGTCAGTAATTCCTTGTTCTGTAAATGCAAAAAACCAATTAGTCAGTTCTTGTAAATCTTCAGCACTAGTAACATCTGATACAGGACAAATTATAGGAAACAAACCTAATTCTTCACAAGCAGATAGCATCTGAGTCTTATTCCATTTTAATGGATCTATGTGAACTTCTTTTGTATTAGTAACTGCAATCTTTTCAGCAAGTGATGTTACTTTATCTGTAGTAATAGGAACAGACAGTCCGAATGTTTTTAAACTATCAACTTGTTGCAGTAACGGTTTCATTGCAATATTACTTTTCCAGTATTCTTCTAAAGAGTCTGGAGCATTATCTAATCCAAGGTTCTTTTTTCCTACATTAACTTTTACGTGTTTAAATTTTCTTTTTTCTTTACGTATTTCATCAAAGTCGTCAAACATTGTTTTATCTGTAAATTCAAAATCGTATCTTGTTCCAATTAATGTCATGTAATAAGCAACAACATCTGAGTATTTTGCTGTCCATCTTTTTGTTTCTCCATCGTACTTAAAATAACCTGCAGGTAGTCCACGTTTATCTTTAAGGCAACGTATTAATGCAATCATTTTTGTCGAATACGGAAATCTTATTTCTATTGCATCTTCGTTATTGTCATTTGTGTATTTTTCTAAAACTTTAGCATAATCAATTTTTCTAAAAGGATCTCTCCACTGAGGATCATTACATAAGTCATCTATGTTAATTTTATACTTTTCAAATAGTGTTTTATATCGCTTGATTATCCTCAGACCAAGCATGGCTTGTTTCTCTGTCCACGGGTATTGTGTATCAGCAAGTGACCCTATCGTTTTGCGATCTTTCTCGTGGGAATGAAATCCTTCCCAGAAATGTTCATTATATGCTAGTATTTCTATGCATTCTTGAACGGTTTGGGGCATTTTCTGAGTCGATAACATAGTGGTAAATCCTGTTAAATACAGTTATTAACACGATTATAACATACATGGTAAAAAGGTCAACCGTATAAAAATGAAAAAACGAAGAAAAGTAAAATTATTTAAAAAACATTTGGAAGCCGTATTGCAAAGACCAAGTGCTGATAAAGAATTCTATACTAATATGCATAGTATTACCAGTTGGTATGACCACTATAATAGTGCTATTTTTGATAATAAATTACCAAAGTTTGATGAAATAAAAATTAAAAGAATACATGGAGCATTTGGACAAGTTGTTTATACAATTTATAAAACAAAACCGCAACAATATATTTTAGAAATGTTACCTAAATATCCTACTAAAAAAATATTTTTAGAAACGTTAGCACACGAAATGATACATTTATATCAAATGAAATTACGTAATAACACAGGTAATCACAATAAACTATTTTATAGTTTTAAAAACAGACTTAACTACTTGGGTCTACAACTTTCTCGATAAAGTCAGCATAAGACATAATTTTATGATTTGGAAAAGGTATTGTACCTATGTAATCTGGTGGATTGTCATGGACAATAGTAAAGTTACAATCATTTCTTCTTTTGCAAATACTTTTGTATTGCTGTAACCACGGTTCAAAAATTGTATCGCTGGTTCGTTTACCGTAGTTTTCTGTGTCTTGGTATATGTTATTAAGTTCTCCTTTACCGTATTCTCTGAAGTCATATCCTATTAGGTATATGTCTTTATGTCCGTGCATTGTAGCAGTCCAAAAAGCGGCGTTACCTGATATCCAGTGAGGGTTATGAGGAATTAAATTCAATTTATATTTTGACCTAGCCATCTCTATTGCAGGTGCATAGCAAATAGTTTTCTCATACACTTTGTCTTTAACAATTTTTTCTGACATAAATCTATCAACACTAAACAAATATGTTGGCATAAAATCTCTGTACAATGCATTACAACCGTAGGTTTGTCCGTTATTATGCAACCAATTTAAATCTAGTTTATCTTTTCTTGATGGTCCATTACCTATACAGTATGCATTTCCTTTTGGAACTGCTTTAACTCTATCCTCGACCCATTCACGCTCTTCAATTTTTTTACCTTGACGTATTGTCATACGTGCAATTATTTCCTCACCTTCGTATGGTGTCCATGTTATTGGCTGATCAGGATCTGGTCTTTTACCTATATGAAATACTTGTTTCATTCAATCTCCATTAGTTTATCAAATGCCCAGTTGTTTATTAATCCACTAACTCCTAAAGCATATTTTTGTTCTTGATCAATATCTCTTAAAATTTTATTTACTTTTGCTAATCCTAATCCAGATTTAATTGGAATAATAAGAGCATCAATACTGTCTTCTTTCATTTTTTTAGTAGCCTGTACTCTGTGCCATCCATCACACAAAACATAATACCCTGTATCTTTAATTGGTGCAACCAATATTGGGTTTAACGGTTCTGATTGTTTTGCTAGTTTGTTAACCCAATCTCGTTTTTCTTTGTTCAACGGTCGCTCTACTCCTAACCCTAATTCTGCTAATGTGATTAATTTATCAATCTTAACGTGTATAGGTTTTATTATTTTTTTATGTACTTTTCTAATAGTCTTTCTCTTATTCTTGCCCATGGCTTCCCTTCTCTAAATTCTTCTGTGAACCATTCTGTATATGCTAACTGATTTGCCCAGTTTTGTCTAGCCGGCATTGCCGGGTGCATGATATCAGATAAGTCTGTATTACCAACGTCATGACATAAACTTTTTTCAGATACAAAAACAGGTATACCATGTATTACTGCCTCCATGGCAGGATTAGAACTATGATTTACAACGGCCCATGTTGATTTTAAAATCTTTTTAAAATCAGTATCGTCGTAAGTTTGCCAATCTCTTTTAGGTAAATTTACTCTAACGTGTTTATATTTGTGTTCTGGAAAGTTATGTACAATATTTCTAGGGTGTGGTCTTATTACAATAGGTTTGTCTGTGTATCTACGTATTTCTTCAATACAATTTTTAAAGTATGATTTTAGTCCAGGATTTTCTCTCCACTGGTGACTGTTATGATGTTGTCCGCATATCACAATTACATTACCGGTTTGTTTCCATTCTCGGAATTGATGATTAAACATTTTCCAACGTTTGTCATCATAAGTTTGGTTTGCAAAATCTGCCTCTCTGTTAATTCCATTTATACCCATTTTGAAAGATGAATTTCTACGCAATCCGCCTACTTCTAATACAACAACAGGTCTTCCTGTTCCTCTAAAAGATTCCCAAATTTTTTTATTCTTTTCCATTCGTCCTTGCCAAAGCACAGACCAAATAACAGCAACGTCACAGTTTCTATCTTCATTTATAAAAACTTTTTCTCCTTTTGATTTTAAGTGTTCGATGAGTGCCGCGAAAACAGGTTTCCCATTTAAACTAGAATTGTCTGGATATAAAGCAATTCTCATTAATTTCCTAGAGTTCCTTTTGCTACTTTACTAATAATATCTTCTGCTTGTTTCGGGTCAAATCCTGTTTTTGCAAAAGGATCATAACTTTCAACACTTTGCCAATATTCCTCAGGTCTGTTAGATCTTAAATCTGTTGCCGAACTTTTTCCTTTAACTTTTCTTTTGCCTTTCATGTGATCAACATAAGCACCTAGTACACTATTAATAAAAATATGATGTCCTTTTGCTCCAGCACCTTTTCCTATATCATAACCTTGATCAGGTGCAACTTGATTTAATACTTGCCAAAATATATACGAATCATGCCATTCAAGGTGTGTAAATATTGTGTCTTTGTTGTACAACTCAACCCAAGTGTTTATAAAGTTATTCATTAACAAATGTCTTTTGTTATAACTAACCCACCCACATTCAGGATATTTTTCTCCTCTTCCTAGATAGTTTACAAGTCTATCCTCTGGCATTAAATCTAAAACAAACTCTTTTGGGATTGGTCTAAATGTGTATGTGTCTGCATCTAACCATAGTATTACGTCTACGTCTATATTTTCTATAGCATGAGCAACAGCAAAAGTTTTATGTGCAAATCTTACTGCGTCCCATAAGAAAGAACCTTTGCCTCTATCGTTTTTTCCAGCCTCCGGTCTTCTTCTTACACCATTTGGAATTTCCTGCAATTCACCATTAGCAACTGGATCGTTTTTATGACGTTCTTTAAAACTTACTAAATCTGGATTTTCTTTTTCTAAATCAATGTACACAAGTTTTTCGTGTTGTATTGGCGGTAATTCTTTTTCATAATATACATATAACTTTACGTCGTCGGGCCAATTTTCTATAAAACTTTCTAGCATTCTTTTTCCGTATGCCTCCCATCTGTTAGGTGGGAAAGTTGTTATAACCGCTAATCTTCTCATCGCTTTTTTCCTTTGATAATTATATGTGTATTTAATGAAAAATCTAACAGTCCAAATTTTTAGAAGAACAGTAAAAGATCGCAGACGTGGCGATTCTTATAAGTTATTATACGATTTTGCAGAAGGCGTAAAAGCAGTTGGCGACAATGTTGAAATTATTAATGAGCACATGACTGGACCAACGCAAGACGGCGAAATGAATATTACAGCACCTATAGGAGTTATGTTTGGATATGGTGGAGATAAGCAACAGCATCATACCAAAGGTAGAAGATATATGCTTGTCGAAAATGCAAAGAAGAAAGGTAGTGTTGTAGTAACATTTGATGGAGGATTATGTTCAAGTTTCGGTAATACATCGGGTGTTCCAAATCATAGATACAGAGTTGCACTATGGACTCCAATGCGTAATGGAAACTTTTTAGCAGATAATTCACCAGATGACAGATGGAAAGAAATGCAACAACTGTTTAATATTGGAAATTATGAATGGCAAAAATCTAATCCTGATGCTCCGATATTATTTGTATTACAACCAAAAGACAATTGGTCTATGAACGAGTTAGATCCGGTAGAATGGTTTAATGATGTATATAAAAAATTAAGACCATTAACTAAAAGAAAATTTTTAATACGGCCACACCCTAACAATGTTGCATCAATGGAAGAACGAAGAAACGAATTTCCACCTGACTGTGAATTAATAATTGGACAAAAACATTTTTCAGGAGATGAGAAAAAGCACTATAGATTCCATTTCCAAGAAGCATTAAATAATTGTCATGCTGTTATTACTCACAATTCTACTGCCAGTGTCGACTCCTGCATTCGTGGAGTCCCTACCTTTGTTACCTCAGATCTTGCAATTTGTTGGCCAGTAGCAAACACTAATTTAGAAGATATCGAAAATCCAAAATACCCAGACAGAACACAATGGCTTAATGACTTAGGTTATATGATGTGGTCAATTGATGAAATAAGATCTGGAAAAGTTTATTCTAGGTTTCGTGCTAAAATACTAGAATCTAATTTAATATCATTATAATCATTTAATCTTTTATATTGTTTTTCTTGTGTTGTTTTTAGAATTGGCACAGGTTGCCCCATTACAACTTTGTGATTCAATCCAAGTAAATGCGAAAGATTAGGATAAACTTTTTTAGCAGTATGCTTATGTACAATTTCAATTACTTTAGTTGTAGGTAAACACCATAATAAATTAACAAGTCCTGCACCGTGAGTAGCAACTATATGTGTTGCTTCTGCAAATGCTTTCATTTGTTCTAGTACAGGCATTTCTTCTAATCGTAATATTTCATATCCTTTTAAAATTGCAAACACATCATCTTTGTTTGCTAGTTTTCTAGAGCCAACACCTCTATCAATAAAAAGTTTTCTATGAGGTTTTTCTATTCTCTTATGTAAAAATCTAGAACGTAACCAACTAACAGATTGAGGTAATATAACACCATCATCATGATTGCACATAGTAGGTACGTATATGTGTTTAAACTTCCAAGTAGAATGTTTTGGCATTACTATAAGTTTTATTTCTGGCATAATGTCACTAATAACTTTTTCCATGTATTCGCTTTTGTGAGGCATAACATATATAAAATCTTTAAATGGTTTGTTCAACCTTTTTTCAATTAATCGCATTTTTGCAATAACATCAATCCATATATGCCATGGATTGTTTCCTGATGAAACATCTATAGGCAACCAAACATACTTTTGTGTGTCGGAAAATTCTCTTGAAGGTTCTGGAATACTAATGTCAACATTTTCTCCCCATATAGGATATATTCCTGACCGAGGTCCTAATTTTTTCTTTTGTTTCCATGTTAAAGGCCAAACGTGTTCTGATATTAATCCTCCCATTTTGGTTATTAAAAAAGGCCAAGTATGTACCATACAATCTTCAAATTCAGCAAGATACGTTGGGTTAGTTTTCCAGTTTAAATACTCTTGGGGATAATCAATAACATCAAACTTGTCATGGAAATACTGGATACTTTCGATATTTTTAACTTGCATCATGACAATTATTTAATTATAATATAACTATGCTAACAATTTATGCACCGTTGGAAAACATTGAAAGCAAAGCCTGGGAAGTGTTTGGCGGAGTAATGAAATCATGGCCTACTGCTTACCAAACATTAGATAATGCAAAAGCAACAGATCCGTTTGATAATGGTATGTTTTGGGGTTTTGTTAATAATAATCTTCAGTTAGTACATAAAACGGAAGATAAAAAACTGAATTATTGGTTTACTGATACTCCTTATTTTGGAAGATTTGATAATAAAAATTTAAAGCCGGACAATCATTGGTGGCGTATGTGTAAAAACAACATTCATGCAAAGTTACTTACTAATGTTAATTCATCTAGATTTGATTCATTTAAAATTAAAGTTAACTCTCCAAAAAAATCCGGAAAGCATATTTTAATATGTCCTAGTTCTGCAGGAATTCATATGTATCTTAAGCATACAACTTGGCTAGATGATACAATAGCAGAAATTAAAAAGCACACTGACCGTCCAATTAAAGTAAGATTAAAGCCACGTGGTAGAGGAACTTCTGGTCCTAGTGAAGCAACTGTTTCATTAGAAAAAGATTTAGAAGATGCATGGGCCTGTGTTACATCATGTTCTATTAGTGCAATAGAATCAATATGCAACGGAGTTCCTGTGTTCTGTCATGAAAAAAGTTTTGCAAGACCTGTAGCATCTACAGATTTAAGTAATATTGAAAAACCTAATTTTGTTGATCCATATCAATGGTTATGTTCGTTAGCATATCAACAATTTACACCAGAAGAAATTGCAAACGGAACTGCTGTTAAAATTATAAGAGAGTACTATGATAATAAAAGTTAATGACTTTTGGGTACCAGAAAATGATATTCATATAGAAGAGTGGAAGTCAGGTAAACCGTTTACACAAAATAAATGTTTATTAAAATTTAAAGAATGGTGTACATCTCAGCAAAAAAGATTTAGAACAGTTATAGATGTTGGTGCGTGGTGCGGAACGTGGTCATCTGAAATGTCACAATTTGCAAATAGTATTAAAGCATTTGAACCTAACAGTACAAACTTTAAGTGTTTAGAAAGGAATGCAGGTAGATATTCTAATATTAATCCATTCATATATGCGTTAGGTGATAAAGACGGATTCCTTAATATGACAAACGATGACTTTACACAGGCAATAAGAATTGAAGAAAGTCAAGGAAAGACCCCAGTAAAAACTATTGATTCGTTTGGATGGACCGATGTCGACTTAATTAAAATTGACGTTGAAGGTTACGAAATGAAAGTGTTACATGGTGCAGAAGAAACATTAAAAAATACACAATTACTAATGATTGAACTTAACAACAACACAAAAAAATATGGATCAAGCAATACTCAAATAGAAGGTTACTTAAAAGAGATAGGCTTTTACGAGATAATCAACATTTGGCCTGACAAGGTATATTGCCGATAATTATTAAAAATGGCTAAAGTTTTTATAACAGGAGTGGCAGGATTTTTAGGTTCGCACCTAGCAGATCTAATGATATCCCAAGGACATACAGTTGCCGGCAACGACAACATGATAGGTGGTTACACAGATAACGTACCACAAGACGTAGAGTTTCATCAAGTAGATTGTTGTGATTTAGAAAATTTAACTAAAGCAATGGAAGGGTGTGATATTGTATACCACACGGCCGCAACAGCATATGAAGGACTGTCAGTATTTTCTCCTGTGCTTGTTACAAGAAATATATTTGAAGCGTCAGTTACAACTATTACAGCGGCAATAAGAAACAAAGTTAAACGTATTGTGTATTGTTCAAGCATGGCAAGATATGGCCATCATGACGAAGTACCGTACAAAGAAACTTACGAATGTCGTCCTCAAGATCCATACGGTATTGCAAAAAAAGCCGGGGAAGATGTATTAAAAAATTTATGTGAAACGCATGGAGTTGAGTATGTTATTGCTGTTCCACACAACATTGTTGGCCCTAGACAGAAGTATGATGACCCATTTAGAAACGTAATGTCAATTATGTTAAACAGAATGTTACAAGGTAAGCAACCAAT
>Ga0066850_10000180_pt1 | contig 34605 bp, 38 predicted proteins | sample ETNtaG_4_FD_67282 | JGI IMG/M metagenome (GOLD analysis project Ga0066850, IMG submission 67282) | Marine microbial and viral communities from oxygen minimum zone, Eastern Pacific Ocean - ETNP201406SV67 | ecosystem: Environmental > Aquatic > Marine > Oceanic | place: Pacific Ocean: Eastern... | reverse complement strand
CCAAACAGATTCCAGCCTCGATCGAACGGATCACTCATTTGTATGAACAGTTGCTGGCCCTCAAATACAGCCATTCCTATGTAGTGAGCAATGGCATAGCCAACAGCGACCGGCACTAACGAGAGCGCAAATCCATCGTCGAAATCAGCATCGTCGTTTTCATCTCGCCGTTGCATCCACCGAACACATCCCAAAAACAGGGCGGTGACCAAGGACATCGAAAACAGCAGCCCTACGGTGTTGAAAACCGTAGCGTTCCAGCCAGTGCGGCTTCCAATGATGTCACCCCACCAACTTGTCCTCGATAACCCATCAAATGAAGTACCTCCGAGGACTACCAGCACCACTGCGGCTAAACCCTTTTGAACCGGAATTTGACCTAACCCCACCAATGGACGTCGGAAACACAAGGAGTTACCCGAAACATGGACCGGTGACATCGAGGCCACAAGCCGAACAAAGACAGCTAACGGATCATGTGACCGCAACCAGTCACGGCCTTTGAGACACGCTCCGACTCCACTCCACGTCGTCCACACAAGCAGCGCTATCGCCAACGGAGTCCTACCGGCAGGTCGGTGATACGCCAGTTCCAACCAAAGAAAACCAGCCAACAACGATGCGGCGGAATGCAGGTTCCAGTCGCCGCCCTCGCCATCGTCGGACCAACGATCTCGAGCGCTCGCCAATATCTCAAAAGGGCTCACCCAACGCCACAAGTCACCAAGGAATGCTGATCCCACCGGAATGAAGACCCAAAGAGCCACAAACACTACCCGCGGTGCAATATTGACCAAGGTGTCATCAGCCACCCAAAAGCTAGAAATTAATGCCGCGCCAACGAGCCCCACACCAAATATCCGTCCAACGACCGCGCCAAGTCTTCCGATGACAGAATTGGTCGTCAGCAATGAACGGCCCGGTCCCGCCTGCGGGAACTGCGGCTTCTGCCATCCGGACACCAAAGCGGCGAAAGAGATTAGTAGAGCGGCAGCGGCAACCAACCCCAGAGTCGTTACCGACATCGGTAATTCACCAGGCGGGCCGACACCGTGCGCGTAGATGGCTAAAGGCATTGAGTTGATAGTAGACGTAGGCAGACAAATAGACATTTACCTCCCAACTGGGGGTAATGTTTGCCAAGTCGCAACTCCTGCATGAAGGGACCCACATGAGCACCGACGCCTCGACCGACCCGGTCATTGTTTCAACCGCCCGCAGTCCAATTGGACGAGCCTTTAAAGGCTCTATGACCGAGATCAGACCTGATGATCTCAGCGCGCAGATCGTTAACAAAGTCTTGGAGAAGGTTCCTGAACTTCCTCCCGAAGAGATCGAAGACCTCATCATGGGAACCGGTTCACCTGGTGGTGAACAAGGTTTCAATATTGGACGAGCGACTGCAGTTCTCGCTGGCCTTGGAGACGTTCCGGGAACAACCGTCAACCGCTATTGTTCTTCTTCGCTTCAGACCATCCGCATGGCAGCTCACGCCATTAAAGCCGGCGAAGGCGACGCTTTTATCGCTGCAGGCGTTGAGTGCGTATCCCGTTACGGAAAGGGAAACGCAGACAGCCTTCCTGATACTGCTAACCCGATCTTCAAAGCCCCGGGTGAACGATCAAAGGTACGCGCCGAAGGTGGACATGGGGATTGGGCTCCCACGGACGGCCTTCCTGATCTGTTCATCGCTATGGGACAGACCGCCGAGAACGTAGCCGAACTCAAAGGCGTTAGCCGTGAGGCAATGGATGAGTATGGCGTGATGAGCCAAAACAAGGCCGAGGCTGCAATTAGCCGAGGCTTCTTTGAAATGGACATCACACCTGTCACCATGCCAGATGGAACTGTTGTATCTACCGACGATGGTCCCCGAGCTGGTGTCACCTTGGAAGCAGTGTCCCAGCTAAAGCCAGTCTTCAGACCGGATGGTCGCGTCACAGCCGGTAATGCCTGCCCGCTTAATGATGGAGCAGCAGCTGTCGTCGTGATGAGCCGTAAACGTGCCGAGGAGCTGGGAATCACTCCCCTGGCTCGAATCATCGCCAGCTCGGTGTCCGCTCTGAACCCTGAGATTATGGGGTTGGGTCCAATTGAGGCAATCAAACGAGTTCTGGCTCGTGCAGACATGACTATGAGTGATATCGACCTCGTAGAGATCAACGAGGCATTTGCTGCTCAGGTCATTCCGTCGGCAGACGAACTGGGAATCGATATGGTCGACCAGCTCAATGTGAACGGTGGGGCGATAGCTCTCGGCCATCCGTTTGGTCAAACCGGTGCTCGGATCATGACAACTCTGCTCCACGGCCTCGAAGATTCCGATAAGACGTTCGGCCTGGAATCGATGTGTGTCGGTGGCGGTCAGGGAATGGCAATGATCGTTGAGCGGTTGAGCTAACCGAACCTCATCAACAGAATGTTTTGACGCCCACTTAGTGGGCGTCATTACATTTTTAGTTCAGTCGTCACGAATCCATCCTGAAATAACTTCAACATGGCTCGTCTGAGGAAACATATCCAAAACATCAACTTGATCCATTTGGTACCCAGCAGCGGTCATTAAGGATGCATCTCTTCCTAGGGCACCCGCGTCACAAGAGACAAGGAGCACATGAGGAGCTTTAGTCTTACGAATCTGTTCGACTCCCTCAGCTCGTAATCCAGTTCGCGGCGGATCCGCTATGACTACGTCAGCAAGTTCTGGTATCCATTTCTCAACTGGGACCCGGTGGACAGCTACGTGCGACCCAAGGTTATTCGTGGCGTCTCGGACGGCGGAAGCTGAAGATTCAACGGCTGTCACTTTTTCGAACCAATCACCCACAGTGCCAGAGAACAATCCGACTCCTGCGTAAAGATCAACTAGAACTTGCTCTCCTACATCGTGCGCTGTCAACCACTCTGCGGCCAACGCCACCAACATTTCAGCACCTTCGGGAGAACTCTGGAAAAACGATCGCGCTGAAATCTTCCATTCGATTCCGGCAGCTTCTTCGACTATGTACGCCTCAACACCCTTACGGGCTTGGTTTCTTCCGATGACCTTCACATGGTCCGGCACCTGGAAATCATCAGCATTCGGTTCTCCCATTACCAATCGGTCTCCGGTACGCGATCCAACCCGAATCGTAACTTCACTGGCATTTCCGAAAAAACCCTCGGCCAGGATGTCTTCCATCAAAGGGTGAGCTACAAAACAGGCATCAATTTTAACTAACTCATTCGAACGGGACCGCCTAAATGCGGGTCTCCCATTTTCGACTCCAACTCGCAAGGTAGTCCGGTAGTGCGAGGACGCTGGTCCCGTGACATACCCGACCTCGGGCGAAACAATCGAACCTAGTTTGACGAGCGAGTCTTCCACGGCAGAAATCTTTGCATCTGCTTGGGCATCTTCGGTTAAGTGTTGCCAGTCGCAACCGCCGCAACCTCGAAGCACGTGTGGACAGGGGGGCTCGCGGCGCCCTCCTCCAGCCGAAATTACCTCCACAATGTTGGCTCGCGCGTATCGACTTTTTTCTTGCGTCAATTCGACTTGTAGCTCATCGTTGACTGCAGCACCAGCTACAAAGACGATTCGTCCGTCTTCTAGACGGCCAACTCCTTCGCCTCCAACAGCTAGATCGTAAATGTTGACCCTTTTAGACATCAATCCCAGACTACGGTCCACTACATGAAACGTCCTATTGAGATTGTTCCTTCTGTCTTGCCAGCGGACTTTTCCCGACTCGGGGAAGAATGCGTCGCTCTTGAAGCTGCCGGGGTTGACCGCATTCAGTGGGATGTGATGGATGGAAATTTTGTTCCGAACCTGACGTTTGGTCCCGACGTAATTGCAGCTTGTCGGGAACACGTGGATGTCATGTTCGAAGCTCACTTGATGGTTGCCAATCCTGATGAGATGCTTCCTAACTACGTTGCAGCTGGTTGCCAGATGCTCATCGTCCACGTTGAGACAACCACACACCTTCACCGGACACTCGGGCAAATCAGGGAGTTGGGGTGTAGTCCAGCGGCAGCACTCAATCCCTCAACTCCACTGGACTCAGTCGCTTCAGTTCTTGACATGTTGGACATGGTCTTAGTTATGACCGTTAATCCCGGATTTGGCGGTCAGGCCTACATCAACACCATGGAGTCCAAAGTATCGTCGCTGCGCGAGCTTATAGATGACGGCGGATACGACGTTGATATCGAAGTGGATGGGGGGATTTCAGCTTCAACGATTTCTGGGGCAGCCGCAGCGGGAGCAAACGTGTTGGTGTCTGGGAGCGCCCTGTACAAGTACCAAGAAGGTCTTGCGTTCGGCGTTCAAGACCTCAGGCGCTTAGCTGCCGACGCTCAATCGGGGTGACAACAACCCTGCGCTGTGTAGTCGCTGTCTTTGCTGCTATCGCAGTGGCCAGTTGTAGCGCTCCAAACCAAGAAGCTGCTTTTTGTGATGCTTCAGCAGAGTTGCAGAAAATTGATGCACTGAGCGAAAATATCTCTCCTTCAGATGATGCGGCAACTAGAGGAGCTCTCACCCAAACTGCTGCTCAAGCGTCGCGGGTAGCTAGAGAAGCACCTTCTGAAATTCGTGGGGATGCAGAGGTTGTAGCAGCCTTCTTATCGGCGTTAACCAACGCTCTTAACAACACTAAATTCGAAGACCCACTAGAACGGTCGGCAGCTATCGGGGCTGCTCAACAAGAGTTCGAAGATCAGTTACCTGAATCAGTGGCAAAGCTCGCAGCGTTTGTCGCTCGTACCTGCAACCCCGCTCCTTGAACAGAATCCGGCAGCGCTAAATAATCTCGCCCCGCTTAACTATCACATGGTCGCAGAGTCCATACTCTTTGGCTTCTTCTGCCGTGAACCAGCGATCTCGTTCGCTATCAGTTTGAATTTGATCAACATCTTGACCGCTGTGTAGCGCTATCCGTTCAGCCATCAGGCGTTTGATGTAGGCCATCTGTTCGGCTTGGATCGCTATATCTGATGCCTGTCCCCTTACTCCACCAGAAGGCTGATGCATCATCACCCGAGCGTGAGGCAAGCAGTACCTCTTGTCAGCTGCCCCAGCAGTTAGGAGGAACTGACCCATCGAGGCTCCTAGACCCATGCACACTGTGGCAACGTCACACGACACAAATTGCATGGTGTCATAAATCGCCATACCCGCGGTAACCGAGCCACCAGGACTGTTGATATACAACCAAATATCCTTTTCTCGATCTTGACCTTCCAAGAACAGCATCTGGGCACAAAGGATGTTCGCTATTTCATCGTCCACTTCAGTACCGAGAAAAACAATTCGGTCATTGAGTAACCGGTTGTAGATCTCGCCGGGACCAGCCGGGATTCCAGTGGACAGCGCGTTAGCGGAATGAAGCTCTGACATAACTTGGAGGTTATCTGCTGTCAGCGGCAGCACCTTGGTCCGTCGTAGGCTCATTCCATGCATATTGATGAGCTTCCGACCCCGGCTTTATGGGCAGACGTTGATGTTCTGCAATCCAACATCGAGGAGATGGCCAAGCGATTACCAGGAAATCGGCTGCGCCCACATGTCAAAGCCCATAAGACAAGCGCTCTTGCTCGGCTTCAACACGATGCAGGTCACCAAGGCTTTACTTGTGCGACTAGCCGTGAAGTCTTGGGTTTAGCTGAGGCCGGTCTCGGTGATGATTTACTTCTAGCAAACGAAACAGTCGATCTAAGCCGACTCAGGGCAATGGCGGGTAGTGACGCGCGGGTAACGGTTGCAGTCGACAGTGCGGCAACTGTCGACGCCGCTGCCGAAGCCGGCATCAAAGAATGCGTTATAGATATCCGTGTCGGGTTTCGTTGCGGCTGCGAAGTCAATGAAGCAGCTCAACTCGCCGATCGTGCTCGCGCATCAAACATCACGGTTCGTGGAGTCATGGGCTATGAAGGACACGCTATGGGCGTGGTAGATATCGAACGCCGGCGCGAGTTAGTAGCGGCGGCGATGGAACGACTTCTCGAGGCTCACAACTTAGTTGGCGGCGAACTCATAACAGGAGGCGGCACCGGCACTCATGCAATCAACACCTGGGTTAACGAGATACAGGCAGGCTCGTACGTGTTAATGGACACGGCGTATACCGAACAAACCGACCAGCCCTTTACTCAAGGGCTGTTCCTGCAATCGACCGTCGTATCAGTGGCTGAGAAGTTCGCTGTCTGTGACGCTGGTCTTAAAGCTCAGGGAATGGACCATGGCAATCCGACTTGGGTAGGGGGCGAAATCTTATTTTGTTCTGACGAACACACGAATCTCGTCCCCGACACGCCACTTAAAGTTGGAGATCGGGTTTCCCTGGTGCCAGCTCACATCGATCCGACGATGGCGAAACACCAAGTGCTTCACTTAGTCACAAAAGACGAAGTGATAGATAGATGGGATATCGATCTACGGCACTGGTAATCACTTCGGCAACATCATTGCCAACGAACGGAACGCTCTGCCGCGATGACTAATAAAGTTCTTTTCTTCGACTTCCATTTCGGCAAAGGTCAGTCCTTTGCCTTCGTCTGGAATGAAAATTGGGTCATAGCCGAAGCCGCCACTGCCGCTGGGGCTTAACGCGATAGCACCTTCTACTACACCATGCGCCAAAACTTCTTGCCCATCGGGGAAGGCCACTAACGCAACAGTGCGGAAACGTGCTGTCCGTTTCCCGACGGGAACCTCCTTCATTTCATCTAACAGTTTCGATAAATTCTCGGAATCGGTTGCCGAATCCCCAGCGAATCGTGCGCTACGCACTCCAGGTAGGCCATCCAACGCATCGACCTCAAGACCCGTGTCATCTGCGACTGCTGGCTTATTCGTTCGGTCACAGACTGCAACGGCCTTTAGCCGAGCGTTGCCTTCGAGAGTTTCCTCGTCTTCAACGATGTCTCCCAAATCATTGGGACGCTGCTCTATGTCATGGTCACTAAGAATTTCAGCTATCTCCAACACCTTGTGAGCATTGGCCGAAGCCATGACTAGCTGCACGGCCCTCAATCTTTGTCTTCAGACAGGGTCAACCGCTGAAGATCAATAATCTCACTGATACCTTTTTCTGCCAGGCGAAGTAGTCCATCTAATTGCTCGCTATCGAACGGCTCTCCTTCCGCCGTACCTTGCACCTCAACGAACTTTCCAGCACCGGTCATGACTACGTTCATGTCAACTTCGGCTCCTGCATCTTCGACATATGGCAGATCCAGACAGAGATCTTTCCCCACTATGCCCACAGAAATCGCACCGCAATAATCAGTTAGCGGATGCTCGCTCAGTGTTCCATCATCGACCAGCCGGCTAAACGCATCATGCAGAGCTACATACCCACCACAAATCGACGCTGTTCGAGTGCCCCCATCTGCTTGCAAAACGTCACAGTCAACAGTCACTTCGCGTTCACCGAGAGCTTTCATATCGCAGACAGCTCTCAGGGCGCGCCCGATCAATCTCTCGATTTCAAGCGTTCGGCCTTTTTGTTTGCCCTTTTTTGCTTCGCGACCGACACGTTCTCCACTCGATCCTGGAAGCATCGCGTATTCAGCGGTAACCCAGCCTTCCCCGTTGCCTCGCATCCAACGTGGAACATCATCATCAATAGAGACCGTGCACAAAACTTTGGTACGACCAAAACTCACAAGCACCGATCCCGGGGTCTGGTCAGTGAAATTACGTTCGAATGAGATTGGACGTAAATCATCATTGGCTCTGCCATCGACGCGCATTAAATTTCCTTTAGTTAATTGTGGTTGAAAAGGTACGGCCTGTGGTTGCCAGTTCAACCTGGCCCTCAAATACAGTCGCCGCTTCTTCAAGATGTTTGGACGGATCTGATCCTGGGGGGACATGGGTGACAATGAGTCGTCTCGCTTGAGCTTCGTTCGCCTCTACAGCTAGGTGCCTGCAGCTGATATGTGGAATGTTTGGATCCGCGTTGTCATCCAACAACGTGCCCTCTCCTAAAACGATATTGGCACCCAACCCCAAGTCAGATATCGACCAGTTCCTTCCGGTATCTGAGGTATAAACAATCGATTCCTCTCCGCAGCGAAATCGCATGGCAAGAGTTTCCACTGGGTGGTCGGTCCTAGAGAAAGAAATTGCGATGTCGCCCACTTCAACATTCGAACCGTCCGCGACGATTTCCCAACCGAAGACATCACTGCTGTCTCTGTCGGGTTGAAATGCATCAGTAACACGCCTCACATCAGAAGTTGTTATCACTCTGATCTCGGCAACAGCTGTGAAATATTTATACGCGTTGTAGACAACAGGCAGCTCCGCGCAATGGTCGGGATGATGGTGCGAGACAACGATCGCGTCGACTTGGTCGAGTGCGACGTTCTCTTGCAGATTTGCGAGAGTGCCAGGGCCACAATCAACCCAGATGTTGGTCTCAGCGGATTGAACCAAATATCCGCTACATGCTTCGCCTGCTGCTGCGTAACTTCCCGAGCAGCCAAGAACAGTAAGCGAAAGTCCCATCACGCAGCCAAGGGTAGGCTCGCCCAAGACTCAATGTGGCAGATGCCTAATAATTGTCTGTCAGATCCCATTCACCGAGGCCTTTCCCTCGCCCAAGATGCGACTCCGGTTCCATTTTGTGGGTTTTCTGTTACCCACCGGCCACAGCAGGCAATATTCGTAGCTCATCGCCATCACCGAGCTCAGTCTCCAGCAGTCCTAGGTCACGAATATTCACTTCGTTCCGAAAGATAGTGATGAATGGGTACAACGTTCCCTCAGCGTCAAACAAGTGGGATCGAAGCACGGGGTAGAGAACTATTAGCTCGGCCAGAATTTCACTCACCTTCACACCACTCAACAATGCTCGTGATGCACCGCCGGTATGGCGGCGAAGGACGCTGGGGAGCCACACCTGAACTTTCGTCTCAGCATTCATATCGCGGCAACTCCCATTTGCTGAGAGCGTACTCAGCGGTCGACTACGTCAGCACGGATTCGCCAGTTGATGCTGTACCGATACCCTTCTTGACATGAGCAGCAAAGGCGATAGTGATCGAAAAATTGTTGCTTCGAACAGGCGCGCCCGAGCCAACTACGACCTACTCGATACCTACGAGTGCGGCTTAGTGTTAAAAGGAAGCGAAGTGAAATCGCTGCGCGAAGGGTCGGTACAGCTAGCTGATGCTTTCGCACGGGTAAGGAACCATGAAATGTGGATTCTTGGAATGCACATCTCTCCTTGGAGCCACTCTTCAGCTCAAAACGGCCATGTTGTAGACCGCCCACGCAAGCTGCTCTTACATCGCGTTGAAATTGATCGGCTGCGCGCACGAACCGAACAAGAACCGCTTCAGCTGATCCCGCTATCGGTTTATTTTCTAGAAGGGCGTGCGAAGCTGGAGTTAGCGCTTGCAAAAGGACGGCGCCAATACGATAAAAGGCATGCGATCAGGAAGCGGGAAAGTGATCTTGAAGCTCGTCGAGCGATGTCTCGCCGGAACCGCTAGGTCACTTTGCTGGCGTTTACCAGCAGAGAGTTTGAAGCCGTTCAATCCAACTGATAACTGCTTGACCGCACCTGCTGCGAGGCTCTCGCCGGTACGCTAATGAGAAGGTCCAGGCCCTGATCTGGACAGATCACGGGGGTGATCGGTTTCGACTTCGACGGTTGATATGAGAGAAGCGAGCCGTGGTCTCCGGAGCCACGTTAAAGAGCCGGAACACTTACAAACGCCAATGTCAAAACTAATGACCTGGCGCTCGCTGCCTAATTTAGGTATCGGGTAACGACCCCACTGCCTCAGCCTCTCGGGTAGCGGTGGTCCTCATTTGAGAGGCTTGCCTTTAGCCATCGTCGGCGTGGTTGAAGGGACTTTTAGCCGGATACGGTTGTTTAGTCTGGGGTCGCTACCAGCTTTCAACTCGACAACTTTGAAAGCGACTGCGCTCGGAGAAGACTCATTGAAACGCCGGGGGACGCGGGTTCGATTCCCGCCACCTCCACTAACCACGAGTAGTGACCACAACCGGCTCTATTCGATGTTTAACCCTGCATACCCTTCCTGAGCTTCTTGCTGTAACCGGTCGACGTACTTTGGTCCGCCACCGTTATAGATGTTGTAGCGAGTCTTGCCATACTCATGTCCATCTAAGTTTGAGTTGTAACCGGTAATCCAACTCTGGGCCTTTCTCAACAAAAACGGTTCATACATCTTTACGACATGGTCAAACCAACTTTGCTCTGCAGCCATGGTTGCTTCAACCCGAGCCTTGTCTGAGCTCCAGAGATGTTCCAACAATTCGGTTGCCCAGTCCACAGCTAATTCAGCTCCGCGAGGAAAATTTGTCGCCGCTGTTTGAGGGCCGGAGATCATGATCAAATTCGGGAAACCATGAACCAGCAAACCCAAATAGGTGACTGGACCATCCAACCATTTATCACGCAATGATTGCCCATCAACTCCGCGGATGTCGATTCTGTCGAAAGGACCAGTAAAGGCATCGAATCCTGTTGCATAAACGATCACATCACACTCGTAATGGTGATCACTAGTTTGGACACCGGTCGCTGTGATTTTTTCTATCGGGGTCTCGCTGCCGTCTACAAATTCGACGTTGTCTCGGTTGTAAGCCTCAAAATAGTTGGTTTCCAAAGGAACACGTTGTATCCCAAACCCATGGTCTTTGGGAATAAGTTTTTCGGCCAATTCAGGGTCATCAACGCGCTGGCGAATTCTCTCAGCGATGTAGTTAGAAAATTCAGCATTCGCGTCTTCGTCCATAAAAATCTCGACAAAGTTTTGGAGCCATATCCCAAAGCCCGGTCCTTCATAAAGCCGATCCCACAATTCGCGTCGTTCCTCTTCGGGAACGCTGTAAAAGCCTCGACGGTCCGGTTCATGTTCGAAGCCGCCAGGAGTTCGCGCACAAGTGGCAAAAATTTCTTCGTACCGTTCCCGAATTTCAGCCATCTCTTCTTCAGAAATCTCACTGTTGTTTAGCGGCGCCGCCCAATTAGCCCTTCTTTGGAAAACGGTTAAATGTTCTGCTTCTTTAGCAACTTCGGGAATTAGTTGTATGGCGGTTGCTCCCGTTCCAATCACCGCAACCCGCTTACCTTCAAGGTCAAGCGGCTCATGGGGCCAATCAAAGGTGTGGAACGCTCGACCCGTATAGTCATCCATTCCCTCCATACGCGGCAGGGTTGGTGCGGAAAGGACACCGATGGCGGTCATGACGAATCGACTCGAAATCTCTCGACCATCTTTGAGATACAGGGACCAGACACAGGCATCCTCATCGAAAACCATCTTTTCGACATAACAATTGAATTGCATGTGGTCACGTAATCCGAATTTGTCCGCAACAAAGTTGAGATATTTGAGAGTCTCAGGCTGTGGGGAGAACATTTCTTTCCAATGCCACTCGTCAAGGACTTCTTGGTCCCAGGAGTACCCGTAAGTAAAACTTTCGGAATCAAATCGGGCTCCCGGATAGCGATTCTGATACCAAGTGCCTCCAAGGTCAGGGTCTCCTTCGAGAACCGTGGCATTCACACCTAAATCGACTAGCCGTTTAATTTGGTAGATACCACCAACCCCCGCTCCAATCACCACGACTTCGTAATCGGGTTCTTCGCGAGTAAGAGTCGAACTGCTAGTTGACTGCTGCACAACTATTGGGTTATTCATCAACACTTCTCCCGAGGGTCAATAGGTTTCCTAAACCGCTACTAATACAGGAAGGGTAGTCAGATGACGTATTAGCTGCCGCGGAACAAGTCTTAACATCCCAAGGTAAGGACCTAGGTCCTTACCGAAGAATCACACCACGATGTCGACTATTTCAAGGACGCACTTCGTAGTAACTGTTCATGGCATGAGCGATATCTAGCTGACGGAAACGAGTGAACCCCGCCTTTTCAGTCAGTTCTTGCATTGCCGGTGCCGGGAGACCAAATACACCATGGCCTGCTCCGCCGGGATCACTCATTGCTGACTGCAGACATCCAGCTACTGATGCGGCATATCCAAATACCGCGAGAGGCATCTTTATGTTCTCCTCAAGGCTCCCCTTACTTGTGGGGTCAACTATCAACCATCGGCCATCTGCTGTCATCGAGTTATAGATAGCGGTAGCTAATTCGTCCGGCGAGGTCATGTCATGGACGCAATCAAATGTTGCTACAAACGAAAAGCTGTTGTCTTCAGGCAACTGCAGGTTGTTGACATCATGAAAGGAGGCGTTTGTTACCCCAGCTTGGATCGCGTTCTCTCTACAGCGGTCTAAAGCCAGTGGGGCTATTTCCCATCCGTGGAAGTCTGATTCTGGAAATGCCTCAGCCATCGTTACGACCGCGACACCACTCCCGCACCCCACGTCTGCTACCCGCGCACCCGCGTTTAGTTCCTCGACTAAGCCATCAAGTTCTGGCAACACTGCCTGAACGAGCACCTGCTCATACCAGGGACGTAGCAGCCGTTCCATCCATTGGACTCGGCCTGAGGTGCCTCCCTTTTCCACGTCAGACCATGAGATCCCGATGCCCGTCTTGAACGATCGAGGGATTTCTGAGAGGAGAGCTGTTCGTTGGGGAAAGTTATCGAACCAGCGTGCCATGGAGCGGAGCTCATCTTCCTCAGCAAGCAGAAGGCCCGCTTCGGGCGATAAGTAGAACAGCCCATTTCCTTGGTATTCGATAAGACCTGCAGCTGCCTGGAGGGATAGCCACTCTCGAACGAAACGCTCGTGAAGTCCGGCTCGCCCAGCGACCTCTTCGCTCGCGATCGGGCCCTGTTCGTGCATGGCTCGATAGAGACCCATTTCGTCACCCAAATAGACCATCCCAGATACGAGGGCACCTTCGTAAGCGCCCATTATTCGTTTCGATAATTCGCTTAGTTTGTTGTCGTCCACTGCATTCTCCATGATCAAATCTTTTGTTCTGGACTGAACGTTGTGGATTATTTTCTCATACGTCCGCAGGTTCGAGTCGAAAAAGAATTTGGTAAATTCAGTTCGCTTCGTTCCATGCAGAAAATCCTCCAACAAGGTCCGACACCTGAGTTTCGGGTAGTAGAGAACGAAGGACACTCGCTGCAATGGAGCTCCGGTAACCACCCGCGCAATAGACAATAACTTCATCCGCTAGGGGTACTTCACTTACGCGTTGCGCGAGATTAGCCAATGGAATATGTGTGGATCCTTCAATCAGACCCTCACTCAATTCTCCAGGATTTCTAACATCGAGAAGGGTGACCGTTCGGTTGTCCATCTCAAGGTCCCTCAACTCCGAAACGGTCAGCCGTTTCGTCTGACTGGTAGCTGCACAGGCATCTGAATTAACTGGGACTGCTCCTATCACCTGGTCATATCCAATCCGTGAGAGCCTCATCCGCGCTTCAGCGATCTGTTTCTCGTCGCCGCACAAAAGAATGGGTGTCATAGGGTCGATGACACTTCCAGCGAATTCGGCAAAACGTCCCTCTAGCCCAACGTTGAGAGCTCCTGGGAGGTGTCCATCTGCATAAACGTCTGGGTCTCGAACATCCAACGCTGCAGCACCATCTTCCATTAATGCTTCTATCTCGCGTGCAGTGGGCTGCTCTAACGGCGATTCGTCCCTGGTCGGTCGTAGTTTGCTGTTGAGTTCCGCGTCATACGCAAAATACATCGGCTGCGCTGGCTGGCCATCTGTTATCGACGCAACAAACGCATCCCGATCATGGATGCAAACGCTCAGATTGTCTGTTCGCTGAGCCCCGATAGTGGACCAAGTGTCACTCGAAAGATTCTTACCGCAGGCGGACCCCGCTCCATGTGCTGGGTAGACAATTGTGTCGTCGGGCAAAGGGAGCAGCTTTTCGTGGATTGAGTCATACAACATGCCGGCCAGTTCGATCTTCGACCATCCCGAGCTGACAAGAAGATCTGGGCGGCCCACATCCCCCACAAAAAGGGTGTCTCCTGTGAGGACGGCGTGTGGCTGTGTAGATTCAGGGGTTTCGTATATTGCGATACTTATCGATTCTGGGGTGTGTCCAGGAGTGTGGAGTACTTCTAGCGTCACCTGCCCTAACGAGTACCTTTCACCATCTTCAAATAGGTGTGCAGGAAATTCTGGTTGAGCAACGGATCCATAACCGATTTCAGCGCCGCGCTCGGCAAATTCCAGGTGGCCGGAAAGAAAATCTGCGTGAAAGTGAGTTTCCAAGACCAGCTCAATGCGAACTCCTAGTCGTTCGGCATCGCGCAGGTATTCCTCAATGTCTCGTCGTGGGTCCACGACAACAGCTCGACCCGTTGTTTCATCGCCAATCAAGTATGAGGCCTGGGATAGGCACTGCAGGTAGTACTGCTCCAGAATCATCTGCATCTCCTTGTGTGTGTTATCCCTATCTAGCTTGTGTCGGGGTCGAGGCTTCTGGTCAGCTTATGGGTCACCGGGCATCGGGCTTGTAGATGGTAGGTCGAAGGTTAGGTCAGCAGAACCATTATTGCTTTACCGGAGCTCTGCAGCTGCCGGAAGAGACCTAACATGGCGCCGTGGAAAGTCACATAAAAGTACAAAAAGTAGATGGTCACGTAACAGTAAGCGTCGGTGAGAGAACCGTGGCTCACTCTTCATCAGTTCGGTTGCTCCTAGAGGGGAACCTTCCACCTCGACATTATTTCCCTCGCAACGATGTCGACATGGAGCTTCTAATCCCGTCGGAAAGTGTGACTCACTGCCCTCATAAAGGAGATGCTCGCTATTGGAGCATCGAAGTCGATGATCGTCACTTAGAAGATGCCGTTTGGAGTTATGAGACCCCTATTGAATCGATGTCTGCTATCAGCGGGTTGCTGTGTTTCTATGACGAACGTGTGCAACTCAACATCGAAGATTGAGTTCTTTGGTCTTTGAAATGGACCGGTTCGACGTTTGAAAGTTCGTTAGCGAACGAGGAGGGACACGATCAACAACTGCTACCGGCCCAAGAACTCTTTCCTCCCTCAGAAGCCCAACCCGTTACGACACCTTCAAAGACAGAGAAGTTGACTCTCCCGGCTACGAATTCTTCGGTAACCATCAAAGGTTCGCAGTCTCGCTCAATGACTCTGTGGGGAAGTTCTAACGAATCTAAGAGCAATGTCAGTTGTAGTTCAGTTAGCCCTACAACGTCGATTGCCTCGACAATCTGTTCGCAAACGTCTCCCGAATCAGGGTCGTAACACGCTAAATTCTTCGGACCTAGGGATTGTTTCAGGCGAAATAGTTGGAACACTTGGCCTATGTCGGCGCCAGGCCTTGACGCAGCGGAATCCCAAGCATCTTCAAGTTGTATCAATTCGGGTGGTTTCGCAACCATCGTCGATTCCGTTGGTTGCGACTCATCTGTTGCTGCATTGCCAGAAATTGTTGTTGTCGTCTGACTATCCCCTGCTCCAGATTTCGCATTCGGTGCAGAGGAACACGCTGTTAACAAAACCAGTGAAAGCGTGACAATGAAGAACCTTTTCATTCCATGACCTTATCGGTCGATTCGGCGGGACTTGGATTGCCCCTGATCCGTGTGGATGTCGCCTACACAGTCGAAAAGTCAACTTTTTTGGGCTTTGACCGGCCTCTCAAAAGACCTGTGACAGCGGTTGATGTCTCATTGTTGTGAGCGCGTATACGGCCAGTACTTCTGCTTGATACATCTTGCATGCAACTAGACGTGTTTCTCCTCGACGATGAACGACTTCGCTGGTGACACGGAACGGGCTCTGGGTAATAGCTTCGAAGTAATCAAGTCGCATATTGATCGTCGACTGAAATCCAGGCGTTTCTTCAACATCGCTTTGTGCGGCACAAAGCGAGGCGATGTCTACATATGCTGCGGTAAACCCTCCGAAAAGTTGTCCGGCCGGGTTGAGAGTCACTTCGGGGAGGTCGCACATCACTTCGAGCTTCCCAGTGCTTTCGTGAATTACCGACCATTCGGACGCGTTAAGCAAATCAAATGGTGGGAGTCCAGGGTTGACAAGTCGCCCAGGGGGCACATTCTCTCGCCATTGAAGTAGCTTTTCGATTTTGTCGTCGGTCATTGCGCCCTCCCCAACAGGCATGCTCCGATCGCTCCAGCAGCCTCACCGTTTTCTGCCGGCTTGATAGAAATCAAACTCCGCTGATCCGATGCAACCAGTAACTCATCGAATGATGCGCGAATTTTTTGTTCAAAAAGATCCCATTCGGTGACTAGTCCACCACCAACAATAATCAGTTCTGGGTCAAGCAAGGCAGCACAATTGGCTAATCCGACCGCAACCCATCGAGCAAATTCATCAATCACTGCGACTGACTGAGCGTCACCTTTTTTTGCTGCTCGCGTAACATCTTCACTCTTTATTTCTTCAAACTTTCCCCGCACTGCCTTGCTTATCTCTTCTAAGCGGCCGCTTTCAGCTCGTCTAATAGCTAGATTGCGCAAACCCGTAGCAGAGGCGTAGGCCTCCCAGCACCCGTTCATACCACAGGCACACATCGCCCCATCCGGATCAACGACCATGTGACCTGGCTCGCCGGCCATTCCAAAAGCACCTCTGTAGACCCCTCCGTCGACGATTAGCGCCCCTCCAATACCTGTGCCAAGCGTCACTAGTAACGCATTTTGGGCGCCCATGGCCGCGCCGTTTTCAATTTCAGCTAGAGCCGCGCAATTAACGTCATTGTCCACATGAACTGGTACCTCAACTTTCGATTCCACCAGTTGCTGAATTTGAAGTCCATCAGCATTGACCAAATTTGGTGCTCGATGCAGTCCTCCGCTGACGTTGACGAGACCTGCAATTCCAATTCCTAGGGACGAAACATCAAGATCGAACTGAGTCACCTGTTCCTTTAAGGAGTTGTACACATCGACTGTATGACTAGCGATATCGATGCCTTCGTGCGTTGGCTCAAGAATTTTCCCAAGTATCTCTCCCGTATGAGTCCGTGCGATGGCGAGGGTTTTAGTTCCTCCAATGTCGATACCGATGAGCGCCTGGTGTTCGGCTAGTTCCATGTACAACAAAATAGGATTTCAGGCGCTGAACTACCAGGGCAAAGCAATTCTTCTTGGTCGAAGTCACCGAAAAACGACAATCCCAGCACGCTGTTCTCTGTGCTGTAAAGATAACCAACCATCGACGAAAGGTTCGAGATGGAAAGCGTCATTTATGAAATCAAAGACCGCATCGCCTACGTCACGATTAATCGACCCGAGGCATACAACGCCTGTGATCAACCAACTTACGATCGCTTGGCAGAGGTGTGGACAGACTTCGCCCACAATGATGATGCTTGGGTGGCGATATTGACGGGGGCCGGAGACAAAGCTTTCTGTGCGGGGAGTGACATCAAGCAGAATTTCAATTCTGTACCTGAACCAGCGGACAGCTTTGCTGCAGCTGGGCGGGGTGACCTAATGCGGGGACTGGAAATATGGAAGCCCGTAATTGCAGCGATTAACGGCCACTGCAACGGTGGTGGTCTTGAACAGGCTTTAGGGTGTGACATCCGAATCGCGTCGGCAAATGCCCAGTTCGGTCTTGGTGAGGTCCTATTAGGTTTGCTGCCCGGTGGGGGTGGGACTCAAAGACTCCCTCGTTCAATTCCGCTGAGTCACGCGTTGTGGATGTTGTATAGCGGTGAACGCATAGATGCCGAGGAGGCTTACAGGTTGGGTTTGGTAAACAAAGTGGTGTCTTTCGAGGAACTCATGCCTACAGCTCAAGCGATGGCGCAGAAACTTTTGGAGTCGGGCCCACTTGCAGTGCGCGCTATAAAACAAGCCGCTATTCAAGGTATGAGCATGCCGTTGGAAGATGGCTTGCGTTTAGAGCAGCACCTCTTCCGTCTACTCGCCACCACCGAAGACAGCATTGAGGGCACTCGCGCATTTGCAGAGAAACGCCAGCCACAGTGGAAAGGTCGATAGGTCCACGGTGACTGAAAAGTTGTACTTGGCGGATGCCTCAATCGAATGCTTCGACGCGACCGTTCGATCGGCAGAAGAGAATCGCGTCGAATTAGATCGAACTGCTTTCTACGTGACCGGTGGCGGTCAGCCGCATGACATTGGTCTGCTCCGATGGACCGGAGGGGAGAGTTCTGTCGATGATGTTCGAACAATCGGCGGACGAGTGTGGCATGAACTCAGTGGTGACCTACCTGAGCAGGGAACGGCGGTGACAGGCTTTGTCGACCAGGTCCGTCGTCATCAAATGATGCGCACCCACACCGCTATGCACATTCTTTGCGGCGTCATGTGGCAGCGTTGGCAAAGAGTCGTTACGGGCGGCAACATGGCTGCCCTCTCTGGTCGGATGGACTTCGAACTGGATGAGTTCCCACATGGTTTCGCAGAACAAATCGAGGAGCTTTGCAACGCCGAAGTGGCTGCCAACCGCCCAGTAACCGTTTCGTTCTTGCAACGGTCGGAAGCTGTTTTAGACAGGGATTTGATCCGGACAAAGGTCAATCTCATTCCTGAGAACGTTGACGAAATTCGGGTGGTTGACATTGTCGGCTTGGACAAGCAGGCAGATGGGGGCACGCACGTAGCTTTTACCGGTGAAGTGGGCCGAATCGAAATAACCAAAACCGAGTCAAAGGGACGCGGATTCAAACGCGTTAGATTCGTCCTACACGACAAGTAGGAGTATTTCTCAGTTCATCCACTTTGATGGATCAAGATCGTCTGGCACCAAAAGAAACAGTGTCACCGCGTTTTCGGGACGAAAAGACGATTTGTGACCTTGACCTGAAAGGTCGTCAGCGAGCAACGCCATTCCGGCAGTGATCAGCCGAACGTCTCCATCTCCTGTTTCGATCTCCACCTCACCCTCCAGCGGGACCACTATCTGACGCCGCGGCGCATTGTGATACCCCATTTCCACCTGGGGCTGAGACGTTCGAAATATCGCTCCGTTGATCGGCAAGATCGGTGTCTCACAACCACGAACTTCTTTGGTGGAGGGAATTTCGAGATCCTCAATGACAGTCTTTCCATTTTCAGTTCGCATCCATACAAGGTGCATCTTGGGTTCCTTCGCTCGATCTGGATCGGTGTTTAGACGAATAGCGGAGGCGCAGCCAGGCCCCCCCTTGCTCGCTCATAAGCAGCTGATATCTGTAAACACAGGCCCTCATTTCCGCCAGCGCAAGCGACTTGTAGTGACGTGGGAAGCCCTTGACTCGAAACCCCTGAAGGGACCGACGTCGCGCACATTGACAGGTAATTAATTGCTCGAGTGAAACGGGCAGGAGTTGACTGTTCGTCAGCCTCCGCCACTGGAGGCGGCAACATTGGCGTGGTTGGAGTCACTAATGCATCGATGTTTTGTGTCGCCGACGAAAAGCTTTCACGATCACTATCGCGTTGCAGTAACGCTCCCACATATTGCGCTGAAGAGATAGCTGCGCCTGCCACGAAACGCGACCGAACATTCTCATCCACTAAAGACTCAGGATTGTCCATAAGCGCACCGTGGTGAAAATAACCTTCAGCAGTAAGAATCAACGCTGCTGCTTCCTTCATTTCTTCAAATGGTTTAGTTGGCTGGAACTGAACAACGTCTGCCCCGAGATCGGCCAGCTGGTCAAGAGACCGGTCATATGCCTCAAGTTGTTCAGGGTCTATACCTACGCGCTCTTCGTCGGACAAAGAACCTATACGGATTCCAAGAATTCCTGCAGATAGGTCAACATGCAATTTTTCTGTCGACATCGCATCAAACATGATGGCAGCATCGGCCACAGATCGGGCGATGGGGCCCGGTGTGTCTAGTGTGTGGGAAAGGGGAACGATCCCATCGGTGGGCAACAAACCTTCCGTAGTTTTTAGCCCCACGATTCCACAAAAGGCCGCCGGTAACCGAACCGAACCACCAGTGTCTGTTCCAATGGCGCAAGGAACCATCCCAGAAGCTACAGCTACTCCAGAGCCACTCGACGAGCCTCCCGGAGTTCGCGCAATATTCTCATCCCACGGATTGTGCGGGGTGCCCATCCTTTGATTCGTGCCCCAACCACCAAAAGCGAATTCGACCGTCTTTGTCTTTCCTACAAGGATTCCCCCCGAGTCAATCAACCGCTTCGCAACTTCTGCGGTAACAATCGACCGACGATCTTTCCACTCAGCGCAACCTGCGGCTGTGAGCTTCCCTTCAACTTCAACTATGTCTTTCAACGCGAATGGCACCCCATGGAACAGGCCTTTTCGTCTCCCGGAAGCTATGTCAGCGGTGGCAATTTCGGCGGCGAGCCGAGCTTCTTCGGCGTAAACCGCTTGCCACGCCCCTACCACCGGGTCCAAAGCCTTGATGGCCTCGAGACATTCATCGACTACCTGCGTGGGAGTAAGGGACCCATCCGTGTACTTGTCATCTAGCTCGATTATTGAATAACTCACTGTTCCTACATCTCCTGCATTTCATAGCTGCATCTCATTGGCCCATATATTCATGCAACACTGGTTTGATGTCATCTGCTCCGATCATAAATGTCGATCCCGCTGCTTTCTCAGAGGACCCATACCCGATTCTGGCCGAAATGCGCAGTTCCGCGCCCATTTGTTATGTGCCCGAGATCGGAGCAACGCTTATAACCCGTCGAGATGACATCCATACATGCGAAAAAAACGTTGATGTCTTTTCGTCGGATCAACCTGGCGGGCTGATGAACGTCCTAATGGGGCGAAACATGATGCGCAAAGACGGCGAGGAGCACCGAAAGGAACGTTTCGTCTATTACCCCACAATCTCGCCGAGAAAAGTGGAACAAATTTGGGCAGAACTCTTCGTGGAACTAACCGACAATGTTTTGGATGGATTTCCTTCATCAGGTTCAACTGACCTTGTTCCGCATTACGCGACAGCAGTAAGCGGAGAGGCGTTGAAAGCCATCACTGGGCTTACGCAGGTCACCTTCCAGGATCTTGATTCGTGGAGCCAGGCCATGATCGATGGTGTAGCCAATTACACAGGTGATCCTGATATCGAGGCCCGTTGTGTAGCAGCAACTGAGGCTATCGACTTCGCTATCGACCAACGTCTGCCTGAGATTCGCCGAGAACCTGACGCTAGTTTGCTTTCGGTGATGACCAGTGCAGGGATGCCCGATGAAATGGTCAAAGCAAACATCAAACTCACGATTTCAGGAGGCCAAAACGAACCCCGTGACGCTATCGCTGGAGCGATATGGGCGCTTTTAACTCACCCCGACCAACTCGACCTAGTACTGACCGGAGCGGCGTCTTGGCAACAAGTCTTTGAAGAATATTGTCGTTGGATAGCCCCAATCGGGATGTCACCCCGACGTATAGCAACAGAACATTCCTTTGGTGATGTTGAATTCGTACCTGAAGAACGGGTGTTCTTCATGTTCAGCTCAGCCAATCATGACGAAAAATATTTTGAGGAACCAGAACGTTTCGATATTCAACGTGACACCACCGCGGCTCTAACCTTCGGCGCTGGTCCACATTTTTGCGCTGGTGCAGCAGCCTCGCGAAGTTTGGTGGGAGACGTAGCGTTGCCCAAAATTTTTCAGCGCCTAGAAAGTCTTGAATTGGACCAAAAAGCTGAAACTGTGCAATTCCGTGGCTGGGCGTTTCGGGGTCCACTCAAGATCCCTGTCACTTGGGAATAAACACAAAGTGAGGACTTAAGTCCCTCCTCTACTACTTCGTACCAAGGCACCATTCACTCATCTCATCATCATTGGAGTGGAATGTGCCCCAAAGAAGGCTCTTAATTGTCCTCGCTGTCCTGCTCCTTTCAGCACCCAGTTGCAGAACTGGTACCTACGACACTTCGGGGCGACCATGGCCAACAACTTCGGAGGTTCCGACCAAATCTGAGAACACCGCATCGACTACCGCGTCGCTTGATCTTGCTGAGTTTTCCATTAACGGTGAACTTCAAGTACCAGCGGGACCCGTGGTCTTAACTCTCCGAAACAATGGAGTCATAGAACACAACGTTCGACTTGTCGGCGGGCCTGTAAGCGAAACGCTGCCAGCTAATAGCACTTCGCAGTTTGACGTAGGCGAATTAGCCGCTGGGACCTACGAGCTGATATGTGAACTCCCCGGACATCAAGACGCTGGAATGATCGCGACACTCACCGTTGTTAGGTAACTATGAAGGCGCTGGTCTCGGATGCTCATAACAACAATTACTAATCCGACCTATGCTTGCGCACAGCAACTGGATTTAATTGGAATGTTCGAATTTCCCCAAAATGGACTTGAAATAGCAGCACGAGAAATAGGCACCGATACAGCAGGTCTTGCTAAAGCTCTAATCGAAACGGCACCTGACACGGTGGCGTTGGTAAATCCTCAAGGCGTCATCGTCTATATCAACCATCGGATCACAGACCTTCTGGGCTACAACGCTGACGAATTGACCGGCATGAGCGTCGATACCCTTCTGCCCCCTGATCTCCGAGGGGCCCACGTCGCACACCGACAACGCTTTCAAACAGCGGCAGCGACTCGCCCGATGGGAAGCAGTCTTGATCTCAAAGCTTTACATAGCGACGGCTCCCTGGTCCCAGTCGAAATCTCACTTAGCCCATTACCTGGAAACGATGGGCGAATGTGGGTTATAGCTGTAATCAGGGACGTCACTGCTCGAAAAACCCTTGAAGAACAGAGTCGCGCGACGCATGCCCACCTGCTGGTCTCCAACGATCGGGAACGGATAGCAAGAGATCTCCATGATTCAGTCATACAACAACTCTTCGCCTGTGGGCTTACGCTCCAGGCAGTTGCCTCTGTATCTGATGGTCATGTAGTCCAACGAATTGAGTCCACCATCGACGATCTTGATGGAACAATAAGTGTCCTCAGAGATGCCATTTTCGATCTTCAAAGGCACAACGAAGGACAAGCCCACTCAGTAAGGATCCGCAACACCATCGAAGCAGCTCTGCAATCTTCGAACGCTTCAATGGCTGCACTGGAAGGAACAGAACTCCTTGATCAACTTCCACAAAGTCTGGTCTCTGACATTGACGCAGTTATCCGAGAGTTGATCACCAACGCCATCCGGCACGGCAACCCACGGCGAATAGCCGTGTTAATAAACGATTCGGATGGATTAGTAGTAGAGATTCGAGACGATGGCAGGGGATTTTCATTCGAAAACCCCGAAGGGAACGGATTACCCAATCTCCGAACGCGAGCGATGCAGTACGGAGGACATTTCAGCGTAAGTCGAGACATATCTAACCTTTGGACCATCGCTCGCTGGGCAATTCCTGGGGGGAACCATGCCTAACTCAGAACCCACCCGAGTCGTATTGGTGGATGATCACGAAATCGTTCGAAAAGGCCTTTCTGACCTCCTAGAAACAGAACATGAGTTTCAGGTGGTAGCTGCCATAGGTTCCATCAAGGAAGCCTTGCCCCTATTGAGAGGTCTACGTCCCCATATAGCGGTAATAGACGTGCAACTCCCCGACGGCAACGGCATCGATTTAGTGAAACGCGTAACTCAAGACCTTCCCGAAGTCTCTTGTGTCGTCTTAACTTCCTTTGGCGATGATGCTCTATTAGTCGATGCGTTAGACGCAGGAGCTGCTGCCTTTCTGGTGAAGGAAATCAGGAGCCTCGAGTTAACCAACACTCTCCGTCGCGTCGCTGCCGGCGAGCCTATCTTCTCTGAAACTCAACGAACGGAAGAGATACAGCGCGCCCAAACCCGAATAGCAGCACGAGATGGCACAGCCACTCTGTCACCTCAAGAACTGAAGATCTTCGAACTCATCGGTCAAGGATTCACTAATCGGCAGATCGGTCAGGAGCTTTTCATCGCAGAAAAGACCGTCAAAAATTACATAACAAGTCTCTTCAGCAAACTGGGCATACGGCGACGATCAGAAGCAGCTGCTCTAGCTGCGCGCCGTGAAGAGAAATTTTGGAAACGTTCTCCATAAGTCACTGTTAGAAACCAACTATGACCTCCGCTCAGGTATGCCTCTTTCTATGGAAGAGACATACCTTCTTTGAAGTGCGAGAAATTCGATTGGCCGCAACGAAAGTCTTTGCTCCGAGCCGTTGGACAAGTTGACACAAACAGGAAGTTAGTCCCTACTGAGATCTTCTTCTAGCAGCGAAAATTGGTTCCGTTGAAATTGAAACCTGGTCAACCGAACGGAACCGACAATGAGAAAGCTGCCCTTTCCAATAATCATATTTGCCGCCCTGTCACTAATCGCATCTGCCTGCGCTTCATCGGATTCACAATCAAACCTAGGTTCCGAAGCTGATCAGATCGCCTTGGAGAGATCCCTCAGCGAGGCTGACGTGGCTGCCGCATTAAAGACCTACACCCCTAGTGGCGTCATTGACGAATACTTGATGTTTTCGTCAGGTGGACACGGGGGTCAAGTATTCGTCATCGGTATTCCCTCAATGCGAATGCTCAAGTCGATCGCTGTTTTCACACCTGAACCCTGGCAGGGCTGGGGTTACGGTGATCAACACCACGAAGAGCTATTTGCGGCCGGTGCCGTTGGTGACGAGGTCCTCACATGGGGAGATACCCACCATCCAGCACTTTCTGAAACAGGTGGAGATTACGACGGCCAGTATTTGTTTATTAATGACAAAGCAAACGCCAGGGTCGCGACCATAGACCTCCGCGACTTCGAAACCAAGCAGATCCTCAAGAATCCACTGTCAGTCAACGACCACGGAGGAACATTTGTCACTCCCGATACCGAATGGGTAATTGAAGGCGGACAATACGCCTCTCCACTTGCTTGGGATTACGCGCCAATTGACGATTACTCAAGCGAATACAGGGGAATGATCACCTTCTGGAAGTTCGATCGATCCATCGGCCGAATAGACCCCGAAGCATCCTTCGGAATGGAATTACCTCCCTACTGGCAAGACGTATGCGACTCAGGAAAGGCTGTTTCCAAAGGATGGATTTTCTGCAACTCCTTTAACGTCGAGATGGCCACAGGACTTGACCCTGATGATCCCGATAACACCGAATATTTTGAATCTGGAGTAAGTGCAGGCGAAAACGACTACCTACATATCATCGACCTAGACGCAGCTGTCGCAGTCGCCGCCTCCGGTCAAACAGTTCAGGTCAACGGCTTTCCTCTAATAACAATGGATACAGCAATAGCCAATCAACTTCTGTACTTCACTCCTGAACCAAAGAGCCCTCACGGCGTAGACATAGCACCTGGAGGGGATTACATTGTCGTTTCCGGAAAGCTCGACCCACACGTAACGGTTTACTCATTCGAGAAGATCCAACAGGCCATCGCCAAGGGCGGTTTTGAGATCGACCGGTACGGAATTCCACTGTTGGACTTCGATGACGTAGTAGAAGCTCAAGTCGAAGTCGGATTAGGTCCCCTCCACACTCAATTTGATGACCAAGGGTATGCCTACACAAGCCTATTTCTTGACTCAGACGTCGCCCGCTGGAGTCTCGGGCCGCCATACAGGCAGGATGGGTGGAAGTTAGAAGGAACCGTCGATATTCACTACAACGTCGGCCACCTAGTTACCGCTGAAGGTGACACCGTTTCTCCCGACGGCAAATACCTAGTTTCGCTGAACAAGTGGTCCCTTGACCGTTTCTTCCATCCAGGCCCTCTCTATCCACAAAACTTTCAGTTAGTTGATATCAGCGAACCAGGGCCCAATATGCAGCTGCTGTATGACATGCCCATAGCCAACGGTGAACCCCACTATGCGCAGATCATAAAAGCAGACAAATTAGACCCTTGGACCGTGTACCCCGAAGTGGGTTGGGATCCCGGTTCCATGACAGTCAAACCCGATGCACCCCAGATCGGCACTGAAGGAGTTAGCCGAGATGGCGACAAAGTAACTATCGATATGACCTTGATGCGCAGCCATTTCACACCTGAACGCGTCACCGTCAAACAGGGCGACCATGTCACCTGGAACCTGACCAACGTCGAAACTTCAGAAGATGCCACCCACGGATTTGCGATCCCTGGTTACAACATCAATCTCAGTCTTGAACCCGGAGAGACAGCAACTATTGAGTTTGAGGCCAAACATGACGGTGTTTTCACCTATTACTGCACGGAATTCTGTTCAGCTCTTCACCTTGAAATGGCTGGATATTTCCTAGTCGAACCAAATTGACCCATAGCCATCTCAACCCAGTTCAGAAAGGAGGCAAATGTCACCCGCGCGAATTAGGAAAGTGCTCGGCCCTCGAGTTCCAAATGATGTAGCCCAACAAAACAGGGAAACCTATCGTCGGCCAAAACGCCTCTTAACGTTGTCATCCATCTTGCTGGGCTCATCAATTTTTCTGCCCTATTGGGAACTCAAACTCAACGCGCCCCAGTATCCAGATGGGTTGAGAGTCACAGCTTGGGTCAATCGCCTACGCGGAGATGTACAAGAGTTAGAAGGACTCAATCACTACATCGGTTTGCCCTCCTTTTCCGACGGCGCAGTATTGGAAAGAAGTGTGTCAATCGTAGGGATCATCACACTCGCAGCCCTATTGCTAGCCGGTCATTACGTCCACAGCCGTTGGGCACTATGTCTTGCCGGACCTGCAGTCCTATTCCCATTTTTCTTTCTTGCCGACCTTCAATATTGGCTCTGGAACTACGGACACAGCCTCGACCCTAAGGCTCCCTTGTCTCATGCAGTCGGCGAATTCACACCTCCAATCTTTGGAACTGGCACCATCGCCCAATTCGACACCTTTGCGTGGCCCGGCTGGGGATTCCTAATGGCTCTAACCGCTTCTTTTCTCGCCGCACTGGGAATGGTCCTTCATCGGCGCGCCTACAAGCCTCTCGCATTGAACAAGGACGTCCCTAACACCGCGACGGATGTAGATAAATCGGTTGTTAAGAAAAAAGCAGCCCATACCGCTCTTTGTGTCACCGGATTAGCGATCGCTGTGACCGTCGGAGCGGACATTTCAGCGAACGCTTCGCCCGTCCAGTTAGAAAACCAATCAAATGATCTTCAAAGGCTCATTGATCAAGCAGAACCTGGGGCAGTGATCGACCTCGAGCCGGGTGTCTACACGGGCGGAGTCTCAATCGACAAACCGTTGACCCTGCGCGGAACCAACTGGCCAGTAGTAGATGGTCACGGAGTCGGCTCCGTCATCAAAATTCAAGCTCCAAATGTGGCCATAGAAGGCCTAATCATTAGAAATAGCGGTTCACGACTGGACCAAGAAGATGCAGGCATCAGCTCCAACGCAAGCCCTCGAATAAAGATTCGGGCAAACCGATTCGAGAACGTTTTGTTTGGCATGTTCCTGCGTCGTTCGAATGAAGCCCACATTCTCGACAACCAGATAGAAGGTATGGACCTCTTCATAGCACGCAGAGGCGATGGCATCCGGTTATGGCAAAGCTCTGACGCAATCGTCGAAGGAAACCATCTAACTGGTGGTCGGGATGCTGTGTTCTGGTTCACCGATCAAATCATCGTACGCCGCAACCATGTCGAAGACGGGCGCTATGGGCTCCACTTCATGTATTCCGATGAGGCAAACGTCCATGAAAATCTGCTGGAAAACAACTCGGTAGGTGCCTTTCTCATGTACAGCACCGATCTCGTAGTAACTAGCAACACCTTCAAATCCAACAGAGGGCCGAGCGGTTATGGACTGGGAATCAAAGACGTCGATGGCCTTACAGCACAACAAAATTGGTTCGTCGGAAACCGTTCCGGCCTCTACGTCGACAACTCACCAAGCAAAGTTGGCGAATCCCACACAATCACCCACAACGTGTTCGCCTTCAATAACGTCGGGGCACTATTAGGGTCAACCGTCGCCCGCAACACTTTCACCCAAAACGCTTTCATCGACAACGGCGAACATGTCAGCTCCGACGGCACCGGAAACCTCCAAGCCAACAATTGGTCAAAAGATGACATAGGTAACTACTGGAGCGACTACTCAGGATTTGACGCCGACAACAATGGGATAGGTGACATCACATATAGGGTCGACAACCTTTTCGGTGACCTCCGAACCAAATACCCGAACCTCGACTTCTTCTCCGGAACTCTTGCCGCGACCGCCATCGACATGGCTGGTCAAGCTTTCCCGCACTTAAGACCCGACCCAATCCTTACCGACTCCGCTCCTTTAATTGCACCTCCCAACCTCCCCCCCATTTCTTTCGAACACAACGACAGTAAGAAGGCGACATCGATAATCACCTCGGCGGTCCTATTAACGACCGGCCTTGCTGTCATTCGTCGTTGCCGATTCGACAACGAAAGAACCGCCGACACGAGACACTCATGATTGACGTCAAACACCTCACCAAGAGCTACAAAGGCCTACCAGTAGTCGACGACCTCAGCTTCAACGTGACACAAGGACAATCAGTCGCTCTCTGGGGGCCAAACGGGGCCGGCAAAACGACAATCCTGCGTTGCCTTCTGGGACTGATCTCTCATCAGGGCCATATAACCATCGACGGTTACGACACAAAACAAGTCGCGGAAAAAACAAGGTCATTCATTGGCTATGTACCTCAAGAGTCAAACCTGTACGGAAATCTCACAGTCAACGAAACTCTTGCTTTGTCGTGTCGGCTTCGAAAGATCCCGCTAACTCGGGCACGAGAAATTACTACCTCGCTGAATCTCGACGGCCTCGGTAAGAAAAGAGTCAAAGAGCTTTCAGGTGGCATGAGACAGAAGCTTGCCATCGGCATTTCCCTGCTCAGCAACCCCCCGATCCTTCTACTTGATGAACCAAGTTCTTCTTTAGATCTAGCCACACAACATCAAATCACTTCGCTTCTGCAATCAATAAAACGCCCGGATCGATCCTTCATCCTTACCTCCCACCGTGTTCAAGAGGTTGAAGCGTTAGCAGATCGAGTTATAGCTCTAGATAACGGGCGAAAAACCCAAGACTGCCCCGCAAGAGAGTTTGCGTCATCGTTGGGGCTTCAAACCTGGCTCCAGATAACCCTGCCTCCTCACCAATGTGCCCCAGCTCAAACTCGGCTCGAAGCAGCTGGCTTCGACGCGCAACAACTGAGCGGAGGGGTATTGCTTAACCTTCCCTCCAACCAGAGGGCTGCAGCCCTGTCGTTCCTTCACAATGCCCGATTCGATGTCCTTGACTTCGAGGTTCGGCAATGACCAATCAACTTGAACGAGTTCCAAATCTCCGACGTTTCAACTTTTTCAACTATTCGGCAATTGTTATCGCATGCAAGGTAATTCACGAAGGTAGACGCGACAGGTGGTTCTGGAGCTTCGCAGGCGGCTTCACTCTCCTAGCAGTAGCCATCACTACTACCACTTCACAAAATAAGACGTTCGGCAGTATTCGCGGATTCGGACCTACCGCTGCATCTCTAGTGGCATTGGTTCACCTGCTCATAACCCTCATGGCCCTAACCCTTGGGGCCCGCCAACTTTCTTCTGAACGTGAGTCCAACACACTTGCATTTCTGCTCTCCCAGCCAGTTTCTCGCAGCAACGTCCTCTGGGGAACCTTTATAGGGCATGTAGCAACGATGTCGGCATCAGTCTTTTTAGGATTCGGTGCAGCGGGCATTTTCAGCACAATTCGGGGGAATTCAACCGATGCCCTTTTGCTGCTCCGTCTAACTGGACTCACATGTCTGCTCGTAGCGGCCATGGTTGCGCTGGGAGTTCTGATAAGCACCGCAACTCAAAAAAGCTCCTCTGCTCTCGGATTTTCTGTCTCTGTGTGGTTCCTGATGGTTTTTCTAGGTGATCTCGGACTCATGGCAGCAACAGTCACAACCCAGCTATCTGCCAAGACTTTGCTCCTGCTCGCGCTTCTCAACCCCACCGAAGCGTTTCGGATCACTGCAGTCGTGTCACTAGGCGGGTCGATCGACGCGTTAGGACCAGCCGGAACATACGCAATAGATACTTTCGGCGCAGGAATCATTGGTCTCACGCTTGGTGTTCTCATCTTGTGGATCGCAGTTGCTCTCGGCCTCTCACTAATGATTTTCAGCAGAAGAGACCTCGCCTAATGACTCGCTTCGCTAACTCCCTAATCGGTTTTGTTTCTCTGTTGCTCGGGTTCAACGTCGTTCTCTTGGCTTGCAGTAACCAATCGGCTGCAGAGCCCCCTCAGATTATTGAAGGTCGGTCTTTGTGCTCTGAATGCCACATGAGTATTGATGACCTTCGATTCGCTGCTGCGTACAGACTGCCAGACGGCACCGAAGGTCTCTTCGATGACATAGGAGACATGGTCAAACAGCAGCTCGAAGACAACAAACTGCACACAGCCTCGAGCTGGGTCTTTGATTTCCTCACAATGAAGCCGATTCCGGTCAACGATGCCTGGTTCATTCAGTGCGAACACATCACAACTCCTATGGGATCAGGTATCGCCGCCTATTCCTTGCTGGAGAACGCGCAAAAAGCTGCCACTGCCCACGAGGTGCGGGTCGTCAACTGGACGGATCTCGTTAACCAACAAACCACAGGCCTGTCCGGCCTGACTAAAAACCAACACCATCACTGAGACAAGGAGACACTTTCATGAACCCTCGAAACACAGCGTGCAGCTTGGTCCTCATGGCGCTACTACTTAGCTGCGGTAGCGGAGGATCACAAGAAGCAACAGGAGACGCAACGACCCTAACTTCAGAAGACCGTGTTCCAGAAGACGGGCAAAATGGCGCCGAGCTGTACGGCAAAAGCTGCGCATCGTGTCACGGGGCCGACGCGGCCGGTGTGGAAGGTGTCGGTAAACCTTTAGCCGGAGCTAATTTTATCACCGACAACGACACTGACTTTCTGGTCCAATTCATCACCACAGGTCGAAGTACCTCGGATCCAGCGAACACCACCGGAGTCTTCATGCCGCCCAGAGGAGGCAACCCTTCACTAAGTGACGCTGACCTGCGACACATAGTGATCTACCTAAAGTCCTTGAGATGAGCCTTGACCACCTCAACATGCCCTTGGAAAGGCTCCCGTTCGACTACTGACTACCTTTAACAATTCACACGACCTCAAAGTGCTTGCACCACACCATCGGCTGCGGGGTCCGCTCCCCCGTCTAGTCCTTCACCAGTAACTCTTATTCCGTGAACCCACGCGAAATCATGGGTACGTGGACTGCGAATAACCTCATACCCCTCTTCCTCCAACGCTTCTGTAACCACCCATGGCACACCATTTGACACATCGATGGCGTCGCTTGTGCCAGACACACGAGGAGCTGAAACCGCTTCGAGCATATTCATATCAAAATCAATGCTGTTCAAAAGCACCTGGGTGACTCCCATAGCGATTTGAGTGCCACCCGGAGCTCCTATGACATAGTTCAATTCATCGCCATTAAAGACCATCGTTGGGCAAAGCGAACTGAAGCGACTCTTTCCCGGCGCCAAAGAATCTGCATTACCGGGCCGAGGATCAAAGACAGCCATGCAACCGTTGTACATGAATCCAAGTCCATCGGTAATCACGCCTGAAGGCATACCTAGCGAGTGAGTCATTGAGGCGGCATTGCCATCTTGGTCCACTACGCACACATGAGTTGTGTCTCTAGATTCATAAGTCATACGTTCCACACTGGCTCGTTCCCCTGCCCGAATCTTGCCAGCGTGCTCTTCTGCATGATTTTTCGAAATCAACAAATCCAGTGGCACATCAAAGTGTGACGGGTCCCCAACGAAACTGTCCTTATCAGAAGTCGCTCTTTTCATAGCTTCAGTGACTGTCCGAACGTATTCGACACTGTTGTGTCCCATAGAAGTCAGGTCAAAATGTTCGAGGATGTTGAGCATTTCAAGCACCATCACACCTCCGCCCGGAGGATGGTTAGTTGCCACGTCAAGTCCTCGATAACTGGTTTGTATTGGCTGGTTGTGAGTCGTCTCATATTCGGCTAAGTCACGGTCGTTTAGCAAACCACCGTGGGCTTCTATATCTTCGGCTATCCGGCTTGCCAACTCGCCCGTATAAAACACGTCAGCACCTTCAGCGGCGATTAATCGCAACGTCTTCGCCATGTCAGGGTTCGCGACGCGATCACCAACACGTTTGAGTGACCCATCAGATCGGAAGTAGATCTCGCGACCTGTCGCCGATTGCCTCAGACGTTCTACATTGTCTGCTCGACCCATTGTTGCTCCCTCGGCCCACCAGCCAGCAACATGGGGACGCACTGCGAAACCCCGCTCTGCCCAGCCAATCGCTGGAAGCACAATTTCTGACCAATCTTTCACGCCCCATGTAGTTTGGGCCTCAAAGTAGGCCTTGAGTGACCCAGGTGTAGCTATCGACTGGTAGCCGACATCGTTTACATTGCCTTCCAGAACAAACCCAAAACCGTCCCTAGTTTCGCCGATGATGATGTCGGCCCACTGGTCGGCGCTAGTCGCGAGCGGAGATTTTGCATGAAAGTCGATGCACCGGTGAATTCCTTGTTCGGGCAAGTAAACCTGCAAATTTCCAAAGCCCGCAATGCCGCACATTTGGGGGTCAACGACGCCAGCGACAAGCCCACAAGCAATGGCGGCATCAACTGCATTGCCACCGGCTCTCAATACAGCTGCACCTGCCTCAACCGCTTCCGGTTGAGCTGCAACGACCATCGCAGTTCCATTTTTTTTCACGAGAAGCTCCAGTTCTGGGTTATTACCGATACTCGGGTTTAGCTCCTGGCACTTGGAGAGGGGCACATTCCCAACTAAGTAATTCCGGCAAGCACCGGTCAGCGAACAAACGCATTGAGGACTCTGCATCATCGAATGGCATGCCGCCGTAGCTGAACCCGGGCATTATCGCGTTCATCCCGATCATTTTGTTCATGTGGGCGAACTTCTCCAGAACTTGGTCGGGAGTCCCCCACGGCATCAAATCGACAAAATCTTGTGCCGCTCGATCTGCACCTTGTTTTTCTATATAGCCGGTAATGCCCGTATAAAATTCGTAGCCCTTGACACCTTCATGCGGGGCCTTCTGAAACTCGTAACGTCTCATGACGCTTTCGTAGTTTGCGCCAATATATTTGCGGGCCATCTCTTCAGCTCGATCTGCGCTCTCATCTACGAAGACTGAACCGGCTCGGGACACCTGGTGTAATCATCGAAATGGTGTTCAACCGTCCACAATGATTTGAAACCAAGTTCGACAGCTAGATCACATAGACGAAGTTCTTCGGCATAAACCTCGTGGTCGGGCAACCCGTTAAACGGGTTCTGGAAAACAACGGTGTAGCCGGTGTGCATGCGGTACCCCCTAAATTGGCAACACCACGAAGCTACACCGCTTGACAAATCTGACGCCGAGTTCGTTCTGGTGAGCCGCTCTTTTCAACTTCAGATGCGATGAAATGACAAACTCTCCTTATGGCTCACCGCGTAGGAATTATCGGACTAGGGACCGTTGGGTCAAGATTTGTCGAACAGTTCAACCTTCACCATGCTTTCGATCTCGTCGCTGCTTGGGACATTGATTATGAAGCCTGTTCCTCTCACAAAGATTCCGTCAGAATCGCTTCAAGTGCCGGCGACGTGATCGCTGAATCCGACTTGGTCTATATCGCGGTACCACCTTTACACCACCGGCAGTACGTTCTTGACTGCTTGTCCCGCGAAACTGCGATCTTTTGTGAAAAGCCCTTGGGCGTAGACCTGCAATCAAGTCGGGAGCTAGTAGCCGCCGTCACCCAGAGCGGACTGCCTGCCGGAGTTAACTTTGTTTTTAGCTCTGCACCCTCAGCAACAGAGCTGCAACAGAGGCTAAATAACAAAGATCTGGGAGATCTAATACGGGCAGACCTTAGGTTGCACTTCTCTAAATGGCCCCGAGGCTGGCATGAGAAAGCGCAGTGGCTTCGGCTGCGTGACCAGGGTGGTTGGATTCGCGAAGTCGTATCTCATTTTATTTTCTTAGCTTCTCGAATCTTGGGTGAAGTCACCCTCGAGAACAGCTCCATCGATTACGAAGATGGGGCTGATGGTTCTCTATGTGAACAAACAGCGCTGGCTCTCTTTTCATCCCAATCCGTTCCGGTGACGTTGGCGGGAACGAGCCTCGGTCATGGCCCTGACGTCGTGGACTTAACCTTCCGGGGCACCACGGGATCTTTGCGTGTTTGGGATTGGTACCAGCTCCAAGCTGCAACTGCAGATTCTTGGGTAGACCTTTTCTCCTCAAATCGCGACCAGCTAGGCGCTGACGCTTATTCCGCTCAATTACATCAACTTGATCGAATGATGAATCGTGAAGAGCACACAATCGCCACCTTCGATGAAGCCTTATCAGTTCAAGAATCCGTTGAGGCCTTGCTTTCAGGTTGATGCTCTGGGCGACCCACTACGCAAAACTCTCCACCTTCGGGATCTGTGAGCACTACCGCAACAAACCCAAGGTGACTCGGTTCGCTGGGTTGGGAAATCACCGCTGCTCCTAAACCAACTAGCCGTTCCACTTCAGCAGCGATGTCATCAACGAACATATCGAGGTGGACACGATTTTTCGCTGACTTACCTTCAGGCACTTTCTGGAATGTCAGGTGATTAACTGCGCGGTCGACATCTGAATTTGAAATCGTGATGTAAGGACCACCGTTTCCTTCTCGGTGAGTGAACC